>Ga0224512_10001083_pt1 | contig 27058 bp, 29 predicted proteins | sample SF_May12_sed_USG_4_FD_169103 | JGI IMG/M metagenome (GOLD analysis project Ga0224512, IMG submission 169103) | Sediment microbial communities from San Francisco Bay, California, United States - SF_May12_sed_USGS_13 | ecosystem: Environmental > Aquatic > Marine > Sediment | place: USA... | reverse complement strand
AGCAGCCATTCCCGGAAATGGCGTTCGCCCCACCGCCAGTCGATCAGCAGATCCTTGATCAGAAACGATGCGGTGACCATCCGCACTCGGTTATGCATCCAGCCGGTGTCGAGGAGCTGGCGCATTCCGGCATCAACTAGCGGGTATCCGGTGTGCCCGGTCTTCCACGCCTCGAACTCTTCCGGATCGTTGCGCCATACGATGCCGTCGTACTCAGACCGCAGGTTCGCCGTCGCCATGTCCGGGTACGCCGCCAGCAGGTGTGCATAGAAGTCTCGCCAGGCCAGCTGTCGGACGAAGGATTCCGCCGGGCGGCCTTCCAGGAAACTGATGATCGTGCGGGGGCTAATTGTCCCGAACTTCAGGTCGACCGACAACATCGACGTGCCGAGCACATCAGGCCGATCCCGGCTCGATTCGTACACCTCCACTTCGAACTGGCGGAGGCGCACCTGCGCTCCTTCCTCGCCGGACTCGAGGTGAGGCTCGATGTCGGGAGGCGGGACTCCATGTCCGGGATCGTTCACAATCGATGCGGCACCCGGTTCCGGCCACGGCTCCTGCGCGGTGGCGGCCCACTTGCGCCAGAAGGGGGTGAACACCCGGTATGTTTCGCCCTCGTTGGTGACGATCCTCCCGGGCGGGTGCACCAGTGACCCGTAGAAGGCGTTCACCTCGATGTCGAGGTGTTTCCGTACCTTTTGGTCGCGTAGTCGGGCGAATGGTGATACGTCCTCGTTCCAATAGGCGGCTTGGTGGCCGGCGGCCTCAGCAGGGACGACCGTCGCGGGTTCGCCGGTGAGGACCTTCATCCGCCCACCGAGCTCATTGAGTTGGCGGTCGAGCGAATGCAGGTTGGCTGCTAGCTGGGCTCGGCGGTGGGGCATCGCTCTGCTCCAGAGGCGCGGATCGATCACAAACAGAGCAAGCACCACGTCGTGGTCTGAGGTGGCTGCCGCCCAGGCCGGATTGTCGGTGAGGCGGAGATCCTTGCGAAACCAGACCAGGCCCGAACTCATGAAGGGGCGATTCCGCGTCCGGCCTCGTCTATCCAGGTATCTAACCGGGTCCAGACGTCGTACAGCCACGTAATCTGGTTGGCCCGCTCAACGGGCAATTCGCTTCTCGGGATCCTCCAGAAACCAACAGTAACCGTCGTGTTGACCATGCCTCCCTCCCAGATGTCGCGCAGGTGGGCAAACCCGTCAAGGCCCTGGTGGGCCAGCACCACGACGTCGGCCGGGTCGGTAGCGTCGAGCAGGGTCAGAGTCCCTCCTGGCCGGGGGGGAAGCACGTGACGCAGCCGCTGAGCGCGCTCGAAAATATCGGGATCTCCGCCCTCCAATCGTTCCAGGGCACGGGCCTGTTTGGCCGCGGTGAAACGAGTGCCCTCCGGGTAGATCAGCACTCCATCGTTTCGTCCCAGCCCTCCCCCGAGTTCGCGGATAGCCTTCAACTCTCCTTCGGAGTCTTTCGAATCTCGGGTAACGAAATAGTTGGGAAGCCGGTTTCCAGCCACATCCAGGCAAGGGTCGCTCAATAGCTCACGTTTCAGCACATACCGCAGGCGGATGCTGTGCGGCCTGCCGACCAGCGTCGCCGGAAGCAGATTGTCCACGATCGACGCATGACGCACCATGAGCAGGATGGGGCCGGGAGCAATGGCGTCCTGACCGGTGACTTCGAGCCGGATTCCGAAGATTCCCCGAACCGCCGCGAGCAGTGTCCCTGCCCAGGCTTGCTGGATGGCGAAGGTCCCCCGCAGAAGGAAGCTGCGGAACCGGCCGAATCCGGCGGCCGCCCACACGGTCCCGAGGGCGAGGAGTCCGATTGACTCTGCGGCCAGGTAGACGAGCCCGAAGAGATACAGGCGGGTTCCCATCCAGTGTCGCCGGCGCACCAACCATCGGATGGCGTCGGCCGCTGCGACCAGCGGCAACAGCACCGGCGCCAATCCCACTATCAGGATCATCCCCCCCACGAAGGTCGGGATGGTTTTCATCCGGCGTCGTAAGGTCCCATCAGCCATGGGTGTTTTCTAGCGCATACCGGCGCCTCTTGAAGGGTCAAGCCGGTTTTGCGTGGGGCCGGCGTCCGGCCCTGATGGCGCGAACCGGGGGCCCGATATATCGTGGCCGCGAGCGGAGCGGAGCGATCATCGGATGTTCAATGGATCCGACCATTTGGAGCTGCCGGAGGGCGGTGGCCCGCTTGTCATCGGTGTGGCGGGTGGTTCGGGATCAGGCAAGACGACCATCTCCAGCGCGATCGTCGAACAGATTGGACGGGATCACGTTGCCTTGGTCGAACACGATGCCTACTACCGCGAGTACGGTTCTATTCCCTTCGAGGAGCGGGCCAAGATCAATTTCGATCACCCCGACTCGCTGGAGACGGAACTGCTGATCGATCATCTCCGCACCCTGATGGCCGGGAAACCGGTCGAGAGGCCTGTGTACGACTTCACGACTCACTCCCGGCTCGACCGGACGGTTACCGTCGCCCCCAAACCGACCATCGTCGTCGACGGCATCCTCGTCTTGGTCGACCGTAAGCTCCGGGAGTTGATGGATCTCAAGATCTACGTCGACACGGACGCTGACCTGCGGATTCTTCGCCGCCTCCAGCGGGATATCGAAGAGCGAAACCGGACACTCGATTCGGTGGTTGCCCAGTACCTGTCGACGGTGCGACCCATGCACCTCCAGTTCGTGGAGCCAAGCAAGCGATACGCCGACATCATCATCCCCGAGGGGTACAACCGGCAGGCCGTGGCCACAGTCATGGGGATGGTCCGCCAGTACCTCGGGCAGGGTTGATCCGGGGTTTCGAGCGACCTTCATATACTGCACGTATGCATTCAACCGTTGCCATTCTCGGCGCCGGGGCCATGGGGGAAGCTCTGGCCTCCGGCCTCTTACGGGCCGGATGGGAGACAGGCGAAATCTCGATGTCGGTCCGCCGCGAGGAACGCCGCCAGGAGCTGATGGACCGAACCGGTTGTGCCGTCTTACTCGATCCGGCCGAGGCGTTGGCCGGCAGGGAGGTGGTCGTGGTGGCCGTCAAGCCACGCGACGTTCCCCATCTTCTGATCCAGATCCGAAATGCATATCGGCCTCCCCAGGTCGTCCTCTCACTCGCCGCGGGTGTACCAACCCGCCTCTTTGAAGCATCGCTGGGTGAGGCGCCCGTCGTGCGAGCCATGCCCAACACTCCGGCCCTGGTCGATGAGGGGATCACCGGTTTGGCGGCCGGGCGCTTTGCCGGCGAGGAGGCTCTAGCGCGAGCGGAGCGGGTGTTGTCGGCGGTTGGCCAGGTCATCCAGATGGAAGAGAGCCTGCTCGATGCCGTCACCGCCGTCTCGGGAACGGGCCCTGCCTATGCCTTTTTGCTGGCCGAGGCACTCACGGAAGCCGCCATCCGGGAGGGCCTGCCGCGCCAGATCGCCGAGCGGCTGGTGCACCAGACGATCAAGGGAGCGGGCGCCTTGCTGGTCGAGACCGGCTTGAGCCCATTCGAGCTGCGGGCCCAGGTCACTTCGCCGGGCGGGACGACCGCCGCGGCCGTGCATGTACTCGAGGAGAGGGGATTTCGAGCGCTGGTCGAGGATGCCGTGCGGGCGGCCGGGGAGCGTTCCCGGGAGCTGGGAGCCAACGCCGAACAAGATGGAGAGGGCTAGTGCCCGACCTGGCATCTTGGTTTCGCCGAGGAATGCTCGGCATTACCGAACGAACGTGGGTCCAACAACTCTTCACCGAACGCCCGGTTGGGAGGCGCCTCGCCACTCGGTTTGTTGCGGGGGAGGAACTGGAAGATGCGACGGTTGTGGCGCGTACCCTGAATGTTCGGGGTATCTCCGTGTCGATGGATCATCTCGGAGAGCATGTACACGACGCCGGGTCGGCCGGCGCGGCGCTTGTCGACTATCTGGCCTGTCTCGACAGGATCCAGGCCGAGCAACTGGATGCCAACGTTTCGGTCAAGCTGACCCAACTTGGCTTGGGGGTCGAGCGGTCGATTGCCTCCGGCGCTCTCGAGACCCTGGCCAAACGGGCGGCCAAGCTCGGAACAACGGTGACAATCGATATGGAGGAATCGACGTGGACCGAGTCGACCATCGAGCTGTATGCGGACGTTCAACAACGCTTCGGCAATCTGGGTGTGGCAGTGCAGGCATACCTGCACCGCACCGAGGACGATCTGCGGCGCATCATGCCGCTCGGTGGGCATATCCGGCTCTGTAAGGGGGCTTATGCGGAACCGCCGGAGGTAGCGGTCCAAGATAGACGACAGGTTGACGCCCGGTTTCGCCACTTGCTGGACATGCTCATGGCTGCACCAGCTACCTATCCTGCGATCGCTACCCACGATGATGCGCTGATTCGCGACACCTACGCCCTGGCCCGGCGGCGGGAGGGGCCCTTCGAATTCCAGATGCTGTATGGGGTACGCCCGACGATCCAGCAGGAGATTCTCGATCGCGGGCACCGTCTGCGTGTCTATGTGCCCTACGGGTCCCAGTGGTATCCCTATCTGACCCGCCGTCTGGCCGAGCGTCCTGCCAATCTGGCCCTGTTCTTGCGGGCAGTAGTTGGGAAATCGGTACCTGTTCGCAAGAATGGTATGTCTTTACCGGCCACTGGTGAGTAACTGCTGACTGGCTACCCCCGCAAATCGCTCACGAAGTACCGTTAGCCGCCCGCGTACGACACCTGGCAGAACCCGTGGTTGCAGTACCCGCCCGGGTTCTTGGCCAGGTATTGCTGATGGTAATTCTCGGCATAGTAGAAATCGGACGCGGGGCCAATTTCGGTCGTGATCTCACCATACCCACGCTGGTTGAGCAGCCCCTGGTAGTGATCCCGGGAGCGCTTGGCGATGTCCAGTTGTTCGTCGCTGAAGGTGTAGATGGCCGAGCGGTATTGGGTGCCGCGGTCATTTCCCTGACGCATTCCTTGCGTTGGGTCGTGTTGCTCCCAGAACTCCTTGAGCAACCTTTCATAACTGACTTGCTCGGAGTGGTAAACGACGAGGGCGGCTTCGGTGTGTCCGGTTCGCCCGGTGCAGACCTCCTCATAGGTGGGATGCGGGCTGTAGCCCCCGGCGTAGCCGACGGCAGTCGTATACACGCCGGGGATCTGCCAGAAGATGCGTTCTGTACCCCAGAAGCAACCCATACCGAAGATTGTCTGCGCGGTTCCTTGCGGGAACGGCGGATACAGGGAAGAGCCGTTCACGAAATGCAGGTCGCAAGGCGGCATCGACTCGCTTCGACCGGGAAGCGCCTTCTCGGGCGAGATTATGTCACTCTTGGATCCAAACATCGGTTGACCTCCTGGAGTGGACAACACTACCGGGAGGCTCTTCGTTCCCGGCGAGTGTTCGTGTTTCGTGATTCGTAAGATGGTATGCCACAACCGAAAACCGACATAAGGAGCGCCCATGCCCATTGACGTCGGCGACCAGGCACCGGCTTTCACACTTGAAGACGAGGCGGGGAACACCGTTTCCCTGCGGGATTTCGCCGGGTCGCGTCTGATTATGTTCTTCTATCCAAGGGCGATGACCCCCGGATGCACCACGGAAGCATGCGACTTCCGCGACAATTTCGACGCATTCCTCGACGCGGGGTTTGCCGTCGTCGGTGTGAGCCCGGATCTGCCTGCCTTGAACGCCAAGTTCAAGGAGAAAGAGGGACTGAACTTCCCGCTCTTGTCGGACCAGGATCACTCACTGGCTACCCAGCTCGGTGCTTGGGGGGTGAAGAAGAATTACGGCAAGGAGTACGAAGGGCTGATCCGCTCGACTTTCGTGGTCGGGCCCGACGGGATCCTCGAGACGGCTTATCGCAACGTCCGAGCCACGGGCCACGTGGCGAGGCTCGTGCGGGAACTCCTCGAAGCGCCGTGAGTCTCTTCGATCGGATCCTCCGTCCCTCTTCCCGGCGGTTGAGCGTATCGTTAGGAACAAAACCCAGGGAGCAGATTCATGGAGCAAACCCGCCGCCTCACTAGATCGGTAGAAGACCGCCAGATCGCCGGTGTCTGTGCTGGGATCGCCAAGTACATGGGCTGGGATGTGGCCCTCGTACGGGTCGCCTATGTGCTGTTGTCGATTGCATCAGTCGGGTTCCCCGGTCTTCTCGTCTACATCATCATGTGGATCGTCGTCCCCGAAGAGGATCCGGGCTCCTGACAACGAGCGCTGGTCATGACCTTCGAACAGGGCGGTAGGCTGGTCGACGTGCGTCGATTCTCAGTTTCTGTCCTGTTGTCGCTGCTGGCGTTGATCGTGGTGGCGGGTGCGGCCTTTGCCGCAGATCCCGTCGATGTCGCCGATCAGGTGGATCCTCGGGGTTACTACATCGAACCCGGGGCCGAAGTCGATTTCGACGTCATGGAGGATCTGGTTGCCCGGCTGACGAACCAGGCAACGCGGTTCTACTTCGTAGCGTTGGCGGACGATCCGGTTCAGGGAACCGACGAGTTCGCTGAAGAGGTCCTGGCCAGGCTGGACCCCGGTGCGACGGTGGTGGTGATATCTCCCGGCGAGATCGGGGCCAGAAGCGACGATTTCTCCGATGCCGAACTCAACGGGGCGGCAGACGAGGCCGTCAACGATGCCGACGGCAGCTTGGAGGGCGATTTCGAGGTGTTCGCCGAGTCCCTGGTTGGAGAGCAGGCCGGAACCACTGGTACGACCACCGATTTGACTGCGACCACGATCAGTTCGGCGGCCGGGGAAAGCTCCGGAGGTGGAGGTGTCGGCGTCTTCATCTTCCTGGCCATCGTCGTTGGGGTGATCGCTCTCGTCTTCTTCGTGAACCGCCGTTCAGCGAAACGGAATGAACTGAGCGCTACCCGAAGGCTCGAAGAGGCCAAGCAGGAGATCAAAGAACAACTAGATGTGATCGCCAACGAGATCCTGGATCTTGCGGATAAGGTCACGCTTTCTGAGCGGGATGAAGCCGAGGAGTACTTCCGAACCGCCAGCGCCACTTACCAGCAAGCCCAGGACCAAATCGACAAGGCAACCACTCTGCCCGAACTGGAGCGTCTATCGGATCAACTCGACACCGCTCGATGGCAGCTCGAGGCGGCTGAGGCAGTGGTGGAGGGTCGACCGATCCCACCCGAACCGGAAGATCGTCCCAATGCGTGTTTCTTCGATCCGACTCACCGAGCCGGGGTTGAGGAGGCCAGGATCGAAACGGCGGCCGGAGCCAAGATGGTCAGCGTGTGCCGGGAATGCGCGGAGAAGCTGCGACGTGGGGAGCAGCCAAAACTTCGCGACATCATGGTGGGTGGGCGGCGTGTCCCTGCCCCCATGGCGCCCCGTTCCTACGGGGGAGGCGGCTTCGACTGGATGGGTGTGGTGGCAGTGATTCTGTCCGGGTTGGCACAGGGCTCCTCGTACGATTTCGGACGGCGCCCCCGCCGGTCGTCCGGACTCGGAAGTCTGATCTTTCCGCCCTCCAGCAGTTCGCGTCGTTCGTCGAGAGGTTCATCGAGGGGCTACCGTTCGAGTTCTCTTTCGGCCACCAGATCGGCACCAAGGCCCGGCCGCTCGTCATCGCGCGGGATGGGTCGCACCCGCCGCAAGAGGTAGTAGGTGTCCCAAGTCCGGGCGAACAGCCGAATCTGCGGTAAACCCGGCTCAGGCCCCATCTGGAATCCGTAAGATGGGACACGCTCTGTAATCAAGACTGGAGGACACCAGGTGAGCTTCTTCAAGCGTTTGTGGGGGTACCTCAAGACCCTCTTCCGCACGACGGCCGAACGGGCCATGGACCCTGAAATCGAGATCGAGCAGGCAATCCAGGAGTCGCGTGCTCAGGATCAGAAGCTTCGCAACCAGGCGGCCAAGATCATTGCCCACCGCACGCAAATCGAGGCAAAGATCGAACGGGCAGCGGATGAGGTCGGCGAAGCTCGCGAAATGGCGAAGCAGTCGCTGGTGAAGGCCGAGGAGGCCAAGAACGCCGGTGATGCCGAGGGGATGGAGAAATGGACCAGGGCTGCCCAGAGCCTGGCCATGAAGTTGCAGGCGGCTGAGAACAACCTGGCCGGCTTCAAGGAGCAGTACGGAATCGCGGTTACCCAGGCGGAGAGCGCCAAGACTGCGGTCGAGCAGAACGCCATGCGTTTGCAGGAACTGGCTGCCAAACGAATGGAACTGGTCGGCCGGCTCGAGCAGGCCAAGATGCAAGAAGCGGTCAACAAGGCCGTAGAGTCGATCGGTGCGTCGATGGAGTTCGAGGCGCCCAGCCTCGACAAGGTCCAGGAGAAGATCGATGTACGTCTGGCCGATGCCAAAGCCCGGGCGGAGTTGCGCGAAGCAACTCCGGAAGGCGCCGAGACGGAGCTGAGGGAAGCCATCTCGGTAGCGCAAGCAGACGCCAAGCTCGAAGAGCTCAAAGCGGAATTGGGGCTGTAGAAGACCATTTCCCTGTGACAACGGCGGAGGGGTTTCGACCATCCGCCGTTGGTTGCACATTGGCGGTCATCAGTGAAGCGACTCTCGTTGGCTCACTGAAGACTGGCTTCTGACTACTTCCTTTCGAGTTCCGGGCTCGGCGAAATCTGTTGTAACGCGAACGGGCCTCTGCGACCTTTAGTGGGTATGCACGCAAGTGAAGAAACCGTCCCCGTCGAAATCGCCCCCCGGGAGGCCTTTTCCCGGTTCGCACGGGACGCCGGACCGCGGCTCCGCTTGGCGCTGTCGGCAGCCGTCGGCCAGGATCTCGGATCGGAAGCAAATGCTGAAGCACTGGCCTACGCCTGGGAGCACTGGAACAAGGTCGCGCCGATGGATAACCCGGTCGGGTACCTCTATCGAGTTGGGCGAATCCGCGTGTCTGTCCCGCGACGGCTGCAGCTTCCACCGTCGGACCCTTCCCAGTAGCCGCACGGAGGAGAAGCGCCATGAGAACTGTTCCGCCCGAAACCCGAGCATCCACCGGCCACATCGCGGTCACCTTGCAGCCGCCACCAGGGAAAACGCGTCCATAATCTCGAATCTCGAGGTCTTCGGCGATGTTGTGACCTGGAATCATCAGTGGACCGGGAGCGAGAGTGACGGAGCTGTTCTTCCGGCGAATCTGCATTCCGGAGAAATATGGTGCGCTGAAGGCCTTCGTGCCGTCATCCAAGACGGAAAGATAATGTCTTGGGATTGGCCACCATCTCATCCCTGCCCTGCTTAGGGGACTCGACAGATCAGGAGCGTTGGGCTTCGTCAGTCGCGCTTTGGTATCAGCTGCCAGCTCCTTCCGCTTGCCGGGGGTGAGAAGAGACGGCGCTTGCCTTATCTAGACTCCGCTCCGTCGGACTTCCGAAAGGAAACAGGATGGAGCCTCGTCGCCGTCTCACCGCCAGTGGAGTTCTTCTCGGCCTCGCGGTAGCTGCCTTCTGGGGGACTCTGCTGCTGTGGTGGCTAGGTTCGCTACCGGGGTATTCAATCCCCGCGATCGGGCGCGAGGTCTTCGGCAACATCTCTCCAGCGTTACAGGCCCTTTTCTACGTCGGCATGGCTTCGTTCTTGCCCCTGACGCTGTACCTGTTCTCGCTGCGAGCGAGAAATTGGGAACGGGGTGGTGGCGAAGACCGAACGGGGCGGTGGGGTGAGCGGTTCAGGTCGATGGGGGCCGGGCTGACGATGAAGACCCTCCTCCGGGACCGGGCTGCCGGGCTGATGCACGCGATGATCTACTACGGATTCATCGTGCTCTTCCTGGGAACGGTGACTCTTGAGATCGACCACCTTCTCCCCGAGAGTCTCAAGTTCCTGGAGGCCAATACCTACCAGATCTACTCGGCCATCCTCGACCTGGCGGCGGTGGTCTTTGTCGTTGGGATCCTGTGGACGGTCGTTCGCCGTTACGGCCAGAGACCGTGGCGACTCCGGATCAAGACCAAGGCAGAGGATGCCTGGATCCTGCTCACGCTCGGGTTCATCGGAGTATCCGGCCTCGCCACCGAGGCGGCCCGCATCTCGCTACAGAACCGGCCGGATTACGAAGTGTGGTCGTTTGTCGGTTTCCCGCTCAGCTATCTCTTCCCGCATTCGGTTGCGGGTGGCTGGCATCGGGGGTTCTGGATTGCGCATGCGGCAAGCTTCGTGGCTTTCTTAGTTCTGCTCCCCACCACGAAGCTCCGGCACATGTTCACCTCACCCGTAAATATGTTCCTGGCACCCACGAACCGGCCCAAGGGGGCGATGAAGCCGGTACCCAACCTCATGGAGGCAACCGACATTGAGTCGATCGGCGCATCGGTCATCGGAGAGTTCACCTGGAAGCAATTGCTCGACACCGATGCCTGCACCATCTGCGGCCGCTGCACATCGGTCTGTCCCGCCAATCTGACCGGCAAGCCGCTCGACCCACGGGAGATCGTTCTGAAACTGGGCGAGGTTGCCGCCCTCTCGGGAATCCCGGCAGTATCGCCGCCGGTCGGGATGGATGAGGCGATCACCGTCACGGCCGACCGGGTCTTCGAACGCATTCAGCCGGAGGAACTGTGGGCCTGTACCACTTGCAGGGCCTGCGACGAAATCTGTCCGGTCAATATCGAGATCCTCGACAAGATCCTCGATATGCGGCGTTACCTGTCGCTCATGGAATCCAACTTTCCGGCCGAGTTAGGGAAGTCCTACGTGGCCATGGAGAATCAAGGCAACCCCTGGGGTCTTAGCCAGTCGGCGCGCGCCGATTGGGCCAAAGGCCTCGACTTCGACGTCAGGATCCTCGGCGAGGATGGCGTTGATACCGCGGAGTATCTGTACTGGGTTGGCTGCGCAGGATCCTTTGACGATCGCAATGTGAAGGTCACCCAGTCGATCGCTCGGTTGCTCAACGAGGCGCAGATCGATTATGCGATCCTCGGGCCGAAAGAGAAGTGCACCGGCGATCCGGCACGGCGTTCCGGCAATGAGTACCTGTTCCAGCAGCTGGCTACCACCAACATCCAGACGCTCAATGATCTGGGCGTCAAAAAGGTCATCACTCAGTGTCCCCATTGCTTCAACACGCTCAAGAACGAATACCCGCAACTCGGTGGAGAGTACGAAGTTCTGCACCACAGCCAGCTACTGATGGCATTGATGCGCGAAGGACGGATTTCGGCAGATGGAAACGGTGGAAAGAAGATCACCTACCACGACCCCTGTTACCTGGGACGTCAGAACGACATCTTCGTAGCTCCCCGGACCGTGATCGCCTCGATCGGTGGAGTCGACCTCGTCGAAATGGACCGTTCATCCAACCAAGCCCTGTGTTGTGGCGCCGGTGGAGCCCAATTCTGGATGGAGGAACAAACCGGCAAAAAGGTCGGTACCGAACGGGCAGGAGAGGCGGTGGAGACCGGCGCCGACGAAGTGGCCGTTGCCTGCCCCTTCTGTTACATCATGATCGACGACGGGGTGAAAGAACTCGGTCGCGGTGACGATCTGGCGGTGCGGGATATCGCCGAGATCCTTGCAGAGCAAGTGTTCCCCTCAGGTTGATCAGCTAGTTGCGGTGATTCTGCAGGTGACTAGTCATCCAGATAGCTTCTGCGATTGGTGCGCTCAGCGGGGTGACGACCACAAACGGTGGCGGTAGGGTTCTGTCGGACGGAGCTGGGAGACTCGATGGCAAGGTATGTCAACTGCAAAAAGGGTATGCACAACTATTCACCCGTGGGGAAGATCGGCGGGGGGATCGCCCGCCGCACATGTTCGGTGTGCGGGGTTGTGCAGATCGACCTCAGCGGCGCAGGCGGCTTGAGCGATACCGGCCTCTTTGTCGAACCGAAGCTGGCGACGATGTTCAAGGTCGAGGCACTGCTGGCGAAGGTTGCCAACGAGCCTGCCTCGCCCAGCCGATCATTTGGACAGGCGCCGGCCGGGAGGCGCCGACCCGCCAGGGCCTTCGGATAACCAACCAAGTACTCCGCACGGGAGACCGGGCGACCCACCGGGTTGCCCGGTGCAGACGCTTTCGGACACCCGGCAAGCCTTAGGGTTTGCCGCCGGCCTGACCCGAGCGCAGTGCCTAAGCCTCGGAAGGGTTCACGCGCCCGCGCACCCGGGGGAAACGAACCGGAGTGTGCTGACGGCAGGTGGGCCTGGCGTTGTATGTGGATAGACGCGTGCCACAACCTTTGTGCGAGCACACGCGATCTTCTCCGTAGGTGCGAGGTTTGCGAATGTAGCCTGCCGCTTTGGTGGCTTTCATGATGTCGCTCATCGGAGTCCTTTCTGGTGTTTCATCGTCTAGTAAGACGGTGAGAATCTCATTAGTGGTTCCTAAAGATTGTCTAAGAATCGTGAAAGCAGCCGGTCAATAGACCACCTCGTGCCCGGCTGCCAAGTCCGGTTTCCCATTCGCTCAGGTATGTCTTGCTGGCCGGTGGCTACGCGACACTGGCTACCGGCCATGGGCTCTTGGCTGCCGGTTGCTGGTTGCTGGCCGCTAATGTGCGCGCAATGAAGATCGGCTACCAGGGCGAGCGGTATTCCTATAGCGACCGGGCTGCGCTGGAGATGTTTCCGGCGGGCGACCTGACCGGTTATCCGAGCTTCGTGGCAGCTTTTGCAGCTCTTGCGGCCGCTGAGGTGGAGCGACTCGTCCTTCCGATCGAGAATACTACGACCGGCAGCGTCCTACAGGTCCTCGACAGGCTGGTCGACGCTCCCGCTCGTATCGTGGCGGAACACCAGGTAGAGGTGCGCCATGCCCTTCTGGCGTTACCGGGGGCCGGGCTGGAGGACATAAAACAGGTCCGATCTCATCCGGAGGCACTGGCTCAGGCCGAATCACTCATTTCAGCGCGGGGTTGGCAGCCGATACCAACCCATGACACGGCCGGGGCGGTTCGGCAAACAGCCGAGCACCAAAACCCGGCAGAAGCGGCCCTCGCACCGCCCGAGGCCGCCGCGCCGCACAATCTCGAGGTGCTGCTGCGTGGAGTGGTTGACCGTGCTCACAACACGACCCGGTTCGTCGTGCTGGTTTCCGGCGAACCGCCGATTGCGGCCCACGCGAACAAGTCGAGCATTGCATTTGAGACGCAGCACCGACCCGGTGCGTTGGCGCTGGCTTTGACGGAATTGGGTTTGCGAGGGGCGAACCTGACCCGCATCGAGTCGCGTCCGACGGATACCCCGTGGCGCTATCGAATGTTCGTCGACCTGGTTCATACGCCGGGCCCGGACGGTTTCTTGGAGGTCTTCCATCCGCTGCCCGGATCTATGTCGGAGCTTCATCATCTCGGGACCTATCGGGCCGAGATCTAGCCCGAGGTCAACCCAGGTCCACCGGCTTTGGTTGGTGGAGGGGCCGGAGCAGCCTGACGAGCTGTGGAGAAGGAGGTCCCGCGACCAGGGCAGCATCGTTTACCTCAGAAAGCTGGGGGACCAGCACCTCCGGCTCGAGGCCCAGCCAGTGACGAGCGGCCCGGACCGCATCTTCGTGACCATTCGGCGGGATCCGGTTGAGGACCAGCGCCGGGAGCGGCGCCGCCCAGGCCTCGACGGTTGCCGCCGCTCTGACGAGTCCTTTGGGTGTCGCTTCACAGGTGAGGATTCGGGAGCCCGCCCGGTAGAGGAGTGGGTCGTCCGGTTCGATAACCCCTAGGTCGACGACGATCCGATGGAAGGAGCTCTCCGCCGCGTGGACCACCTCGTTGACAAGTGCCGAGCTGAGGGGACCGGTGTGGTTGACGGGCGGTCCGGATAGCAGCGAGAGGGGCCCGATGCGGCGAACCTCGGGTGGGAGGGCGCCCGAGGACATCACCTCGTCGGCGGCGTGAGCCACATCGGGCGCGGGTGTGACGCCGAGCCGGACTGAAAGCGAAGGTCCTTGCCGGTCGAGATCGATCAGCAACGTCGCGTGCCGTTGAGCAAGCCCCCAGGCCAGACCAAGGGCGACTTCGGAGATCCCGGGGGCACCGTGACCACCGGTGACGGCGATCATGCTCGCGGATTCAACGGACGCTGTGACCGGTCTGCGCAACGTCCGGACGATGTGCAGGATGCGCTCCGGCGGCGTGGTGTCCGGTAGTACCTCGTCGGCCTCGCCGATGGTCAGCAGACGACGAGCCGGACGATCGTTCGGTGGGTGCAGGCCGAGCACGCCGAGGCCGCGGCTCCGCCAGCTCTTGATGGCGCTGGGGGTGACCCAGGCGGTTTCGGCTCCGGCCACGATCACATCGAGCTCCCCCGCCCGGCGGTCGAGTTCGGCCGGTTCGTAGGCGCGGGCGACCAATCTCACCAGGCTGGTCGCCCGTGCCAGATCCGCGAACGTCGGCTCCCAATTGCGGGCAGAGAGAACGGTGGCAACCCGCGGTCTTGTCATCGCGTGGTTACCTCGATGGAGACAATGTGCACAATGGCGACGTAGGCCTCCGTTTCGCCATTCTCCAGCACGACGTGATCGACCCCGACGGCACTAACGTTGCCCCTCCTGGATCCACCATCGATGCAGGTAATCCGGATGGCTTCGTCTCGGTCCTCGGCCTCCAACAGCCGATCGCGGAGCGTGCTGCGTCGTCGTAGAGTGATGGCCGCCGCTTCCTGCTCGGCTTCGAGCACTTGGGCCAACTGGTGCCGCAAGCGGCGTGAAATCTCGATCAGATCGGGATGTCGGAGGGGGTCCATCACATCTACACGTTGGTTGAATAATGTCAAACAACGATAACTACACTTGAGGAAACGGAACAACCTTTCCTGATGGATTTGTTTCGCGTCCTTGCATTGCCGAACCGGGCCGGTTCTCATAGCCTGGTGGCAATGGAATGGATCGAAGTCAACATCGGCAAGGATTGGCTGTCCGTGGCGGACATCTGCGAGTACATGGACGTATCCACGTTTGTCGTCACCAGCGTGCTCCGGGGCGGGCGACTTCCCGCCGTCAAGTTCGGCCGCGAGTGGCGGGTGGCCAGACAGGACTTTGAGACCTGGATCAACAAGGAGCGAGGGCGCAGCGCGAGTTTTGAACCCCCTTTGGCTCCTGGGATCCCAGCCGCCTCCCCCGACTCGGAAGGCGGGCGACGACGCAGCGTCAAGCCCTGAATACTCCGCCCCACCTGTCGCGACCTCCCGGGAGTAACGTGATCTGCATGACGACCACCCCACGTCACGAAGAGATCGCGAGCGTCGACGTCGACCTGGATAGGCCATGGAACGTTGTGGTTTGGAACGATCCGGTCAATCTCATGACCTATGTCGTCTACGTCTTTCGGAAGCTGTTCGGGTTTCCCAAGGAGAAAGCGACCCGCCTGATGCTGCAGGTACACAACGAGGGTCGGGCGATCGTCTCCTCGGGTCCGCGCGAGACGATGGAGATGGACTGTTTTCGTCTGCATCGCCATGGCTTGTGGGCGACGATGGAACAGTCGTGACCGGCCCCTTCCGCCCCGTCGGTGGTGGCATTGAGCTGACGATGGCGCCGTGGGAGTCTGATGCATTGCAGGTTATTCCACAGCTGCTCGACTCCGTCGGTGCCGAACACGAAGACCCTGCCGCCGGGCGCCTGGACCAGGCTCCCTACCCCGACGATCCACAGGCATCTGCCGAGTTCCGGCGGCTGATGGCCGATGAGATGGGGCAATCCCGCGCTGCCGATCGCTCTGCTTTTGCCCTCACCGTCGAGCAAGCCGCCCGGGGTGTGGTCCTTTCGGCCGGCGAGGCTGAAGCTTGGCTGCGAGTGCTCGGAGAAGCACGTTTGGTGCTGGCCTCCCGGCTCGGGATCAACGAGGACGGGTGGGAAGATGAACTGCCCGATGACAATCCCTCCGTGGCCCTTCTACACTATCTGGGCTGGCTGCAGCAATCGCTGGCGGACACTCTCGAGGACCAACTGACGTGACGGGGGCAGCGGTCGAGATCGACCTGCACGACATGGCCCATGGCGGCGAGGCCGTCGGCCGTTTTCAGGGCAAGGCGGTCTTCGTAGGTGGTGCCATCCCCGGCGAGCGGGTCCGCGCCGTCTTCATACGGGACAGAGGGGCCTGGGCCCGAGCCGAACTCGAGGCCATCCTGACCTCGGCGCCCTCCAGGGTCGTCCCACCTTGCCCGCACTTCGCCGAGTGCGGAGGTTGTCAATGGCAGTACATGGCCTATGCCGAACAGCTGAAGTGGAAGTCGTCGATCTTGGCGGGTCAACTTCGTCACCTGGGTGGAGTCACCGATCCCGAGCTCGGCCCGATTGTCCCGTCGACCACTCCCTTCGAGTATCGAAATCGCATGACCTTCCACGTGCGCGAAGGACGCCCGGGGCTCCACCGTCGTCGCAGCAACCAGCAGGTTCCCATCGCCGCCTGCCTTTTGCTCGCTCCCGGTCTGTCAGAGCTGTATGGGCGGCTCGGGCCGCTAGGGGGGATTGGAGAGGTGACCCTGCGGATGGGCATCAAAACCGGCGAGCGGGCGGTCCTGATCAAAGGGAAGTTGCCCCCCCAGGCTACCGAGTGGGGTGTTCCCGTTGTTCATCTGGTGGGCAGAAGATTCGAGCCCGTGATCGGACCGCCTCGTATTCATGAGGAAGTGGACGGGATTCGGTTCCGGGTCACCGGCCCGGCCTTCTTCCAGGCCAACACCGAGGGGGCCGGGGCGCTGGTCGATTTGGTGGGGAACGCCCTGCGGGTATCTCCTTCAGATACGTTGTTGGACGCCTACGCCGGCGTGGGCTTGTTTGCGGCGACGTTGGGGAGGTCGGCGGGCAGGGTGATTGCGATTGAGTCGAGCGGGCTTGTCGCAGCCGACCTGCGGCACAACCTCGGTACGGCCGGCGTGTCGAACCACGAGGTGGTGCGAAGCCGGTTGGAGGACACCGCCTTGCCCGGTCGATGGGACCTCGCAGTTTGCGATCCGCCGCGTCGCGGACTCGGAGTCGCAGGCGTCCGGACGATTGCAGCAGGGCGGCCCCGGCGAATCGCCTACGTGTCGTGCGATCCGGCTGGTCTGGCTCGCGACACCCGATTGTTGACCGACGCCGGGTACCGGTTGGTCAAGGCGACCCCGGTCGACCTGTTTCCCCAGACCTTTCACATCGAGACCGTGGCGGAGTTTGAATTCAGCTAGCTACGGAAGGGTGCAGCCGGGGGCGTCCGGAGGAATCTCCCGCCAGACCCCGGGCCGGGGAATGAACGAATCGGCCAGCGCCGGGTCGAACTCGAAGCCGGCGACGGCGGAAACGTTGGGCGGTCGGAAGTGGATCTCGAGTCGGTTGCTGGAGACGTCCTTACTGCCGTACATCGCTCCGTAGATGGTGGTCTGGCTGCTGGCGCCGAAGGTGCCGCCGGCGTAGATCAGATGATGTATCTGACCCTCAACCGAATTGGCGCTGTTGGCCATTTTGACGTCGCTGGTCGGCTCGACTCCGGCGATCACCACCGTGGCCGGCGCCAGGGCCGGGTCGGTAACACCGCTCGGGGTGCCGCGCACCTCCAGGTCGCCCCTGAAGGCCAGCACGAAGTCTCCGTCGAGAGTCACTTTGTCCATGTTGATGGTGTAAGAGCCGATGTCGTCGACGAAGTGCGCACCGTACAGGGCCGAATCGTTGGCCTGGTACCAAGTATCGAATTGTGCCCACGTGGCGTGGTTGAAAACGGTTACGCCTTTGTCGAGATACTTGTTGATATCCCACACGAATTTGGGCAGTGTGATCTGCGGCACCGGGGCGATGCCGGTGGCGTTCCACACATACCCCGAAGCGGTCGGTGGGTTGTCCACGCTGGTGGCCGGTCCGGCCACCTGGAGGTTTCGGCCCACCGCAGACTGATTCCCCTTGAACTTCGACTTGACCAGCGCCGACACGGCCGTGTCGTTGAGGATGATGACATCGGCGCCGTTGGTCCCGAATTTGCTGCCCTTGTTGTCCTCGACAAACCCGTTCACCTTGGTCTCTCCGGCGATTTCGGCGTTAGCGCCGGCACTGATCAGCAGGTCCCGGTAGACCAGCATCTGGCCGACCCCGGGGGCGCCGCCGTCATTTGCATAGACGCGCGTGTAGTTGCCGATCGCCAGGTCGTCGCCCGAGTAGGCGTCGCCGTAGATCTCCTTGCGGTTTCCGGCCGTCAGCCCGCCGTCGGCGGCGAAGAGGGCGTAATAGAAGCCCGAGCCGATGGGTACCAATTCGACTTCGATCATGACTTTCTTGGAGACGGCTTGGTGGGCTTCGTGGCCTGGTGCCCACCCCCACGATTCGATGAGGTATTGCCTGGCGGCCGGAAGAGGCGTGGCCCGCACCCAGTACTCGCCCACGTCTTCGTTGGCGCCGTCTACCACGGTCTGGAGGGCGGCGAGGTCGCAGGTGGTACCCGTGATGCCCGTCGTGGCTTGGCCACCGTCGGCGTCATCACGGAATCCTGCCTCGTTGGAGGCGAGGAGGTACATCGCCTCACGAGCGCCTGCCTCTGCCACGTTGACGGACGTCGCCAGGTGCCGGTCGTAGCTGACTTCCTCCAATTCATGGACGGAAACCGAGTACCAGGTGGCGCCGAGGATGAAGATGACGATCGCCACCGAGAGGGCGGAAGCGATGCCGATGCCATCGTCCTGATGCAGCAGCTTGTTCAGTAAGCCTCTCATGCCAGTTTTATCGGCATGAGTGCCCCGATTCTGGAGAGGGTAATCAGTCATGATCATGGGCAGTTGGCCGAGTTGGGGGTCCAGATGTTGCGCCCCGAGATTTCGGTGGTCCCCAGTCGTGGGTTGATCCGGTCCAGGGTGTTCTGGTCGACCCAGATTCGGACGGTAATGACCTTGCCTTGGGAGGGAAGCGCTGACGCAACTCCCCCTTGGTTGGTGAAGATCGGCACGCCGGCCGTGCCCAGCGGACGTCCGATCGCCGTGTTGTAGTCGTCGTCGACGAAGGTTTCGTTCTGCACTCCGCCGATCACGGTGCTCCACGAGACGCCCCCGTCTGCGGACCGCTGGAGGTCGGTCGCTGCTCCGTCGCCGTCGACGTCCCTGAGCTCGTAGATGAGATCTTGATAACCAACGGCGGCGGTCGTGGCCGTGTAGGCACGTGTGCGGAATTCGAAACGGTCCGAATCGAAGCCGGGGAGCGGCTCACAGACGCGCTCGGCGCTGCGAAAGTCGCGGTCCAGCTGTTGCAAAGCAAGCCGGACGTCGTCGTTGGAGCGTGCCGTCCCTTCCAGGTCCCGGGTGGCGAACATGGTGGTCCGTAGCAGGGACAGGAACACCGCTGCGACGATGGTCATCAACATCATCGCCACCATCAGCTCGGCCAGCGAGAGGCCGTGTTCATTGCGGTGGAAGCGTCGCATCAGCTTGCGTCCGGGTCGATGTAGAGGGCTGTGACTCCGACGCCACCGAGGTCGAAGGTGAGTTCCACGTCGTAGAGCGTGCCGTCCAGCAGGGGGTCGGCGTCGATGATGGTGTCGACGACCCGGTAGCTGATCGTGCCGGTCACCATTCCCGTCGCTTGGGCACGAGCTTCCGACACGTCCAGATTCGTGTCTTCCGCGTAGGAGCGGCAGGGGGTCCGTATCAGAATGTCTGCCTGAACCTCATAGTGCAGTTGGGGATCGCCGCTGGGGGTGACATCCCAGGTCACTGGTCCGCCGGATCCGTCGTCGATGGTGACCTGATCGGCAACCGGCAGCGCGGAGCAGCTGCCGATGGCGCCGAAGCCCGAGTACAAAGTGTCGTACTTGCCAGGGCCCGAGGGGTTCCAGAGCTTGATAACGACGTCTCCTGTGGTCGAGAGACTGGGTGGGCGGGCGGCATTCTGTCCGGCCGCCAGGTCCGTCCCGGAGACCTGGGGCATTTCGACGATGATCCAGCCCTGGAATTTGTTGTTCTCCAACGGTCCTACGGAATCCGGGAAGAAGTAGATGGGCTCGGCTGCCCAGTCGTAGTCGACCCGGACCTGCCGTTCGCCGGCGGGGGCTTTGTACCGGTCTACGTTGGCCGCATAGTCGAGGGCGGGACCGACGGAATCATGACCTCTTGCGAAGAAGGCGAACTCATAGAACGGTGCGTCCAGCGTGTCGGCCAGGCGGGCCTCATACAACGTTCGGACTGCCAGGTCCGAGTACTCGATGAAGCCACCGTTGGTGCGGTCGGCTGAGTCCAGGCCGAAAGCGGCATACGGCAGCCCATCAACCTTGGGGTCCAGGGCAGTCGGATTGTATTCGGTCCACAACTCTGCCCAATACTCGGTTGCTTCCGAGAACAGGAGGTTGTCGAGGTCGGCAACTGTGAAGTCGTTGGGGTACGCCCCGTTGATCTGGAAAGGGGGGGGAAGCGGGGTAACGATGGCATTAGAGTCGTCCAGGGGGGGCAGCGAGACGGCGTCGTCATCGGCCGTTCGGAGGGCGTCGACGGGGTCTGGGCCGACCACCACATCGTCGGCGGTATTGAACAGAGCGTCCGGTCCCGCGTAGCGAACCTCACCTGAGGTTGCCGTACTCCTGGCGATCTCCGAGGAGACGTAGTCGCTGGTCGCCGAAGCAAAACCGTCGGCGAAGACGAGGTTCGCTTCGAAGAGGCCTCTTCCGCCGGCGACCCAGGTGCGGGTTCCGCGCACATCGCCGCTCACCGACAGAGAGCCACCATCGAGCGTCACCTCCCCATGGATCAGCGGCTGCGATGGTTCTGTGAAGGGAGATACCAGGGTCGAAAGGCGAACATCGTTTGGCAGTCCCCCCGGGGCCTGCCAGGCAACGATGGCGGTGATCCGCCGGTACCTCTCGGTGGCGGGGTCGACCGGATCGGTTCGCACTGATGTGACGAACAGATACCGGTCGAAGGGGGTGTTATCTCGCGTCTGCAGGTCGTGAAACGACAGGAACGGGTCGAAGGTAGCGCCGTTGACGAAGACGATCTCCTCGTTGCCGTATTCCCAATTGCCGCTGAGCGGATTGAGCGCCAGATCGATTCCGAATACTCCCGTCGCCGGGTCGCTGAACGTCGTGCAGCCGACCTGGTCGGGACAGGTAGTCCCGTTGGCGAGCGCCGTCAGGCCCATGTGGTCCCACTCGAGCGAGCGGGCCCGCTCTAACAACTCGGATGCGAAGGCCGTGGCCGCCGCCTGCCGTTTTGTCTCGACGATGACCCGGGTGCCGGTGTCCATCGTGCGGAGCAGCGCCACAACCAGGGCGAACACGATTGCCAGCGCGACCACCGACTCCACGATGGTGAATCCGGACTCGTCTCTCAAACGGGCTGCAGTGCGTTTGCCGACCATGCCTTGTGTATCGGCGCCCTCCCGCCCTTACTGAAACGGGTCTTGTGGGTATATCCGCGGGGCCCAAGCGGACTAGTGCGGCAACGGCTCGAGATCGATGGGTAAGCCGGCTTGATACCACGCAATGATGCCGCCCGCCAGGTTGACCACGTTGTCCATTCCCGCCTGTTGCATCAACGCCGCGGTCGCCATCGCCGAACGGTTGCCCGATCGGCACTGCAGGATGACCGTTCTATCGCGCGGCAAATCCCCAAACCATTCGTTGATTTCCGAGAGCGGTCGGAACTCGGCGCCGGGGATGCGGACTTCTTCCCACTCTTCGGCTTCGCGGATGTCGACCATCAGAGCGCCCGCGGCTATAAGCTCGGTAGCGTCCTGGGGCGTGGTTTCGGGCACTCCGCCAAATAGGTCGGTCATGGTTTGGCACGATAGTGCTGCGTCGCACGCAAGCGCACCCGGCCTCGTGGCCAGGCACCGGCAGGGTGTCGCAATAGAGACCGATCGGCCGGTAGCCTCATGCCGTGGTTCTCTCGACTCTTCGATCGTGATCGCACGTGCTCAGCGTCATCGGGTGACCCGGCGGCGCGCCGGGCTCCTAGTGGTCGTGGCGCTCCTGGTCATGACCGTCTCAAACGCGAGTCCGGTGGCCTCGGTTGGCTCCGCAGACACGAAGGTGCTGACCATCGGAGAGGTCGGGGGTATGTCTCCTCAGGTTGAGGCGGTCATCACCTCGGCGGCGGAACGCTTCGGCGCCCGGTGGGCGATCTTCCACCGAGGGACCGTTCGCCTGGTTTCCGTGGAACGAGGCGACGACATAGTGCAGGCCGCACCGTCCGGCTATTTCTATCCCATGTCGACTGCCGCAGTGGACGCCCGGCGTTCAGCTCCCCTCCTGGGTGCAGAAGCCACCGCAGTCCTCGAGAGCGGCGGGTTGGTGTTCGGCGCCACCTCGGCACGGTTGCGGGGGGCGAGCGTTGGGGATCGAGTGAATCTGGTTGGATGGGACGGCCGCACCTATCAGTTCGCGGTAGGAGCCGTGGTCGCCGACGAGGTGATCGGATGGGCCGAACTGGCGCTCGACGCAGAGGCCGCAGCCGGAATCGGATTCGATCGGCCTGCGTTTGTGGCCATCTGGGACCACGGTCCCGAAGATGAACTGCTGCTGGCCATGTGGTCGCAGCTTCCCGACGCGCTGCTGGCGATCGACACCCATTTCGATCCCGAGGATCCGGACGCCGTGTTGCCCACCGTCCTCGTCAAGGAACAGTTTGGCGAATTTGCCTACCGTCCGGCCAGCGGGGATCGCATCATCCTCGAGGCGGAATGGCGTCGGGCCAACATCGTCGACGTCAATCTTCCCCACCTGGGCCCCTTCCGATGTCATAAGGAGATCGTGCCCTTGCTGGAAGGAGCGCTCGAAGAGATTGAAGCGGAGGGATTGGCCTGGATGATCGACTACTGGGACTTCCAGATCTCGGGTGGTTGCTACAACCCTCGCCTCATCCGCGGCGGCGACAAGGGTGGAGCGGTCTCCCGGCACACCTGGGGCATCGCGATCGACATCAATCCCAGCGACAACCCGTACGGTGGCAGGGTAGGGATGGACGAGCGCATCGGTGAGATCTTCAGGAGCTGGGGATTCGCCTGGGGAGCCGGCTGGCGGTTTACCGACGGTGGCCACTTCGAGTGGACCCACGAGGTCGAGTAGCCAGAGGCTGGGTGGACGGCGACAGGGCCTTCGTCCGCACCTTCGCCTCGAGTGTTTGCGGTACCGAGTACGAGTGCCAAGCAGTTGGCAAGGCAAGAGCATTCCGACTCCGCACCTACGTGCCGATGCACTTGCCCCTACCACCGCGGGCCGACCCCGTGTAGTCTCAGAATTGAGTGAGGTGCTGTACGAAGACTGGGGTTTGCCTGCGGACCTCCCGCCCTGCGCTCGTTGTGCCGCGACACTCTCGATCTTTCCCGCTCGCGATCGCCCCACTTGTCTGCTGCACCCAAGGACCATCCGCGGCCCACGGCTGACGGAGGAAGGAGAGTCATGCCGGTCGACCGGATCCGACAATTCACCAGCTATACCTTTCCGGTGTTGTCCGTGTATGTGAATCGGGTCGGCACCCCACGAGATCGAACGTCGATGGGTGCCACAGTGACGGAGTTGCTCAGACCGATCCGCGAGGTGGCAGAAAGTGGCGAGCTGAGCCACGAGGCGGCGATGTCGTTGCGGTCCGACGTGAAGGACGTGCAGGCACTCGCAGATCGCATCGAGGCCGATCCGGCCCCCGCCGTCGCCGTCTTCTCATGCCACGGTGCCGACTGGCTCGAATACGTTTCGCTCAACAGACGGGTCTGGGATGTGGCTCAGATCGGAATCCGGCCATATCTCCGGCCCTTGCGAGCTGCCGAAACTGAGTTCCGCTCGGTAGCGGTGATTTTCGAGCCCCGCCGCTCGGTGGTCTTCGTGAAGACCAGCAATGAGTTCTGGGAGTACGGAGAGGTCCTCGAAGAAGCGGTCAGGAAATCCAACTACGGGGGCTTCGGCGGATACGAAGAGCGGGGCGTCCGCAGTCATGCCGATGCCGTTGTGCAACGCCATTTCAAAGAGACCGCCGATCTCGTGTTCCGGTTGTATCAAGAAGAGGGATTCGACTTCCTGTTCGTCGGCGGGCATCAGGAGGCGATTGACGAGGGGTCCCGACTTCTCCATCCCTATGTCAAGGGGCGCCTGGCCGGATCGTTTGTTATCGACACCCACACGATGACTCCGGCCTTGATTCGAGAACAGATGGTCGAACTCGAGCGGGCTGCCGTTGTGGGACTCGAGGCCGCCCGGGTACAGGAACTGCTCGATATTGCCGGGGCGGGCGGGCAGGCGGTGCTTGGCATCGTCGATGTGCTGGCCGCGGTCAATTCCCGGGCGATCGATCGACTGATCGTGTCCGGCAACTTCGCCAAAGAGGGAGCGGTGTGCGAATCCTGCGGATGGCTCTCCCGCAATGGGACGAGCTGCCCGGTCTGGGGGTCGGGCACGCGGCCGACGGATGACCTGGTCGGCGAGATCATCGAGGCCACAATCGACGAGAGTGGCGAGGTGCTGCAGGTATCGATTGCTTCGGCTCTCGATCAGCAGGCCATCGGCGCCGTGCTTCGCTTCCCCCTTCCGGGCCAGATGTCCTGACCGATGGTCCGTGGTCCGATAACGTAGGGGCCATGACAGAACAGCTAACACGGCTCGAGCAATGGAAGCGGGACGGCAAGAACTTCGCCTCCGCCACGGTGGTGCGAGTGCAGGGTTCGGCTCCCCGGCCGGAAGGGTCGAAGCTGCTCGTGTCCTCAGATGAAGAACTCGACGGATCTGTGAGTGGAGGGTGCGTCGAGAATGATGTAGCCCTTCACGCGCTGCAGGTTCTCCGGTCGGGTGAGGCGAGGTTGGTTACCTATGGAATCGCAGACGAGGACGCTTTCGAAGTAGGTCTGGCGTGCGGAGGGACGATACAGGTCTATATCGAACCTGCCGCGCCCGATGAGATCATTGCAGCGGTTGAGCAGCTGGTTTCGGCCGGGCGGTTGGGCGCGCATGTGATGGCCGTGTCTGGTGGTGTTTGGAAGGCCGTCATTGATGCCAAGGCAGGCGTGGTAGCCGGGGCGATCCCTGCGCCCCTCGCCGACGATGTCATGGCCGACGCAAGACGGCTCATGTCCGAAGAGAGGAGCCGGACGCTCAGCTATGGAGATGTAGACGTATTCATTGACGTGGTCGCTCCCTCGCCGCGGCTGCTGATCTTCGGGGCCGGCCCGTTCGCAGTGCCGCTGTGCAGCCTCGGCTCCCGTGTGGGATATGAAGTGACGGTGATCGACCCGAGGCCCGCGTTTGCCCGGGAGGACTTGTTTCCGGACGCCAACAACGTGATTGTTTCGTGGCCGGAGAAGGTGCTCGATTCCCAGCCTTGGGACGGAAGTTACGTCGTCGTTTTGAATCACAATCAGCGGCTCGAGGATCCGGTAATTCGCCGCGCCCTCGCCGAGCCCATCGCGTACCTGGGAGTGATGGGAAGCAGGCGCACCCATGCAGACCGCTTGGCCAGGTTGCAGACCGACGGATGGTCGGTGGAGGACCAGGAGAGGATTCACGGTCCGATTGGTCTCGATATTGGTGCAGAGACTCCGGCCGAGGTGGCGGTGTCGATCCTCGCCGAGATAACCGGCGTTCGCTACGGAAGCGGAGCCGGGGAGCCTCTGAAGGGCACGGAGCATCGGATCCACACTCAGCGGAAGGACGATTTGGGAGACGTATAGTGGTTGGGGTCGTCTCTCAGGCACCGTGACCATGAGCATTGCAGCCCTCATCCTTGCCGCCGGACCCTCGCGGCGTCTCGGTGAACCGAAACAACTGCTCCGGTGGGGAGGTCCGACCCTTCTGGGTGTGGTGGTGGCGGAGACCCTTACCTGGCCGGTCGATTCCGTGTGGGTGGTGGTGGGAAGCCGCTTCGAGGAGGTTCTGCAAGCCGTCGACTTTGGTGGCGCCGGGGTGGTTGAGAACCCCGAATGGGAGGAGGGGATGGCTTCATCGCTGCGGGTTGGTCTTGATGTGGCGGGCCGGGATGCTTCGGCCGAGGCGGTCTTCATAGTGATGGGGGATCAACCGGGGATTGATCCGGCCGTCGTTGCTACCTTGCTCGAGCGCCGTCGGTCGAGCGACGCTCCTGCCATCGTTCCGAAGTACCGCTACGTGCGCGGCCACCCGGTGCTCATCGGCCGAGCGCTCTGGCCGCGGATGATGAGCCTGGAAGGTGACCAGGGAGGGCGCAACCTCCTGCAGGCCCATCCGGATTGGGTCGATGAGGTCCAGTTCGAGCAACTTCCCCCACGTGACGTCGACACAGCCGACGACGTCACCGATTTACGGCCGCGCCCGTAGCTCTCCCCCGCGGCGAGTGAAGCGAGTCAGGGGGAGAGCTACATTCGAGTGGTCATGCGGGAAGAAGTCGGCGTCTTGCTCCGCTTCGCCTCTCAGTGGCCATAGCCGCGACGCTGTCGGCGGTTGGAGAGGGTTGTCGCCAACGGCGGGAACACAGGTCTCGAGACTCTCGACTCTCCTCCCAACCCCTCCCGCAAGGGGAAGTGGCCGCTGGCTGCTGGGTTTCGCCTGGCAGGCCGAGGAGCTTGCTCGCTAGGCTGACCGAGAGTCGACCGCGCTGGCGCGGACGGTCGGAGCAAAGGGAAGGGAGTGGGATGGCCACTATCGACGCGATTGCGGGTTTGGATCCGAAATCTGCAACCAGGTTCCGCAAAGCTCGAGTGCGCACTACCGAAGCCCTTCTCAAACGGGCCGCGAGCAGACGGGGACGGAAGGATCTATCCGCAGCCACCAAAATGGATGAGAAACAGATTCTCATCTGGGTCAACCGGGCCGATCTCATGCGGGTGAAGGGAATTGGCTCGGAGTACTCCGATCTTCTCGAGGCGGCGGGCGTGGATACGATCAAGGAGTTGCGGAGGCGCAATCCCGTGTCCCTGACCAAGAAGATGATCCAGATCAACGAATCTCGGAAACTCGTCCAGAGGCTCCCGACTGAAGGAATGGTCGAAGGCTGGGTCGCCCACGCCTCGCAGCTGGACCCGATCATCTCCTACTAGCTCTTAGACATCAGACAACGAGGGGGCCCTGCAGGGCCCCCTCGTCATTGCCGCGATGTTCCGACCGCTCAGGCGGTGGTGGACGCCTTCGTCGCGGCCGGTTTCTTGGCGGCGGGTTTCTTGGCTGCGGTGGTGGTCGTCGCGGCCGGCTTCTTGGCGGCGGGTTTCTTGGCTGCGGTGGTGGTCCCGGCCGCAGGCCGTGCGGGGGGTCTGGCCGGCTCGGCC
>Ga0224512_10001082_pt1 | contig 27087 bp, 27 predicted proteins | sample SF_May12_sed_USG_4_FD_169103 | JGI IMG/M metagenome (GOLD analysis project Ga0224512, IMG submission 169103) | Sediment microbial communities from San Francisco Bay, California, United States - SF_May12_sed_USGS_13 | ecosystem: Environmental > Aquatic > Marine > Sediment | place: USA... | reverse complement strand
GCAAATGTGGAGAACCGATGGCCTACCTGGCTCCCTCGGGGCTAGGGACAATGATCATCCCTGGTCACCGGGAGACGCTCTTCGAGATCATCGGATCCGACGAGTTCGCCAAGCTGTATACCAAGGTTCGTCGCCGACATGCTCGGCGTACACATCGGGACACAAGTGGACGACAGGAGCGATGCGCTCGTCTTCACCAGCCCACAGGGTGGACCGCTCCGGCACTCGAATTTCTACACGAGGATCTGGCGGCCAGCCATCAAAGCCTCGGGCCTGCCGGAGGGGCTTCGCATCCACGACCTACGGCACACGGCTGCCAGTTTCATGATCCACGAAGGAGCCCATTTGGAACTCGTACGCAAGCAACTCGGGCATTCAAGCGTCACCGTCACCCAGAGATACGCTCACCTTTTCCCGAGCCAAGGTGAGGACCTCGCCGTTCGCCTCGACGCTAGAAGGAGGGAGGCTCGTGATCGGGCTGCGGGGTTCTAGTGGGGTTGACCTTCTGGTTGGCAGCCCACGGAAACCCTGGACTTCAAGAAACCCCCGCCAACACAGGGCCTTCTCTAGTGGGCCCGGCAGGACTCGAACCTGCGACCTACGGATTATGAGTCCGCTGCTCTGACCGACTGAGCTACGGGCCCCACTACCAGGGAGTGTAGAAGTTTGCCGGGCGGGCCCGAACGCCGGAGCAGAACCCACGTTCGCGGCGTTTTCTGAACAAGTCTCGCCGATCAGACAAACGAAAGCGCGGGATAAGCGAAGAAACCTCGCGCGCCACATCAAAGATATTCCATGAACCGCGCGCGACCCCGGCAAGCGCTTTACGGCCGCCGGAAGGACCCTTCGACGCGAGCAACGGCCACGTCGGACGGCGCAGCCGCCATGATCTCTTCGGCCGTACCGCCCAGCAGCACCATCGAGGTGGCGCCGGCCCCCCGGCTGGCAACCGTGACAAGATCGGCGCCCCGTCGCCGGGCGGCCTCACCGATTGCCTGCGATGGCGGTCCCTCTACAATCAGATTGGCGATCGCATCGCCCCACGGCGCGGAGAACTCGTCGAGTGCACCCTTGGCCCGCTCCAGGCGGTCACGGGCCCGATGTGCTACATCCTGTTCGAAGAGACGGCTCTGGCCGAGCAGAACATCGGAGTGCGGCGACAACGCATACACGACGGTGATTTCGGCGCCAGGAGCCAGGAGTGCAGCCAGCTCAACGGCCTCTCTGGAATGCTCGGACAAATCCACTGCGGCGAACACCCTTCGATACGCCACCCGCGGCTGTCTGCGCACGGCGAGAACGTTCGGGCGGGCCATTCGGGTCAGCCGCCGGGTCACCGGGCCGAGTTGGGCGGCATCAATGGAGGAGGTTCCGAAAACGAGAAGATCAGCGTCCCTGGCCAGCCGGGCAACCTGAGAAGCAGGAGCGCCCTTGACAATGTCAAAGTCGATCGGCACTGAGGTCCGGCCTGCCACCCAATCGACGAGCGCCGCCGCGGCCGTATGACGATGGTCTGTGAGGAATTGATCTTCGTCCTCTGAAAGAAAGGGATCCTCGCACTTCTCGAGGACGTGTAGCAGCCCGAGATGGGTTCCGAATTGTTCGGCCAGCAACCGGGCTCGCTCGACCACACGCCGTCCAACGGGCGTGAGATCAAACGCCGCAATTATCCGACGCATCTCCCCTCCTCCCCTCCTGCCGCCGGTACCTTAACGGAGACGGGAGCGCGGCGGCAGAGCGGGCGTATCAGGGTTGCTCGAGTGACCCCGGAGCTCCGGCAGGCACAACCGGGCGGACCGGTGCTACCGGTTCCAAACGCTGATACGGCTCTCCCAGAGGCGGGCGAGGATCTGCTCCACCAAGATTCGGCCACAGAGCAATCGAACGTTCGGCCATCGCCGTGATCGTCAGCGAAGGATTGGCGCCCAAGTTGGCGGTAACCGCCGACCCGTCGATCACATGCAGACCGTCGTAGCCGAAGACACGATGATACGCATCGATCACCCCCGAGTCGTGAGAGTCGCCGATGCAGGCGCCTCCCAGCAGATGAGCGGTGACGGGTGCATCGAGCAGCACCTCGTTGATGCTGCTCATCGGCTGCCCACTAATCCGAGCAGCCGCCACCCGGGCGGCCTCGTTGGCAACCGGTATGTAGGTAGGGCTTGGTTTTCCGGTCTCCTGCTCGGTTATCGGCCGCCACCCCAAAAGGCCTTTACGGAAACGCAAGCGAAGACTGTTGTCCAGGCTCTGCATGACCAGGAAGATCACCGCCCGCTCCGACCACCGGTAAACCGACAACGAGCGCAAGAAAGTAACCGGGTGTCGCAGACAGGCGCCCAGGAATCGTGCCCATCTCGGAACGCCTGTGCCTCCGTCGACGATGATGGTCGCCAACAGGCCCATTGCGTTGCTTCCGGCCGGGTACCGAACCGCCTCGATATGGGTTTGTGGCTCAGGATGGATCGACGAGGTGATCGCAACACCTTTCGAGTAATCCACAGACGTATCCGAGGCAACTGCCCCCAAGATCGTCTCCGAGTTGGTACGCACGTGATGGCCGAGTCGTGGTGAGAGGTTGGGGAGCCGCCCGCTCTCCCGAAGGCAATGCAGCAGCCGGGCCGTTCCCAAGGCCCCGGCGGCAAAAACCACCTGCCGGGTGGCGAACGATCGGGAACGCTTACGGAACCATGCTCCGGGCCGCTCGGTTACTACGCGGTACCCTCCCCCCTCCAGCGGCACAACGTCGACCGCCTGATGTTCAGGATGGATTACCGCCCCATGTCTCTCCGCCAAGTAGAGGTAGTTCTTGTCCAGCGTGTTCTTCGCGTTATGACGACACCCAACCATGCATCCGCCGCACTCGATGCAGCCGGTCCGGGTAGGACCCTCGCCTCCGAAGTAGGGATCGGGCTCCTCAATTCCCCTTTTGCCAAAGTGCACCGCCACCGGCGTCAACGTAAACGTCTCTTGCACTCCGAAGTGCGCCGCCACGGAGCGGAGTACACCGTCCGCGGCCGATTCTTTGGGAATGCTGTGAACGCCGAGCATGCGCCGCGCCTGGTCGAAGTGAGGGGCCAGTTCCTTCTCCCAATCGGTTATGTGACCCCATTGAGGATCTCGAAGGGCGACCCCGTGTGGCTCGTAGCAGACGTTCCCCCACACAAGCGACCCTCCCCCAACACCGGCGCCGGACAGTGCCAGGGCATGGTTGAGAAGGCTCAGTCGCTGAATGCCCCTCATTCCGAGTTTGGGAAACCAGAGGAACTTACGGAGGTTCCAATTCGTGGTTGGCAGGGAACTGGCATCCCACCGCTTGCCTGCCTCGAGCACGCCGACCCGGTATCCCTTCTCAGTCAGGCGTAGCGCCGCCACGCTTCCGCCGAAGCCGCTGCCGATTACCACCACGTCGTAGTCAGTGCCCGAGATCTTCGCCCGTCCTTGTGCCCTCGCCAACGACCGCATCCTACTGACGTCCACTGTGGTGGAACGGTATGGTGTCGCCTGAAGCGTCACGCCGGAAGGACTATGACCGACCAGCCGTCCCCACAGTCCGACCTCCGCTACAGCGGGTTGGCCGTCACCTCCCTCATCCTGGGTGTACTTTCTCCACTGTGGTTGGTGTTCGGCCTAGCCTGGGGAATCTTCGGATTCCTGGCCGTTTTCGCCGGTCGGCGCGCCAGGAAGGAGATCGACCTCGCTCCCTACAAACTGGAAGGGAGAGCTTTGGCCATCGGCGGGATCGTCACCGGCGCGATCGGATTCACAACCGCATTGTTCCTGCTCATAATCGTCTTGACTTCGCCTCCGGTCTGATCTGTTCATCAGATGGGCCGCCGTTGCCACCGACGGAATTCCCGTATGACGCTTCGATCGTCGAACAGCCGGCATGGTCGGCTGCAATCCGGTCCCGTGTGGAGATCGTCTCGGGCTGGCGAACGTGTCGGGCAGATCGGTACGAGCCTCCAGATCGAAACGTCATGAATCGTGAGAGCCGTCAGACAGTGGTAGTCGCTCTCCATCTTCATCTGGTGGCATACTCTGCCTCCTGTGCAGGAGGCAGAGATGACCATTACGGGTTCTAGCCCGCCGCGCCCATGGGATTCGACGCTTCACGGCGCCCTCCCGCTGGAAGCCGGCTAGCCAAATGGGTGTCGTGTTGAGCCTGGCAGCCGGACTGTTCTTTGCAGCGTTCACGATCCTCATTCGAATCGGCATGCGAAACAGGGCGGCCGACGATGGGCTGCTCATGACCGTCCTGGTCAATACTCTGTGCCTCGGCGCTGTAGCGCTCTTCATGAACTGGCCCCCCTTCGATGGCCCCGGCGTAGTCGCTCTGCTGACGGGTGGAATCGTCGGCACCGTATTCGGAAGGGCTTCGAACTTGCGAGCCGTGCGCCGAATCGGACCAACCCGCACCAACGCGTTCTTGACCGGAAACCCGATCGTCTCGGCCATCGGCGGATGGCTGGTCCTCGAGGAAGCAGTGTCGTTCGGCGAGGCGATCGGCGGAGTCCTGGTCATCACCGGTCTCCTTCGCCTCATACGGCGCGGATCGGTGATCTCAACCGGACAAGGACAGACTATGACGGCCCCGGCATTGGCCGCTCAGACGGCCGAGCGGCGGACCGCAGTCGGCTACCTGTACGCAGCCGCCGCTCCGGTCTTCTTCGGGTTGGCGTTCGTGGCCAGAAAATGGGGACTCCAGTTCTTTCCCAACGCGGTCATCGGTGCCTTCATCGGAGCGGCCGCTGCATTCGTTGTGGTCGTTGCCGGCGATGCCTTCGGGGGAAGGCTGCGGCAAAGGATGCAACACAACTTCCGCGAAGTGCCTTGGCTGTTCGTCTGGGCCGGGGTCGCCAGCAGCGCCGCGCTGTTGGCCCAGTTCACCGCCTTTTCCTACGCGCCCGCCTGGGTCGTCGGGTTGTTGCAGGGGACCCAACCATTATGGACGCTGGGGATGGGCTATCTCTTCCTACGGCAAGAAGAACACATCGATTCCAAACTGGTCACCTCGATCCTGCTGGTTGTAGCGGGAATCGTGGCCATCAGCCTCCAGATCTGACAGCCGGATGACCGCCACCCACCGGCCAACGCGGCACAACGCCCGACCTGGTATCGGTTACGACGGCCGAAGGAACCGGGCGGCCTTCAACAGCAGCGCCTTGTTGGCGCCGTCCGAATGCAGGAAGGCCGCCGCGTCCCGCACCAGCTTCTCGATGCCCAACTCGCGCATATACCCGTACCCTCCATGCAATTCCAGCGTCTCGGTGACCACCTCCCAGGCGGCCTCGGCGGCAAACACCTTGGGCAAAGCTCCAACGGTGCCGTCCCAGCCCTGGTCGCGATGGTCGGCCAGCCAGGCCGACCGGTACACATACGCTTGTGAGGCATCGTTGAGCATGCGGATCCGCGCCAGCGTCTGGCGGACCGGGGCGTGTTCGATGAGGGGACGGCCGCCCTGTACCCGGGTTTCCGCCCACTGGAACGAACGCTCGTAGGCAGCTTCCGCCACACCGAGGACACTGGCGGCGGCGTAGGCGTTGCTGGCCGGAAAGAAACGAGCCAGCACCTGGAAGCCTTGGCCGACCTCACCAAGCACATTCTCGTCCGGTACGAAGCAATCCTCGAAGAACAGCTCAGCGTTGTTGACGAGGCGCTCCCCCATCTTGTCGTGAACCCGCCCGATGCTGAATCCGGGTGCCGTCCGCTCGACCAGGAAGCAGGTGCTTCCTTCCACGAGGCCCTTACCCTGTTCAGTCTGAGCGAACAGCAGATAGAGCCGCGCCCGGTTCCCGTTTGATATGAAGTGCTTCTGGCCGTTGATGACCCACCCGCCCTCGGCCCGAACCGCCCTGGTGCGATAGTCGCCTTCTGCAAAAGGAATGATGTAGTCGGACGATCGATCCGGCTCCGTAATGCCGATCGCCAACAGGCCACGCGAGTCGGCGGCATAGTCGGGGATGAACCGTTCCCGTTGCTCGGGTGTCGCCGCGCCCTGCAGCGTCTGCGCGATCTTCAGCGTCTGCGCGAAGATGACCGAGACACCGAGATCGGCTTTGGCAAGCTCTTCGATAACCATGGCCGTGGTGAGCGAATCGATGCCGGCTCCGCCGTACTCCCCGCTCAACGTTGCGGTGCGGATACCTGCGGCGTCAGCCTTCTCGACGATGTCCCACGAGAAACAGTCCTCAGGATCAACCTGCCGGTCGAGCTCGGCCGCCACCGGAACGACCACCTCACGGGCAAAGCGTCGGGTGGTTTCCAAGATCTCTTGCTGCTCGTCCCCTCCACCAAACATCCGCCCTCCCCGATATGCCTCGACGATGTGATGAATCGAGCGTAGCGACGGCCTGCCGGTTGCGCTTAGAGGCCAAATACCCCAATCGCATTGGCACCTTTGATGGCGACCCGCTGATCCTCAGTGAGACCCTCCACGGAGTCCACCAGCGCCACAGGATCGTCCTCCCCCATGTCGAACGGGAAGTCGGTTCCGATCATCACCCGATCGAAACCAACTATCTCGATCAGGTGACGCAGGTACAGGGGCTGGAAGACCATCGTGTCGTAGAAGAGGCGTTTCATGTAGTAGCTGGGCGAGTGGTCGGGGATCTTCACTCTGGTTTCGGGCCGTACCTTCCACGTGTGGTCGGCACGGGAACTGTAGAAGGGCAGATACCCGCCGCCGTGCAGCAGTACCAGCTTGAGGTCAGGATGCTCCTCGAACAAACCGGAGAAGATCATGCGGGTCGCCGCCACCATCGTTTCGAGCGGGTTACCGATGCAGTTGGTGAGGAAATAATCCCCGAAACGCTGGCTTTCCGGATAACCACTCGGATGGAGGATCACCGGCACCTCCTTGGCCTCGACGGCCGCCCAGAAGGGACGAAAACGAGGTTCATCGAGGTTGTGGCCTGCGATGGTGCCTCCGATCTGTAGTCCCCTGAACCCCAGCTCGTCCACCACCCGGTCGAGCTCGGCGATGGCCAGATCGACATCTTGCAGCGGCACCGTGGCCCCAAGCCCGACGAAGCGGGCCGGATGATCGGCTACCGCCTGAGCGAGGTTGTCGTTCTGCATGCGAGCGAGATCCGCCCCGAGCGAGGCAGGCGTCCAGTAGTAATACTCCGACACGAACGTGGCCAGACCCTGGACGTTCACCCCCATCCGATCCATGTGCTCGAGACGGGCGGCCGGACTGGTGAGCGCCTCGACAATGGTCGGGAACATCACCGTGTTGTGCTGTTTTGAGTCGGACCCCATGAAGTAGTCGTAGGGTTCGTCCACCGGCCGGAAATGAGGGGCGGCCGGCTCCTTCGTCTTCGGGGTGGCCAGATGGCAATGCACATCGATGGTGGTGCCCGAATCGAACCGTGACTGCCCAGGATGAACCATGACCTACCTCCGTTTGTAAGGAGCCGCCGTGGCTCGCATAGTAGGCCATCACGATCCGCCGTCTCCCGGCCGGGGTTGGTAGGAATGGATGTCGTTTGGTGATCGATCGCCGCCGGTTCCACCTGAATCTCCGCGGCCGATCGGCGAGGCTGAACTATTCGACATCGCCCGATGGCATCGTATAAGGTGCAATCGATTGGTGCCATGATGCGTCGCAAACAGAGAAGCGATGATGGCAGCTGGTTCGAATCGTGCGTTGACAGGCGGCGAGGAAGCCGCTCCCGACGAACCGAGAACATGGCCGGCGGCGAGAGCCATCGGCCCAGTAAGGGAAGACAAGGGAGGAATCATGGCCAAGAAGGCCTTACGACTAATCGCCGTCTCGCTGGCGCTCGCTTTGGTAGCAGCTGCCTGTGGGGGCGACGACACCTCAACTGAGACGACTGCCGACCCCGACGCGCTCAAGGTGATCCGCTTCGCATTTGCACCCGATCCGGTGTGGGACTACTTGGTCGACTCCGGTATCCGGGAGGAAATGGAGGCCGAGGCGAACATTGCCATCCTGGACTCGGCAACCTGGAATGAGGTCGGTGTTTACGCAGGCGGCAACGCCGACATCATGTCGGTCGGTGACTTCGAAGTGCCAACCATCGTCCAGGAGTTCGGCGTGGACAGCGTCGTCTTCGGAAAATACAACATTGACCGGAGCATCGTGGTGGCCTCGCCGTCCCACCCCGAATACCAGACTCTTGAAGACTGCGTAGGGGGCAAGGTGGCCGTATGGGACACGTTGTCCTCGACGACGATCTGGGGGGTCCTGGCCAACGAGTTGTACGGGCTGGACTTCCGGGTGGATGGAGGCGACTTCGAACTAGTGGTCGTCGACCACACGAACACGGTCGACCAGGCTGCCAACGGCGACACCGACTGCGCCCTGGTACTGCCGGACTTCGCAGTCCCGTTCTTGTCGACCGACGCAGTCAAAGTCCTGTACGACGGCAAGACTTCCGCAGACTTATACGCCGAGCTGGTCGGGAAGCCGGGGCACGAGGGTCCGATGATCAACATTTTCCTGGCCCGGGAAGATTGGTATGACGACCACCCCGAAGAGGTGGCGTTCTTCCTCAAGTTGTGGGACACGGGTGTCAAAGCATGGACCGCCGATCGCGATCAGTTCGTCGCCGACTATCCGGAGCATTTCGCGGTCGAAACCGACGAGCAAATCGCCTGGATACAGGGCTATGTGGCAGAACATGACTGGTTCGTCAAGTCGGTCTATCTGACCCAAGATTGGATCGACTCCGAATCTGAGTTGTTCGGCATGCTCAAGGACGCCGGCCTGTCCGAAACCTCTGATCCCCCGAAATACGACATCGTAAGTCCGTAGTTGGCGGAAGCAGCCACCCTCGAAGGCACGAGCCGGAGGCTCGCCGGAGCACGTCTCCGGCGAGCCTCCGGTGTCGTCCTGGGTTGGGGCGCATTCGTTGGCCTGTGGGCCTTCACTTCTTCGGTAATCCTCACGGAATTCACCTTGCCCGGGCCGCTCAAGGTATGGGATGCAATTTGGGTGATCGTCACGGCCGGATCCTGGGCCGACGACTTCCTGATCAGCATCTCCAAAACGTTCATGGGTTTCGCGATAGCGGTTCTCATCGGCACGCCCATCGGCTACCTCATGGGCAGGGCCGGATACTGGAAGGCGTTCTTCCACGACGGGGTGGTCGGGGCGGGCAGCGTTCCCGGCATTGTCTACGCCATGATGGCCCTGGTGATTTTTGGAATCGGATACCTGGGGCCGGTCCTCGCCGTCGGGCTGATCTCGATGCCGTTCATTGCGCTCAATGTGGCAGAAGGTCTGGAGGGTGTCGACACAGACTTGCTGAAGATGAGCAAGGCTTTCGGTCGGAGTGAGCGCCAGTCTCTCCGCCACATCCTGATTCCCTCGATCCTTCCGTTTGCTTTCGCCGGAGTGAGGCTCTCCTTTGCAATTGCGTGGAAGGTTGAAGCGCTCACTGAGGTCTTCGGATCTTCCAACGGGGTCGGTTTTCAGATCCGCTTCGCATTCCAAGGATTCTCGATCCCGAGGGTCTTGGCCTGGACGCTCATGTTCATCGCGTTGCTGTTGCTCATTGAGCGGGCCCTCGCCGTTCTCGAGCGCTGGCTGTTTCGGTGGCGCACCTGGGAGCAGGAAGAATGAGTGTTGCCACCAGGTTGAATCGGCCGCCGTTCAAGCGCAGTCCTGTGGGACGGGCGCTGACGTCGCAGTGGGGAGCGCGCCTGACCTCGTATGTCGTCTTCATAATTGGATGGCAGCTTCTGGCCATGCTCGTTGAGCGAGTGCCGGGACCGTGGGAAACGCTGGATTTCATCTGGCGTGAGGTGAGTGGCGGTGACCTTGGGGGGGTACGCAGAGGTCAGTTCCTCGAGCACTTCGGGGCGACCGTCCCCCGTTTCGCGATCGGGCTGACCACTTCTTTCGTTGTCGGGACCGTCGTCGGCATAGCCATCGGATCCGTATCATTTGTGCGAGCGCTCCTCAGCGACGTGCTACTTGTGTTCCTCGCCTTGCCGGCCATCATCTGGGCCTTCCTCACCGTCATGTGGTACGGACTCGGGTGGGAAGCCCCGGTGTACACAGTCATTCTCTCAGCGACTCCGTTCGTTGCGGTCAACGTCGCCCAGGGAGTGCGCGCAGTCTCTCCAGAGCTTCACCGAATGTCCGACGCATTCGGGGTGCCCAGAAACCGCCGGCTGCGCAGCCTGATGTTGCCCGCAGTCACCGGCTATCTCTTCACCGGGCTCCGCTTTGCGGTCATCATCGGCTGGAACGCGGTACTGCTGGCCGAGTGGTTCGGCGCCACCGACGGGGTTGGGTGGCGGGCGCGTCTGTGGTACGACGCAGCACGATATAGGGGATTCATCGGGTGGGCCATCATCTTCATCGTGTTCATTTTCTTGCTCGACGGACTCGTCCTCTCGCCAATCCAGAAACGGGCGTTCCGCTGGCGCAAGTCGGCAAGCGATGAGGTCGACCTCGAGCACGGCCTCGCAGACATGGAAGCTATCGCGAAGACCCCATTCCTTTAGGAGAACCACGTGGCAACACTGAAGATCGAGAATCTCACCAAAACCTTCCACGCCCACTCCAAAGGTGGGCTACCGACCCGCGCCATTCAGGACATCAGCTTTGAAATGTCCGGTCAGGTGTTTGTTTCTCTTGTCGGCCCATCTGGCTGCGGCAAGAGCACGCTGCTCAATATCGTCTCCGGAGTGGATACTCCGAGCACCGGGACGGTGACCGTCACCCAGGACGGCAAGAAAGCCCGGCTCGGCTACGTGTTTCAGGATCCGCGCCTCTTGCCCTGGCGAACGGTCATGCAGAACATGCTCTACGTCTCGGATCTCCACGAAGAAGAAGGCCGCGCCAACGCGACGAAGTATCTCGAAATGGTCGGCCTGGAGCACGCCCACGAGATGTATCCCGGCCAGCTATCGGGCGGCATGCAACAACGGGTGGGGATCGCCCGGGCGTTCTCGGTGAGCCCCGACCTCTTGCTCATGGACGAGCCGTTCAGCCATCTCGATGCGATCACGGCCCGTTCCCTTCGAGAGGAACTGCAAGTGATGTGGAATGCAACCAAGAAGACGGTGCTTTTTGTAACCCACGACGTATTGGAAGCCGTCCAACTCTCGAACCGGATCATTACTCTGGCGCACGGTGGGACTGTTTTTGACGACACAACCGTCGAGCTTCCCTTCCCACGTAAGGCCTCGGACCCGGACTTTGCGGCGCACCAGGCAGAAATACTCGGCCGCTTTGAGGTCATGGAGGCGGAGCGGGCGGCTGCGGCCGGATAGCGGTTCCGTCCCTCAGAGCGACGGACAGGAAACATATTCCGACCCTGGGGTCGCCCCGACCACAGCCACCGTGTTGCGGCCGGCGGTGACTACCACCTCAATAGTGCATTGCCTTTCGATGGGACTTCTCGGGAGGGCATGCCCGAAGGGAAGGAGTTCAACGGGATCCAGGTAAAGCGTGACCTGGTAGGTACCCGGTTCAAGCCGGGCGGTCTCACCCCACAGGTACTCCTCGGCGATCCCTCCGCTGAAGGTCCTCTCATAGGGGTGGACGAAGTCCTGCCCCGAGAAGGGATCGCCGTCGACACGGATCCAAAACGCCCCGCCAACCACGGAGTATCCGTCGTCCACAAGGGCAAAGAGCCGGTGTCCGTCCACGCCCCTCCAATCGGACGCCTGGATAGTGATCGTACCGGTCGTCGCCCCGGTGCCGGCTTCGAGCTTCGGTGCTGCAAACACCTGGATCTCCGACACGGAGTACATCCCGTCGCCGGACCACGCCTCGAAGCGGAGTCGGTCGGTAGCGACCGGCTCGGGAAAGACCGTCCGCTCAATGTGGCGGGCGGTATTGGTCCGAGCGGGAAGATTCCGCGGGGAAGACGGAATTCGCCATAGCGGTTCCCACTCCCCAGAGGTCAGGTCCCGGTAGGAGAGCAGGTACTCGTCATTGTCGTCGGCTTGGACGACAGCCGACCCGATCGTGACGCTGCCACCAAGGTCGAGTTCGATCCACCGGGGTTGCGCATCTCCCCACACCGGATTGACCGCCCCGCCTTCCCACCACAGCGGCCCTTCATCCCACTGCCAGCCCCGGTCGAAGAAAAGGTCATCGGCCAACGTCTCCGGCGCCACCATCAGGCCGAAACCCCGCCGCGAATCGACGTCGGCTGTCGCCCGCTCGAAGAACGCGCCACCCTCCAATCGCACCGTCTCTACCGGGAGTAGCAAAGAGTCGCGTTCTCTCAGAATCTGGTTCTCTCCTACGTTGGCCACATAGAGGTTGCCGAAGGTATCGAAAACCAGGCCCTCAACCATGTCGAATCCGGTTGCGTAGAGACCGGGCGAATCTCCGGGCTCGATCGACCAGATGGAGTCGCCGCTCCCGACATAAAGAGTCCCGGAGGGGTCGAAAGCCAACGTGTTCGGCGCTTCTGCAAAGGTCGCACGCGGGAGAGATTTCACCGCCCCGTCGCCGCCGAACTCGACCACCCACACTGTGTCCAGGTTGTTGGCAACGAACAGTTCGCCATTTGGCCCAAAGTCGATGTCGGCCGCACCCCCGCCCGGCACGATGGTCACTTCTGTGACCGCCCCGGCAGTGCCATCGGAGCGGACGTCCACCCTGGTTATCCGAATGCTGCCGGAATCGGTGACGCCGGCGACCGCGTCGTCGGCCACATAGAGGTCCCCCTGGGGGCCGAGGGCCAACCCCTCCGCATCTTCGAACCCATCGGCAAATCGTGTGACCACTCCATCGGCAACCCGATACACGACGTCGGAGTCGCTGACAAACAGGACACCGTCGTCGCTCAAAGCCAATCCCCCGGCGTCGGCTATGCCGGACGCAACCACAACCGCCTCGCCGGCCGAACCGTCTGAAGCGATCTCGACCCTGGTGGCCCGATCCGCTCCGGTCTCTGAGAAGAACAGACCACCGGCCGGGCCGAAGACCAGATCGTTCGGTACCTCAAGACCTGTCAAGAAAACCTCGAACCGGCGAGGAACGACAGCCGGATCAGCGGCCGGTGTCGCAAGAGAAACCGTCGTTGCAGTGGCGGCGCCAGCTGAGGGTTGCCCACCATTGGGAAGGGTTTCTCCAGCGCCGAACTCTCCGAACAAAGCCAAAGCGCCCGCCGCCAGGATCGCCGCCCCTACCGATAACAACCTTGCCCGACTGGGACGCCGCCCGTCATGCTGAGGAACCCCGTCAACGATCACCGACCCGGGAGTCTTCCGATCCGAATCTTGGTTGCCGCTCACGAAAACCGATTCTCCTCAATCTGCCATACCATCCTGGTTCCCCGCCCCCAAGAACGTGAGAGACCAACGACCCTCGACGAGATGCTTTCACCGAAGGCCCCCATTGACGGGCGCCCTCCAACACGATCGACGCCGAGACGGCCGTCAATTAGCCGGCAGGGCCGCAGATGATACCCGTGGGCGCAGCTAATCATCATGCGCAAACAACGATCGATTTCGGGCGGAATCCGGCAGAGAACACCGGCGCCCACGGACAGCACTGCGCCGAGCCGACCGATTGGCTATCGTCGCCCCACAGCTTGTAGCCCTGAAGCGAAAGGGGGTCGTTGATGACGGTACGACTTGGATCTATCGGTCTCGGATGGTGGGGAAACGAACTGGCGGCGGCGGCAACCCGGACCGGGAGAGCCGAGATTGTGACCTGTTTTGCCCCTCCTGCCGAGGAACGGGCAGCATTTGTCGAGAAGCACGGCTGCGCACAAGTGAGCGAGCTCGACGATCTGCTGTCCGACCCCGAGATCGACGGTGTGCTCATTGCCACGCCACACAGCACCCACGCCGATCTCATCGTGGAAGCCGCCCAAGCCGGAAAACACGTGTATACGGAGAAGCCGTTCACCCTGACGGTGGCTGAAGCTGATCGCGCCATTGCGGCCTGTGAGGCCGCGGGGACTGTTCTCCAGGTGGGCCACAATCGCCGCCGCCTCCCTGCCAACCGGGCCATCAAAGCAATGATGGATCGAGGAGAGCTCGGACAGATGCTCTTCTTCGAGGCCAACCACTCGTTCCCCGTGATATTCAAAGAGGTGTTGGGATGGAGGAGCAACCCGAAAGAGCTGCCCGCCGGCGGAATGACCAACCTCGGAATCCACCAGGTCGACTCCTTCCACTATCTGACGGGTCCGATCGCGACAGTCTCCGCCTTCAGTAAACGGGTGTTCTCGACCGCTGAAATCGACGACACCACCACCATCAACTTTGAGTTCGAATCAGGTGCTCTGGGGCATCTTGTCACCTTGACCGCTTCAGGTCCGGTGATCGACCTCAACGTCCATGGAACCGAGGGATCGGCATTCAATGTGAACGACGGAGAACGGCTCCTCCTGGCGCGGCGCGGGTCGCCCCAACGGGTGGAAGTTGAGCTAGAACGTCTCGATACCGTGGTCGATGAATTGGCCGAATTTGCGGCGGCCATTCGAGGAGAGACCGTACCAGAGGTCGGAGGGGCAGATGCCCGCGAGGTGATCGCCGTCCTCGAGGCGACCGTTGCCAGCATCGAGCGCAACCAGTCGGTAGAGGTCGACGAGTTCCGGTAGAACCTGCAGGGATCGCCGCAATGAGCTGCGCGGGTCAGCCAAGCTCGTCTGCCGGACTCCAGGCTCGCCACCGCTCACCCCGGCGTTCCAGCTGCAGCGGCAGGTCGAATGTCTCCGTCAAAGCATGGCCGGTGAGAACCTGATCGATCGGACCGGCCGCCACCACCCGTCCTCCAGCCAGCATCAAGATATGGCCAAAACCGGGAGGGATTTCTTCGACGTGGTGGGTGACGAGCACGACCGGAGGAGAACCGGGAGCCTTGGCCAGAGCGGCCAGTGACTCCACTAGTCGCTCCCGGGCTCCCAAATCGAGCCCGGATCCCGGCTCGTCGAGCAGCACCAGCTCCGGACGGGTAACCAGGCTGCGAGCGATCAAGACTCTCTTCTGTTCGCCTTGTGACATGGTGCCGAATTCGCGTTCGGCGAGCCCCTCTGCGTGCACAACGCGCAGACATTCCCTGGCCAACTCCCAATCGGTTTCGTCGTAGTGGTGCCAGCGGGTTGCAACGAAACTTGCGTGACGCCCGGTGACGACGATGTCGAGCGACCGGAAGTGCTTGCGAACCAGGGAACTGGGAACCGGCCCGACGAACCCGATCCGCGGTCGAATCTCGCGCACATCCACCTTTCCCAGCCGGTGACCGAGTATCTCCGCCGTCCCTTCGGTGGGGAACAGATAGGTGGAAACCACTTCCATCAGCGTTGTTTTGCCCGAGCCGTTGGCGCCGAACAGCACCCACCGCTGCCCCGGCTCGATCACCCAATTGATCGCTTCGAGTATTCTCGTCCCGCTCCGGACCACGGTGATGTTCTCGAGCGAGACGACTGGTTGGGTGGTCATGATGCTGTGATGGCCTCCACTGGGTTCCCGATCCGTTGGGCGGACGTGAATCCTATAGCATCACGCCATCGAGCCAAAGGGAGCGCAGTGAAGGCAGTACAAACGGTGGCCCCCTCGGAGTTGGTCGTCGCCGACGTCCCCGAGCCGGCCGAGGACGCCCAGGTGCTGATCCGTCCACAACTGGTGGGCGTGTGCGGAACCGACGTGAAGGTGTACACCGGTGCAATTCCGGTGACCTATCCGCGAGTCATGGGCCACGAGATGGTCGGCGAAGTCATGTCCGTCCCCGCCGGCAGTCACCTGAGTCCGGGGACGCGGGTGCTCTTGGACCCGGCCCTTGCCTGCGGGCACTGTGACCTGTGCCGTCAGGGCAGACCGCATCTGTGTCGCAACGCCGGGTTGATGGGCCGCGAGGTCGACGGAGTGTTCGCCGAATACGTGCGGGCCCCACAGAACGCTCTTCTCCACGTTCCGGAGTCGATCTCCGACGTAGCGGCAGGAGTCCTTCAGGTCTTGGGGACCGTTGTCCACGCCCAGCGGACGGTTTCGGTGTTTCCCGGACAAGTAGCAGCGGTGATCGGGCTGGGTGTAGCCGGCCAGCTGATGGTGCAGCTCTTGGGAGAACGCGGCGTGACCGTAGTCGGGATCACCCGTTCGGACTGGAAGCTGGACCTGGCCGCCCGGATGGGTGCCGCGGCGGTGGCTACCCCGGATCGGGCGGAATCGGTTCTGGCTGAGCTCACTGATGGGCGCGGCCCCGATCTGGTCGTCGAAGCAGTCGGGACCGAACAGACCCTCGCTCGCGCCATCGAGCTGGCAACGGTTGGCGGCGAGATCCTGGTGTTCGGCACTCTGACCGGCGGCAACCAGGGCCTGCCTTACTACCTCCTCTATTTCAAGGAGTTGACGCTCTACAACCCCCGCGCTGCCCTGCTCAGGGACTACGCCCTCGGCATCGAGCTGACGGCCGCGGGACGCCTGCAACTCGAACCGATCGTCTCGCACCAGCTCACGCTCGACGATGCCGCCGAGGCCTTCGAGTTGGTCAACGATCCAGCTTCAATGAAGGTGCTGATGCGGGTGAGCTGAGCGAGAGACGGCTGCGCTCCGGCGGCCGTCAATGGCGAGCGGTCACCTCGACACGACGGCCATTTGCGAGAGCTCTCGACGGCTGCCTCCATGATCGCCACGATGGCCAGACCTGCGGCACCGTCGGTATCCGGCTGCGCCTCTCCCCGGACTACCCGGGCGAATTCGACCAACTGATCAACCACCGGATCGTTTGGCACGATGTCCACCACGGTAGGGGCGTTCTCTTCAAGCGTCTGGACCTTCAGAATCGTGCTGTCGCCCTCGTTGTAGGCCGCACCCCCGGTTCCAAAAACCGCAATCCGGGAGACCGACTGAATGAAGAAAGCTCGTGATCAGGGTCCCAAGTACCCCACTCTCGAACTCCAGAGCCAGCACCGCGGCGTGCAAAACCGGCAACTATCTCCGCTTCGCCACCGCTGCCCACTGCATCGGCCAGCTTGAGGCCCACGGTCCCAACCCGATACTTGCTAGTTTCACCTTCTCGATCACACGCGTTCCCGCCGGTCGTCGACTGGTCGATCCTATAGGTTATGAGACCGAGGGCGTTTGTGGAGGACACATGGCCGACGTGACTGTGAAGGGTGGCACGGTGGTGACGGGGGCCGGCCGGCAGCGGCTCGACCTGGGGATCCATGACGGGTCGATCGTGGCTGGAGAACTCGACCTGCCCGCCGCGGGGAGCGTGATCGATGCTTCCGGCCTGCTGGTTCTCCCCGGAATGGTCGACACCCACGTCCACCTCATGGATCCCGGGCCGACCGAACGCGAGGATTTCCCAACCGGCAGCGCCGCCGCGGCCGCTCGCGGGGTGACCACCATCGTCGAGCACACCCACGCCCATCCCATTCGCGGGGCAGAGGACCTGATCGAAAAGCGGCGCTACCTGGCAGGTCGGTCGCACGTAGATTTTGGTCTAGCCGCCCACGTCTGGCCCGACCGGATCGATCGATTGGCGGAGTTGTGGGCGATGGGCACCACTTTCTTCAAGGTGTTTACGTGCACCACCCACGGGGTGCCCGGCCTCGATTCCAGCCATCTGCTCGACACGCTGCGAGCCGTGGCAGGGTTCGGGGGGATATGCCTGGTCCATTGTGAGGACGAGCTCATCACTTCGGAGGCAGAACGGACCCTCAAAGAAGCGGGGCGGGTCGACCCCACGGTGATCATCGAGTGGCGCAGCCGCGAGGCCGAGCAGGCGGCGATCGCCTTGGTGGCCACCCTGGTGCGCCTGACGAAGGCCCGTGCCACCATCGCCCACGTCTCCACCCCGGAGGCCGCCCGGCTGGTCAGTGAGGCGCAAGCGGCGGGAGCCGATCTCGCCGCCGAGGCGTGCCCTCAGTACTTCGCGTTGCGAGAAGACGAGATCCTGGAACATGGTCCCTTTCGGAAGTTCACCCCACCTGCCCGAGTCCGTTCGGACTCCGAACAGAAGGAGATGCTCGACCTGTTGGCCGCCGGTGTCTTCTCACACCTCGCCACCGATCATGCCCCCTCAACCGCCGCGCAGAAAACGGCCGGCAATATCTGGGACGCTCCCTTCGGGCTGCCGGGCCTCGACTCCACCTTCCCCTGGCTGCTCGATCTGGCCCTGACCGGCCGGATCCCGCTCGAGAAGGCCGTCGATCTCTACGCGGAGGCGCCCGCTCGCCGGTACGGGCTTGCGCCGCGCAAAGGACGGCTCGGGCGCGGGGCAGATGCCGATTTCGTGCTGGTTGATCCTGAATCGACCTTCACCCTCACCGACGAGACGGTCATCTCCAAGGCCGGCTGGTCACCATACTCGGGGCGGGCGTTCCACGGACAGGTTGTCGGAACCTACCTGCGGGGAACCGAGATCGCCTTTCGGGGTGCGACGCACGAAGCGCGCAAAGGGGTTTTCCTGCCCGGGCCCGGTGCCGTCTGAGCCCGGCCTGAGTGCTGCGGGTCCGAAGCGATCGACGTTTACTCGCCGAAGTGGAGCAGCCGCCTGGCGTTCCCCCCGACGATGAGCTCCCATTGGGGATCCGTGAGCCGGGCGGCGCTGATCAGGGCCAGCGGGTCGGGGAGGCCCATGTCGTATGGGTAATCAGTACCAAGCAACACGTGATCCGCACCGTAGGTCTGGACCAGGTGTTCGAGCATGACCGGGTCGAAGACGGTGGTGTCGAAGTAGAGACGGGATAGATACTCGGATGGAAGCCGGTCGATGTGGCGGCGCAGCTCGGGCCGATGCTTGTAGGCATGGTCCGTGCAGGCCGAGTAGAAGGTGAGATAGCCTCCTCCGTGCACCACCAGCATCTTCAGCTCCGGGTGCCGGTGGAACACGCCGCCCAGAATCATCCGGCTCACCGCCACCGTCGAGGAGAGCGGCATCCCGAGCAAATTCACGAGGTAGTACTCGGCGAGCCTCCGCCCCTCGGTGTAACCGGCCGGGTGTAGGACCACAAGCATCTCCAGCTCCTCGAGTTTGTTCCACACCGGATCGAAACGGGAGTCGTCCAGATCATCACCGTCAACGTCTGCACCGATCTCAACGCCCCGAAACCCGAGGTCACGATGGATGCGGTCGATCTCCTGCACCGCCCGCTCGGGATGCGCCATCGACAGGGTGCAGAGACCGACGAAGCGTGCGGGCGAATGGGCCACTACGTCGGCGATACGGTCGTTTTGCATCGCCGCCACCCGGGAGGCCATTTCGGCGTCGAGCCAGTAGAAGTACTGGGAGGGGCCATGGCCACCGCCTGCAGGTCGATGCCGGCCGCGTCCATGTCGGCGAGACGCGTGTCGGGATCGGTGAACTTGGCGTCGGCGACCTCGTAGTACTCGAGGTTGTAGCCCTTCGACGCCTCAGCTCAGAGGTAAGGTGCGCGGATCCTTCTCGGGCGTGTAGTGCGGGCGAACCAACTCGGCGGATTCGGGCACAAGGATATGGTTGTGGACATCCACCGTGACAACGGGGGGCCGCGCGGCTCGGGTGGGTGACCACCGCTCGGCCCATTCGAACCGCGGCTGCTCGGTCATCAGCTCAACTCCTGGGATCGGCCTCGAACCGTCAAGCGCCGGAACCCAGCCCGAGGAAGACCCGATCGAGCGGATCTCTGATCTGGACCGGAAACCAGCAGTTCTCGACTCCGCACCGCACATTACGGTGTGACTGCCCTGCGGTCGACCCCGGCCCGCTCCTCTGTGGACACACCCGGCCGGTCATTGCGCCAGAATGGGGTGAGCGATGAAAGGACGAGAGGTGGCGACGTACAAAGTGGTGGTGAGCGATCAGGTGTTCCCGACGGTGGATCTCGAGCGTGCGATGCTGGCCGAGATCGACGCCGAACTCCTGGTGGCCACCGGCGACGTCGAGGCAGTGCTGGAAGTGGCTGCCGACGCCGACGCCATTCTCAATACCTACCTCTCCTGGAGTGCGGACGCCCTCAGCCGCCTGGAGCGCTGCAAGATCATCGCTCGTTACGGCATCGGGGTCGACAACATCGACCTCGAAGCCGCGGCCGCCTCCGGAATAGTGGTGACCAACGTTCCCGACTACTCGGTGCAAGAGGTTGCCGCCCACAGCCTGGCGCTCATGATGGCGATGCTTCGCAAAGTCACCGTCGGCGACGCCGTTATCCGCTCCGGCGGGTGGAAGATCGACGCGCTCCGTCCGATTCGCCGGCTGAGCACGCTCACCGTCGGCTTGCTGGGATTCGGTCGCATCGCCCGCCGATTCGCCGAGGCGGTGAAGGCCCTGGAGATGGATCTCGTAGTCTACGATCCGTACGTCGAGCCGGGCCCGGGTATTCCACGGCTGGTCGATCTCGACGAGCTGTTGGCAGTCTCCGACGTGGTCTCGGTGAACGCTCCGGCGACTCCGGAGACACGCGGCATGATCAACGCCGGAAACCTCGCCAAGATGAAACCGTCGGCGATTCTCGTGAACACCTCCCGCGGCCCGCTGGTCGTTCTCGACGACCTGCTGGCGGCGCTCCGGAAAGGGACCATCGCGGGCGCTGCCCTCGACGTTTTCGAGCAGGAACCGCTCGATGCCTCCCGCATCGAAGGGGTACCCAACCTTCTGGTCACACCGCACATGGCGTACTACTCGGAGGAGGCACTCCAGGAATCGCAGCGCAAGGCCACAACCCAGGTCGTCAAGGTACTCACCGGCGAGGAGCCCGACTACCAGGTGAACTAGTGCGCAGGCGGCCCCCACCGGGACCGGCGTCGGCAGCTCAGATGACCGGGTTGCTGAGTCGCCCGATACCGTCGATGGCGATCTCGACCTGATCGCCCGGCTGCAGGTAGCGGGGAGGATCGAAGCCTATCCCGACCCCGAGGCCGGTGCCGGTAGCCACCACATCTCCGGGCTCGAGGGTCATCACCTCGGAAAGCACGGCAATCAGTGTTGGCACGTCGAAGATCAGCGCCGAGATCGGCGCCTCCTGACGTAGTTCCCCGTTGACCCAGGTACGCATCCACGACTCGCCGATATCCGGCAACTCGTCAACGGTGGTGATACAGGGGCCCATCGGACAGAAGGTGTCCGGGCTCTTGCCCATGAACCATTGGACATGCCGTTTCTGGAGATCGCGCGCTGTCACATCGTTGATGATGGTGTAGCCGTACACGTGCTGCATGGCCCGTTCTCGTGGGACAGATTTGGCCCGCATGCCCACCACGAACGCCAGTTCTCCCTCGTAATCGGGGGTCCCGAGCGGGTCGTTCGAGGTGTCGATGGGAACGCCCGGCCCGATGACGGAGGTCGGGGCCTTCGTGAACACCACAGGGTGGTCTGGGATCATCTGCTTTTCCGAGGCATCGAAACCCGACTCGGAGAACTCCTTGGCGTGGTCCCGGTAGTTCCGGCCGACCGCCATCACGTTCTTCCGGGGTCGGGGAATTGGGGCCAGCAATCGAAAGGAGGACGGTTCGCAGCGAGGCGCCCCATCGAACGCTCCGCGCAGCCGATCCAGCCCGGAGGATCCGAGTCCGATGAGATCGATCATGTCGGCGGGGAGCCCGCGGTCGACCGCCGTCACATCCGCCACCGCATCCCCATCCATGACACCGACCCGGCGTCCGTTCTGGTCTTCGATGGTGACAAGCCGCATACTCACTTCTCCGTCGATTGGGGGATCCTATAGGATTCCGGCCTGGAGAGGATCACGAAATGACCAACGCTCTGGTAACAACGGAGTGGCTACGCGAGCACATCGACGACCCCACGATCCGCATCCTCGAGGTGGGTTCTTTTGACGACCGGGACTACCGGCTGGGACACGCGCCCGGTGCCGTGTGGGCGTTCTGGCAGGAGCTGTGCTGGGACGATGCCATGCGGCTACTCGCTACTCCCGCCCAGATGGCCAAACGGTTGGGCGCACTTGGGATCGGAGACGACCACACCGTCGTGCTGATGAGTAACGAGGCGCAATATGCCACGTATGCCTACTGGACCATGGTGATGGCCGGCGTCACCGGTGTCCGGCTTCTGGATGGCTCGCGCACCGCCTGGGTGGCGGAGGGACGGCCTCTGACGGTCGAGGTCCCCGAACCTCGAGCCGTCGATCGGAAGGCTGGAGTGGCTGATTCTTCGATGCGCATCGGCAGAGACGACCTTCTCCGTCAACTGGACGAACCCGGCCGAGTCGTTGTCGACGCCCGCTCGCCGGAAGAGTTTCGGGGCGAACGAGTGATGCCGTTTCCCAAGTTCGACCACGGAGCCCAACGCAAAGGCCGGATTCCCGGGGCCGTCCACCTCTACTACAAGAACCTCTTGAACCTCGACGAGACCTTCCGTTCTCCCGACGACATCGCGGCCACCCTCGAGCGCATCGGAGTCAAGCCCGACGGCGACGTCGAGATGGTCACCTATTGCCGTTTGAGCCATCGCGCCACGCTGGTCTGGTTCGCCATGACGGAGATCCTCGGTCGATCCCGGGTTCGCGTATACGACGGATCGTGGACCGAATGGGGCAGCATGGTCGGAATGCCGATCGAAACCTGAACTCCTCAAAACGTATAGACCGTCCCCACGGTATTGGGGATGAGCGCCTCGGGAAGCCGCTCGGCAAGGGCATGCGTCGCCCGGAAACCCGTACAGTGGGCCGGGACCAGGTAGTCGGGGTTGAAAGCCGCGATCGCCTCGACGGTGGGAGCGATACGGTTCAACATGGCCCGGCTCCCGAGATGGAACCCACCGATCAGAGCATGAACCTGACCGGTGCCGGTGAGGCGAGTCACATGGCGGAGGATGTTGACCACGCCCGCATGCCCGCAGCCCGTTATCACAATCAATCCCTCCCCACGGAGGTTCAACACCAGAGCCTGATCGTCGAGGATGAGGGAATCCGGCTGCCAGGCACTGTCACGAAACGCCTCGTGCCCCGGGAAGCCGCCCTCGAATGCCGAGGTCCGGTCGATCTCGCCGGTGACCAACACCGACCTCTGCAGTAGAAACGAAGGCCGGGCCTGTTCGATGATCTCGAAGCCGGCATCCTCCAGCGCCCCGCGGCTGGTGGTCGGCAACTCGCGCGGGTCGCTTCCTTCGACCACCACCCTGCGCCGATTCCAGAACTCGGGGTGAAGGTAGACGGGCAGGTTGGGCCGGCCCAGCGCCTCGATCAGGCCGTGCATGCCGGTGGTGTGGTCGTAGTGTCCGTGGCTCAGGATGATGGCCTCAATCGTGGTCGGGTCGACCTCGAGGCGTCGCATGTTCTCGATCATTCCGCAGGGGCTGACCCCCGTATCGAACAGAACCCGATAGGTCGTCTCACCCTTGCTCACCTCAACGAGGGCCGAGAAGCCATGCTCGGCCACCAGAGGGACGGAACTGCGACCTCCCACCATGGTGTGTGCTTCCAGAGTTCCCGTCCCCCACCCGGTCCGCCGGGCGGGGCCCGTGCTGGGGGCGGTCGTGTCTGCCACGTTGTCGACCAGGCTGGTGATGCGAACCGAGTCGACCGGTTCCAGGGTTATCTGCTCCATGATCCGACTCCAGTAGACCGGCGCCTAGGAGCGATGGTCGAACTGATCGACCGTCTCGCCGGTTTCGGCGAAGGTCCTGGTCACATGCGTTGAGCCGTACACCCACAAGATCCGCATCACCGAGTCCCCGGTGTTGATGAAACGATGGAATTCCCCTGGAGCGATCTGCGTCGTGTCGAAAGGCACCGCGGGTCGCCGGACGCCGTTGAGTTCAGCCATTCCCTCCCCCTCTACTACCGTCACCTGCTCGATGGTGTTGTGGGAGTGGAGCGGAATCGCCGTCCCCGGCGGGAAACTAGTGATCCCCATAATGAACCTCTGATCTTCGAGGGGGACCGGAGTCAACGGAACACTCTCGATCCCGTCATCTCGGGCCACCCGTGCCGCCTGTTCGAAACGGATGAGCTCTGCCATAGGACACCCCTTTCTGTCTTCGCTGAGGACGGTACACCAATCGGGTAGGGTCGACGCGATGCAACACAGGCAGCTCGAGTATCAACCCTGGTCGGCGCGGCGGTTGGACGATCGCCACCTGGTCAGCGGCGCCGGTCGGTACGTCGGCGATATCGCTCCGGCCGACCTGGTGCACGCTACCTTCGTTTGCTCCCCGGTCGCCCATGGGGCGACCACCGAAATCGACGTCGACGACGCCATGTGCATGGCCCGGAAGGAAAGCAGAACATGAGCGATGCGAACATCAGCGAAGGTGCATTCGATCCGGCCGACTATGCGGAGGAATTGGCGGCGGCACCGAGCAACCTGGAGGTTGGGACGACCTTGTGGTTCGAGAACGAAAGGGTGAGGGTATGGGATCTCAAGCTCAATCCCGGCGAACGGGGCCCATTCCACGCCCACACGCGCAACTACTTTTGGACCGTGGTGGAAGCAAGCCGGGGCCTACAGCGCTTCGTCGACGGGACTTTCGTCGTGCGAGACTACGAGGTGGGCCAAACTCGATTCCTCGAGCACACGCCTGAATCGGTACTGATCCACGACCTGGAAAACGTCGGGAACCGGGTTCTCCGGTTCGTCACGGTCGAGCTGCTCGATTAATCGAGCATGACCGAATGGCCGCATATCGTGGTTGCCGGCGGGTCTATCGGAGGATTGACCGCCGCCCTCCTGTTGCGTGACCTGGGCTGCGAAGTTGACGTCTTCGAACGTTCTTCCGAAGCGCTGCAGTCACGCGGAGCAGGCATCGTTGTACTCCCCATGACCGAGCGCTACTTCGTTCAGCAGAGCCGGACGGGTGAGCGAGTGAGCCTGACTCTCACCTACTGGTCGTATGTAGATGCAGAGGGGAACCTACTGAGTGCGGATCCCGACAGTTTTCGCTTCTCATCGTGGAACACCGTCTACCGGGGTCTCCTGGATTGCCTGGATCCAGATCGGTATCACCTCAATGAAGAGATGGTCGGCTTCGACCGGAATGCAGACGGCGTGACCGTCCGTATGGCAAGCGGCCGGGAGATCGAGGCCGACCTCCTGGTGTGCGCGGATGGCACATCATCAACCGCCCGCCGGCTGCTCCTTCCCGACATTCAGCCGGTATACGCGGGGTATGTGGCGTGGCGCGGGACGGTGCCTGAGCGGCAGCTCTCGCCGACCACTCGAGCCGATCTGGTCGACTCGATGCTGTATCAGGTGCTCGTCGGCGGCCACATCCTCACCTACGCCATCGCTGGTCAAGACGGTGCGGTTGAACCGGGCGACCGCCTCATCAACTTCGTCTGGTACCGCAACTACCCGGAGGGAGAAGATTTCGATTCGGTGATGACCGACGTCCACGGCGAACGCCGTCCCATGACCGTGCCGCCGGGAATGGTCCGCCGTGAGCACCTCGATGAGCTCCGACGCGCCACCCGAGCGTTAGCGCCGACGATGACCGAGGTGGTAAACGAATCCTCCGATGTGTTCGTGCAGGCTATCTTCGATCTCGAATCGCCGAGACTCGTTTTCGGCCGGGTGCTGCTCATGGGCGACGCAGCCTTCACCGCCCGCCCCCACGTGGCAGCCGGGACGGCCAAAGCGTCGGCCGACGCCTGGGCCCTCCACGACGCTTTGCGTAGCACGCACGGCGGGATCGACGCAGCGCTGGCGACCTGGGAACCAGGCCAGCTTGCGCTCGGACGGGCGGTCGTGGACAGATCGCGCCGGATGGGACAGAGCTCCCAGTTTGAGGGGACCATGGTGCCCGGTGATCCGGCCTGGAAGTTCGGCCTCTACGAACCCGGCAATTGAACCGGATCGCGGCGTGATCATCCGGTCGTGCCGGTCATCCGCAGCGGATCAGCTCGACCGGGTATCGCTGGGTCGAGACCGCTCCGACTGGAGTGATCTGCAACGAGTTGCCTACCTGGACCCCGGCCTTCCCGTCGATCACGTTGGGTTGTACCACCAGCAACGTCCCTTCCGGATACGCCCAATCATCGGGATGGGTCGCGCCTCGTGATGCACGGGTGCGCACGATCGGGGGCAAATAGGCGCCACCAAAGCCGTGCACCAGGTCGTCCCAGATATCGAAACCGGCTGCGGTGATCGCCTCTGCCGCGTCGAGCACCCGCCCGATCGTTGCTCCGGGAGTGAGAACCTCCACGATGCGCTCGTAAGTTTCGAGCGCCACCTGGTGGAGACGCGTGTAGCGGGGGGTGGGTTCTGCGGCAATGGTGAACGTGCGCAGAATCTGTCCGGCGTACCCCCAGAAGGTGGTGCTGATCTCCGTAACGAACACATCCCCCGCTTCCAGGCGGCGGTTCGGATGGTGCTGGTGAGGAACCAACACCTGGGGGTCATCCATCGGAGTCGACAGGCTGAAGTGGATCAGATTCAACCCTCGGTGGGCCAGGTAGACCTCTTCGATGACCTTGGCCACCTCGTATTCGTACATCCCGGGCCTCAGTTGGGCGGCGAGAGCGGCGATGGTCGCGTCGTTCATGCGCGAGGCGACCCGGGTGAATACCATTTCGGCTTCCGACTTGACCAAACGGAAACGCTGGTAGCGCTCATGCACATCGATGAGCGACACCTCGCCCAGCTGCCGTCGCATCACCTCCAGGTCGCTGTGGGGAATTGAGCCGATCAGACCGATCCGGGGGGCTCGGTGGCCGCTCAGCAGGCGAGCCACCGCCTCGGCCTGTGCCCCGGGAGTGTCCCCTCCGTAGCGAATGTCTTCGATAGTGGAGATCCGCTGCGCGTCGGGGAGATGGTTCCACAGACGAACGAAGAGAATCGGCGCCTCGCCCGGCGTCACGACCAGATACGACGGCACCTGCGGAGGCCAGTTGGTGAAGTACTGAACCGAGGTCTCCAGCGGCCCGGTCGCGCCGCCGACTATGACAACGTCGAGCGCCTCGTCGGTGATGAGAGCCTCCAGCCACGCATGACGTCGAGACATCTCTGTACTCGGGTAACGCGGGAAACCGTTGTGTTCGGGGATCTCGTCGGGAGCCCAATAGGGTGGTCCGAAGCCTTCCGCAGTCATCGTTGCGCGCCAATCCGGTCGCCTTGTGGCCCAAAAACCTGGGCCGTTGTGAATGGTTTAGCATGCGAGGAGTGCCTGCACATCGAGGAGGGGATGATGTCCGACCAGCCGTGGAAGACGGACCAGTGGTTTTCGAGCCCTTGGAACTACCTGCCGGAGGTCACGGAGGGGTT
>Ga0224512_10001081_pt1 | contig 27103 bp, 26 predicted proteins | sample SF_May12_sed_USG_4_FD_169103 | JGI IMG/M metagenome (GOLD analysis project Ga0224512, IMG submission 169103) | Sediment microbial communities from San Francisco Bay, California, United States - SF_May12_sed_USGS_13 | ecosystem: Environmental > Aquatic > Marine > Sediment | place: USA... | reverse complement strand
TCTGGCGGTCGGCCTCGAGGCCGACGGTGCGGACGAGATCGCGAAGCGGAGTCGCGGGACGCCGCGGGTGGCGAACCGCCTGCTGCGGCGCGTGCGCGACTACGCGCAGGTCAAGGCCGACGGGACCATCACGAAGGCCGTGGCCGACGCGGCGCTCGCCCGGCTCAATGTGGACGAGTACGGGCTCGACGACATGGACGCCCGCATCCTCACCCTCATCATCGAGAAGTTCGGCGGCGGCCCGGTGGGGCTGAACACGATCGCCGTCGCGGTGGGCGAGGACGCCGGCACGATCGAGGAAGTCTACGAGCCGTTCCTGATCCAGCAGGGCTTCCTGCACCGCACCCCCCGGGGCCGGCAGGCGACGCCGACGGCGTACCGCCACTTCGGCTTCACCATCCCGCCCGGCACGCAGGGCCACATGTTCGACTAGCGAGTGGGACCCCTCGCACCCCGCGGGGTATGGGATTTCGTATGTCGGCCGTCCGTTCGCTCACCGTCCTGCTGCTCGCCGCCGCCGCGGCCCCGCTCACCGCCCAGACCGTCGAGGACGGCGCGCGCCTGCTCGCCCGCGGCGACACGGCGGGCGCGCTGGCGGCCTACGAGGCGCTCCTCAAGCGGGACCGGCGCAACGCCGAAGCGCATTATCGGCTCGGGCGCCTGCTGCTGGCCCGGGTAGACCCCGAGGCGGCCGTGAGCGCCGACCGCCGCAACGCCGAAACGCATCTGCGCTATGCCACCCGGTTTGCGCCCGACAGCGCCCGGTACTGGCTCGCCCTGGCCGACAAGTTCCGTGCGGAGGACGTCGTCACGGTGCGCGTCCAGGTGGCCGGACTGGTGGACCGCGCCCGCAAGGCGGCCGCCGCCGCCGAGGACGATTCGGCCGTGACCGAGGCGGAGTACCGGGCGGCGCGCATCGCCTGGGAACGCCACGAGCAGTTCGGCTACCGCTTCGCGGCGGCCGAAACGGGCAAGCGGCCGATCTTTCCCGATCCCCTCGCCGAGTGGAACGAGTGGGAAGACTTCGTCGACCACGCGGTGCGGCGCGTGCCCGGCGATGCCGACGACCTCGACGCCGCCGAGGGGGCCCTGTGGCGTGCGCTCGCGCGCCGGCCGGCCGATGTCCGCTGCGCCGGTCTGCTCGTCGTGCTGCTCGGCGAGACCGACCGCTGGGCGGAGGCGATGGCGCTCGCGCGGCGGCTCGCCGCGCTCGCCCCCGACAGCGGGCGGGCCTGGACGCTGCTGGGACTCACCTACGCGCGGACGGAGCGGTGGCGCGACGCCACGGCGGCGTTCGACACGGCACTCGCGCGCATGACCCCCGCCGAACGGGCGCCGTACGGCGACCTCGGCCAGATCATGCGGCGCGCCGACCGAATCCGGTGGGCGCAGATGCCGGAGGACGATCGCGAGCGCCTCGACTCCCTCTACTGGCGCGTCGCGCAGCCGCTCCTGCTGCGCGAGACCAACGAAGTCAAAGCGGAGTTCTTCGCGCGGCTGGCGTACGTCGATCATCGCTGGAGCGATCCGTGGCGCGGGTATCGCGGCTACGAGACCGACATCGGGACCGTGTTCGTGCGGTTCGGCCCGCCCGACCTGTGGATGGTGCTCAACCGGAGCCTCATCGCCTGGGTGTATCGGCCCACGCGGTTCCGATTCACGTTCACGTTGCAACCCGGCTTTGCGCGCGCGCATTTCGCCGGGGAGTCGCGCGAGGCGCTGCGGCTGGCGCAGGAAGCGGCGCCGGCCCGGTTCGACAACGTCCCGGTGTTCGCCACCCTCGACACGATCGCCGTGCAGGTGGCGCAGTTCCGCGGGGAGCGGGACTCCACGGCCATCGCCGTGTTCGGCGCGATCCCGCTGCCGCGCATGCTGGCGGCGGTTCCGCTGCGGAACCCCACGCTCGAGACCGGGGCGGTGGTGACGGACGATCGCGGCACCGAGCTGCAGCAGGATCGCCGGGACGAAGTCGTGCGGGGGCGCGACACGGTGGGCGTGGTGCACCGCAGCTGGCGGCTCACGCTGCCGCCGGGGGGCTATCTGCTGCGGGTGGAGGCGCACGTGCCGGCCGCCACGCGCGGCGCGCGCAGCGCCGCGCCGCTGGCCGTGCGCGGCTACCCGCGCGACCGGCTCAGCGTGTCGGACGTGCTGGCGGCCGAGCGCGTCGTGCCACGCGACTCGGCCGCGACGCGATGGACCGACTTCTTCATCGAGCCCAGCGGCGGCCGGTTCGCGCCCGGCGCGCCGGTGGGCCTGCTGTGGGAGATCTACAACCTCCAGCCCGACTCGCTCGGGTTCGCCCGATACACCGTCGAGCTGCGGTTCACCGTCGAGGCGATCGAGCGGCGCACCTTCCTGGCCCGGATCGTGGGCGGGATCGGCGACGCAACCGGCCTCTCGGCGCTCGGCGACGACCGGATCGCGCTGCGCTGGGACCGCGAGGTGCGCGTCACCCCCGAGCGCGCCAACACCGAGCACGTCACGGTGGACCTGCGCGACGCGCCGCAAGGGCGGTACGGGATCGAGGTCGTGGTGACCGACCACCGGACGGGCGCCAGCGCCGCGCGGGAGCGGGTCATTCACGTAGATGACGAGCCGGCCACCCGGGGTCCGGCCCCGTCGTCGTTCCGCTGACCCGACTAGATTGCCGCCCATGCCCAGTCGCCTCCTTCCCCTCTTGGCGCTCGTCGCGCTCGGCTCGCCGCTCGCTCCGTGGCCGGCCCTGGCGCAGCGTCCCCTCTGCGGGGCGGAGGCGCTCACCCGCGGCGACACGACGGCCGCCGCCGTGGCGTGCGAACACGCCATCGCCGAGAACGCGCGCGATACGGAGGCCTACTACCGTCTGGGGCGGCTGTACGAGGCGGTGGGCTCGCGCGCCGCGGAAGAGCAGTACCGGCTGGCGACGCGGTACGCCCCGGACAGCGCCAAGTACTGGCTCGCTCTCGCCGCGGTGCTGCGGGCCCAGGACAACGTCTTCGCGCGGCAGCAGGTGGGGGGCGTCGTAGACCGCGCGCGCGAGGCCGCCCGCGCGCACGGGGGGACCGGCGCCGTCGAGGCGGAGTATCGCAGCGCGCTCGTCGCCTGGGACCGGTACGAGCAATACGCCAACCGCTACCTGTTCGCCGGCGACGCCGTGGCCGTGGACCCGTACGTCCTCATGGGCGAATGGAAGGAGGTCGACGACTTCTTCCAGCGGCAGGTGCGGCCCGATCCCGGCGACCCCGGCGGCGACGACCGACGCGCGGCCGAGGACTACCTGCGGGCAACCCTCGCCAGCGACCCGCGGCACGTCGCCGCGGCGGGACTGCTGACGGTGCTGCTGCTCGAAACCGACCGCGGCGAGGAGGCCGTGGAGCTGGCTCGGCACCTCGTGCGCGCCGCGCCGGACAGCGGCCGCGCGTGGGCGCTGCTCGGCACCGCGCTGGTCCGCACACTCGCGTGGCCCGCGGCCGCGGCGGCGTTCGACACCGCGCTGCGGCGCCTGTCGCCCGCCGAGCGCGCGCCGTACGGCAACCTCGGACTCCTGCTCAAGGGCGTGGATCAGGCCCGCTTCGGCACGCTCGCTCCCGCCCAGCAGGCGCAGCGCGACTCGCTCTACTGGGCCGTGTCGCAGCCGCTGTTTCTCGCCGACGTGAACGAGGTGCGGCTCGAGTTCTATGCCCGGCTCACGTACGTGCTCCACCGGTGGACCGATCCGTTCCGCGGCGTGCACGGCTTCGAAACCGACCGCGGCGGCGTGTATCTGCGGTACGGCCCGCCCGACGTCTGGGCGGCGTTCGGCCGCGGCCGCCAGAGCCAGCGCGACGCCGTGGAAGGGCTCGAGAGCGAGCGCAATACGATCGTGTGGCTGTATCGCGGTCCCCAGCTCCGCTTCCTGTTCACCATGACCCCGGGATTCGCCCGCACCACCTTCTCGAGCGACTTTCGCAGCTACTACGAGGCGCAGCGGAACCTGTTCCCGGTGCGGTTCGACAACGTCCCGGCGGTGGCGGAGATGGACACCATTCTCGTCCAGTTCGCGCAGTTCCGCGGGCAGACCCTCGACTCGACCGACCTCGGCGTCTTCTCGCTGATGCCCATCGGGCGGATGGCGCGGCGGGCCGCGGTCGGCGACCTGCCGATCTCCGTGGCCGCCGTGGTGCGCGACGGGCGCATGCGCACGGTGGCGCGCGTGCGGCGAGACGAGACGATCCGCGCGGGGGATGCCCTGCAGATCGAGCGGCGCAGCTTCCGGTTCTCGCTCCTCCCCGCGGAGTACTTGCTGCGGGTCGAGGCCCAGCTCCCGTCGGTGGAGCGCGCCGCGCGGAGCACGTCCCTGCTGAGCCTGCGGCGCTACGGCACCGACTCGCTCATGCTGTCGGACGTGCTCGTCGCCGACCGGGTGGCGCCGCGTGACTCCACCTTCACGCGCTGGACGGATTTCCTGGTGAGCCCCTCCACCGGCCGGTTCACGCCCGACGCGCCCGTCGGCCTCCTGTGGGAGATCTACAATCTCCAGCCCGACAGCACGGGAACTGCACGCTACCGGATCGACCTCCGCATCACGGTGAAGGACATCGAGCGCCGCGGCTTCGCGGCGCGCATCCTGGGCGGGATCGGCGACGCCGTGGGGCTGTCGGCCAAGGGCGACGACGAGGTGGCGCTCTCCTACGACCGGGAGGTCACGATGGGCGCGGGCGGCCACCAGGTGGAGTTTCTCACGGTGGATCTCGAGGACGCCCCGAGCGCGACGTACGGCATCACCGTGCGGGTGACCGACCGCGTGAGCGGCCGCGCGGTCGAAGGACGGCGGCAGATCCTGGTGGCGCCCGACGCCGGGCGGCGCTGATCGTCCCCACGCGATGACCGGGCGGGACCGGCGGCGGTTCACGGCGGCGGATTTCGACTACGTCTGTCCGCCCGCGCTCATCGCGCAGCGTCCCGCTCCCGACCGCGCCGCGAGCCGGCTGCTCGTGCTCGACCGCGCCACCGGCGCGGTGACCCACCGGCGGTTCCCCGACTTCCCCACCCTGCTCGAACCCGGCGACCTGCTGGTGCGCAACGTGAGCCGCGTGATTCCCGCGCGGCTGCTCGGCACGCGCGACAACGGGCGGCCGGCGGAAGTGCTCCTAGTCCACCCGGAACCCGACGGCACGTGGCTGGCCATGGTGCATCCGGGCGGAAAGCTCAAGATCGGGAGACGGGTGTGGTTCGGCGCCACGGAGCGGCGGAGCGGCGCGGCGGAGGCCGAGATCGTGGACGTGGTGGGGGGCGGGTTACGGCGGGTGCGGTTCCACGGGCTGGACGCCGGTGAGGTCATGGCGCGCTACGGCGCGGTCCCCCTGCCGCCCTACATCCAGCGCCCGCCCGACGACGCCGACCGCGAGCGCTACCAGACGGTGTACGCGCGCGTGGACGGCAGCGTGGCCGCGCCCACCGCGGGGCTCCACTTCACGCCGGCCGTGCTGGATGCCGTCGCCGCGCGCGGCGCGGATATCGCCGACGTCGTGCTCCACGTGGGCCCGGGCACGTTCAAGCCCGTGGAGGTGGACGACCCAGCCAACCACGTGATGCACGCGGAGTGGTACGAGATCCCCCCGGCCGCCGCCACCGCCATCCAGGCCGCCAAGGCCCGGGGCGGTCGCGTCTGGGCCGTGGGCACCACCGCGTGCCGCGTGCTCGAGAGCGCCGCGCCCGACGTGCCCGCCGGGTCCGGCTGGACCGATCTCTTCATCTACCCGCCGTTCACGTTCCGCGTGGGGGACGCGCTGCTCACCAACTTCCATCTGCCGCGATCCACCCTGGTGATGCTGGTGGCCGCGTTCGCGGGCTACGATCACACCATGGCCGCGTACCGTGAGGCGGTTGGCGAACGCTACCGGCTCTACAGCTACGGCGACGCCATGGCGATCGTGTGATCCGCCGCGCCCACCTGGTCCGCCGTTAGATTCCCCGCGTGTTCGACTTCCAGCTCGATGGCACCGACGGCGCCGCCCGTGCCGGCACACTCGCCCTGCCCCACGGCACGGTGCGCACCCCGGCCTTCATGCCAGTAGGCACGCAGGGGACGGTGCGCGCGCTTTCGCCGTTCGACCTGCGGGCCACCGGCACGCAGATGGTGCTGGCCAACACGTACCATCTGCATGTCCGGCCGGGGGAGGACGTCGTCGCGTCGTTGGGCGGGCTGCACCAGTTCATGGGGTGGGACGGCCCCCTGCTCACCGATTCCGGCGGCTTCCAAATCTTCTCGCTCGAGGGCATGCGGCGCGTGGACGACGACGGGGTCGAGTTCCAGTCGCACGTGGACGGCGGACGCCGGCGTCTCACGCCCGAGGGCGCCGTCGAGATCCAGTGGACGCTCGGCCCGGACATCGCGATGGCCCTGGACCACGTGCCGCCGGGCACCGCCGATCGCGCCGTGGCGACGGACGCGCTCGACCGCACGGCCCGCTGGCTGGCGCGCGCGCGCACCCGGCACGCGGCCCTCAGCGCGGACGCGTCCGGTCGCCAGACCCTGTGGCCCATCCTCCAGGGCGGCGTCTATCCCGACCTCCGCGCGCGGGCAGTCGCGCAGGTGCTCGGCCTCGGCCCGTGGACCGGCCTCGCCGTCGGCGGGCTCGCGGTGGGCGAGCCGCGCGAGGCCATGTATGCCACGCTCGACGCGCTCCGCCCGTCGCTGCCCGCCGGCACGCCGCGTTATCTTATGGGCGTCGGGTTTCCCGAGGACCTGCTCGAGTCGGTGGCGCGCGGCATGGACCTGTTCGATTGCGTCGCGCCCACGCGGAACGGGCGGAACGGCCAGGCGTTCACGCCGGACGGGCCGCTCAACGTGCGCAACGCCGCACACCGTACCGACCCCGCGCCGCTCGACGCGAGTTGCGACTGCGAAACCTGCCGGACGTACAGCCGGGGCTACCTGCGGCACCTGTTCCAAGCTGACGAGCTGCTCGGCCTGCGATTGTTGTCCCTGCACAACGTCCGTTTTCTCATTCGCCTGGGCGAAGAGGCCCGCCGCCGCGTGCTCGCCGGTGCGTTCGCGCCGTGGCATCGGGACTGGCGCGCCCGCTACACCGCACGGAGCCACGCGTGACACCAGCCGCTCTCTTCCTGCTGTTCGCACCCGCCGGCGAGTCCGGCGGTCGCGGGCTGAGCATCTTCCTGCTGCAGATGGGCGCGTTCATCGCGATCATCTACTTCCTCCTGATCCGGCCCAAGGTGCAGCAGGAGAAACGGCACAAGGAACGGATCGCCCAGATCAAGAAGGGCGACGAGATCGTCACGGCGGGGGGCGTGGTGGGCGAGGTCGTCCACGTGAAGGACGACCGTCTCACGATCAAGAGCGGCGAGTCGCGCCTCGTGGTCCAGCGCGACCGCGTGGCCGACGTGCGCGGGCCGGGGGACGCGGAGAAGACCGGCTGATGAGCTTGCGGCCCCTGCATCTGCTGGGCTCGCCCGTGCTGCGCGAGCGCGGCGTCGAGGTCGGCTCCGTGGATGCCGAAGTCGAAACGCTCGTGCGCGACCTGTTCGACACCATGCGGGCCGCGGAGGGCGTGGGGCTCGCCGCCAACCAGATCGGGGTGCCCCGACGGGTGGCCGTGGTGGACGTCGGGGACGGCGACCCGGTCACGCTGATCGACCCGGTCGTCGTCGAGCAGTTCGGGAAGGAGCGCGGCGAAGAGGGCTGCCTGTCCATCCCCGAGCTGTACGGGGAGGTCGATCGTGCGACGCGCGTGGTGGTGGAGGTCACCGATGCCGAGGGCGCCCGCACCCGCGTCGAGGCCACCGACCTCAAGGCGCGCGCCATCCAGCACGAGATCGACCATCTGGACGGCGTGCTGTTCATCGATCACCTGAGCCCGCTCAAGCGCCGCCTGCTGCTGAACAAGTGGCGGCGGCTGCGCAAAGGCGCCAGCGGGTACCTCAAGGAGCTGGACGCCGCCCCGGTCCGCGACTGACGTGCGCCTCGTCTTCTTCGGCACCCCGGAGTTTGCCGTCCCCTCGCTCAGGGCCTTGCTCGAGGAGGGGTTCGACGTCGAGGTCGTCGTCACCCAGCCGGACCGCCCGCACGGGCGTTCGCGGTCGAGGCTGCACCCGCCCCCGGTGAAAGTCGAAGCCGTCGCCGAGGGGCTTCCGGTCGTCCAGCCCGAGCACCCCAACGACCCCGGGTTCCTCGAGGCGCTGCGCCTCTACCAACCCGACCTGGGCGTCGTGGTCGCGTACGGGCACATCCTGAAGCCGGCCCTGCTCGCGTTTCCCCGCCGCGGCATGATCAACGTGCACGCGTCGCTGCTGCCGGCCCTGCGCGGCGCGGCGCCCATTCAGCACGCGGTCCTCGAGGGTTTGGAGGAAACCGGCATCACGATCATGCAGATGGAGGCGGGGATGGACACCGGGCCGATCCTCCATCAGGTGCCGACGCCGGTCGCGACCGACGAGACGGGCGGCGAGCTGGAGGTGCGGCTCGCGGAGTTGGGCGCGCTCGCGTTGATCGAGGCGTTGGCGCTGCTGGAAGCCGGGGCGATCACGCCCCGGCCGCAGGAACACGAGCGCGCGACGTACGCGCCCAAGATCACGCCGGAGCTGGCGCGGATCCGGTGGGAGGAACCCGCGCACCGCATTGCCCGGCTGGTGCGGGCCCTCGACCCCAGACCGGGCGCGTGGACCGAGCTCGCCCGCCGCCGGCTCAAGCTGTTCGGCCCGCGGCCGGCAGGACCCGCGCCCGACGGCGCGGCCCCCGGCGAGGTGGTGGAGGTGGACCCGGCGTTCGTGGTGGCGACGGGCGAGGGCGCGCTCCAGTTCGTCGACATCCAGCCGGAGGGCAAGGGCCGGCTCGGGACGGGGGCCTGGATTCGCGGCCGCGGGGCCGCGGTCGGCGACCGCCTGACGTGACCGCCGTCCCGCGCCTGCACGCCGTCACCGACGACCGCGTGCTGGCGCTGCCGGACGTCCTCGACCGCGCGCGCGCCCTCGCCCTGGGGCCCGACGTGGCCATCCACCTGCGGGGCGCGCTGTCCGGACGCCCATTGCTCGCGCTCGCCGACGCGCTCCGCGCGCTGACCGCCGCCGCGGGCGCCCTGCTGATCGTCAACGATCGCCTCGACGTCGCCCGTCTCTGCCGCGCGGACGGCCTGCATCTGCCCGCGCGCGGCCTGCCCGTCGCCCGGGTGGCGGCGCATCCCGACCGCCCACACCTGGTGGGCCGCTCGACGCACGCCGCCGCCGACGCCCGCGCCGCGCTCGCCGCCGGCGCGGACTACGTGTTTCTCGGCAACGTCTGGCCCACGGCCTCGCACCCCGACCGGCCGCCGCTGGGACCCGCGGCGATCGGCGTCGTGTCGTCCGCCCGCGTCATTGCCATCGGCGGCATCACCGCCGACCGGGCGGCCGAAGCGCGCGCGGCGGGTGCCGGCGGGGTGGCCGCGATCCGCGCCCTGTGGGACGCCCCCGACCCGGCTGCGGCCGCCCGCAATCTGCTGCTATCTTTCAGCGCATGACCGGAAACACCATCCACGTCGTCGTGAACGGGGAATCGCGCGAGTTGCCGGGCAACCTCACGCTGCTCCAGCTGCTGGACCATTTTGGGCTCGATCCGCGCACCGTCGTGGTCGAGCTGAACCGCGAGATCGTGCGGCGGCCCGTGCTGGCCGGCACGACCGTGAGCCACGGCGACACCGTGGAGCTCGTGCACTTCGTGGGAGGCGGGTGAGATGGCCCCCACCCGGGTCGCCGCCAAGGATGCGCCGTTGGTCGTCGGGGACCGCGCGTTTCGGTCGCGGCTCATCGTCGGCACCGGCAAGTATCCGGACAACGCGACCATGGTCGCGGCCCACGCCGCGTCGGGCGCGGAAGTGGTCACCGTCGCCGTGCGGCGTGTGGATCTCGACCGCTCCAAGGAGGAGGGCATCCTCCATCACATCGACCCCGAGAAGTACTGTCTGCTCGCCAATACCGCCGGCTGCTACACGGGAGACGAGGCGATCCGGTACGCGCGTCTGGCCCGCGAGGCGGGCTTCAACGAGTTCATCAAGCTCGAGGTGATCGGCGATCGCGAGACGCTGCTGCCCGACGTCGAGGAGCTGGTGCGCGCGGCCAAGGTGCTCGTGGCCGAGGGGTTCCAGGTCATGGCGTACACCAACGAAGACCTGATCACGGCGCTCAAACTGGAAGCCGCGGGCTGTGCCGCCGTGATGCCGCTCGCCTCGCCCATCGGGAGCGGGCTCGGGCTGCTGAATCCGTTCGCGATCCGAACGATCAAGCGCCGGCTCTCGGTGCCGGTGATCGTGGACGCCGGGGTCGGCACGGCATCCGACGCCTGCGTGACGATGGAACAGGGCGTGGATGGCATCCTGATGAACACCGCCATCGCCGAGGCCCGGCAGCCCGTGGAGATGGCGCACGCCATGCGGTTGGCGGTGGACGCGGGCCGCCGCGCGTATCTGGCGGGACGCATGCCGCGCCGCGAAGTGGCGGTGCCCTCCAGTCCAACCGCGGGAATGCTCGACTGATCGCCACGCACGCGCCACGCCGGGACATGAGCCGCGAGGGCCAACCGGGCCGTGGCGTACCGCCGCGGCGGGCCGCGCTCACGATGCTGCGCGCCGTGCGCCAGGGCGACGCGTTCGACCGCGCCCTGGCTGCGGCGGTGGAGGGCCTGGGCGAGGCCGACCGCAGGCTCGCGCACGAGATCGCCGCGGGCGTGCTCCGCACGCGGCACGAACTGGACGACACCATCCGGCCCCGGGTGACCGGCGAATGGCGGCGCGTGACGGATGACGTGCGGGATCTGCTGCGGATCGGGGCCTACCAACTGACGGCGCTCACACGCGTGCCGCCCCACGCGGCGGTCGCGGCCACCGTCGAGATCACCAAGCAGGAGCATGGCGACCGGTCGGCGGGGTTCGTGAACGCGGTGCTGCGGCGGCTCGCGCGGGAACGCGCCGAAGGCGCGGCGCCCCCCGCGCCGCCGCACGCGTTGGAGTCGGCCGCGGACCTCGGGCGCCACTACTCGCATCCGGAGTGGCTGGTGGCGCGCTGGCTGGACCGGTACGGGCGCGCGCGAACCACGGCTCTGCTGGAACACAACAACCGCCCGCCGGCGACGGTGTTGCAGCCGGCCCGATGGTCCGGGACGGAGCTCGAGGCGGCTCTCGCGGCGGCGGCGATCCCGTTCGAGACGTCACCCGAGCGCCCCGGGTACGCGGTACGGGGGGTACGCATCAAAGATCTGCCCGGATTTGCCGAGGGCGGGTTCGTGGTGCAGGATGCGGCGCAGGCCTTGGCCCTCGCGCACCTGCGCATTCCCGACGGCGCGCAGGTCTGGGACGCGTGCGCGGCACCGGGCGGCAAGACCGCCGTGCTCGCACGCCGCTGCCGCGTGATCGCGTCGGACGTGCGCCGCGCGCGGCTGCCGCGGCTGGTGGAGACGGTGCGTCGGGCCGCGCCGACGGCGCTCGTGCTCTGTGCCGACGCACTCCACGTCCCGTTCGCCGCCGGACGGACGGATGTCGTGGTGGTGGACGTGCCGTGCACGGCGACGGGCACGCTCGCGCGGCACCCCGATGCCCGGTGGCGCGCGTCACCGGCGCGGCTCGCGCGGCTCACGGCGCTCCAGGAGACGCTGCTCGACGCGGCCGCGCCGATCGTGCGACCGGGCGGCGCGCTCGGCTACATGACGTGCTCGCTCGAGCCCGAGGAGAACGAACACCAGGTGAGCCGCTTTCTCGCGCGCCATCCCGAGTATCGCCGCGACGGCGACGACTTCGCGCTGTTCCCGCCCGACCGGGGCACCGACGGCGCCTACGCCACCCGACTGGTGCGGACGGCATGAAGATCCGCCGCCGATTCGCCACGGGCGGTCCGCTCGGGCGCTTCGTCGCGACGCTGCGCGACCGGCTGGGCCTCGAGCCGGCGTCCGAGGGCGCTGAGCGTGGAGGGTCGGACCGCTGGGAGCCCGACGACGCGCCCGCGCCCCATCCCGAGTGGCAGGCGCGCCGCCGCTTCTTGGTCATCGCGGCCGGCGTGTTCGCCGCGACCCTGCTCGGGGGCTATCTGCTGGCGGCGTTGGCGTTCTTCCCCGCCCCCATCTTCGCCACGAGCCGCAGCGTGCCTCGTCTGCTCGGGCTGTCGGAAGAGGCCGCGACCGAGCGGCTTGCCGCCGCCGGGCTCGGGCTGGGCGCCGTGGAGCGTGCGCCCCATCCGAGCGCCGAAGGCGGCCGCGTCATCTGGCAGGATCCCCCGCCCGAGGTCGTGACGCTCGAGGGCAGCGAGGTGCGACTCACCGTGAGCACCGGGCCGCAGCGCATTCCGGTGCCAGACGTCGCGGGCTACGAAGCCGCGCACGCGCGCATCCTGCTCGAGGGGGCCGGCCTGTCGGTCGGCTCGGTCGAGTCCACCCAGGCGCCCACGCCGAAGAACGTGGCGGTGAACACCCGCCCGCCCGCCGGCACGCCGCTCACACCCGGCACCAGGGTGACCCTGGTGGTGAGCGTCGGCGCCGCCACCATCCGTGTGCCGTCGCTGGTCGGGATGACCGAAGAGGAGGCGCGCCGCGCGCTCGAGGCCGCGGGGCTCGTGCTGGGCACCAGCTTCTCACAGCTCACGACCGCCACCGCACCCGGCGAGGTGTTCTATCAGAATCCCGGCGCCGGCACGCTGAGCGCGCCGGGCCGCGCGGTGGACGTCCGGGTCGCCCGAGGCAGCCAATGAGCCACGTCCGCATTGCCCCCAGCATTCTGAGCGCCGACTTCGGCCGGCTGGCCGAGGACATCGCCCGCGTGGTGGAGGGCGGCGCCGATCTCATTCACGTCGACGTGATGGACGGCCGCTACGTCCCCAACCTCACGTTCGGAGCGGGCGCGATCGCGGCCGCCCGCCGGGCCTGCGACCTGCCGCTCGACGTGCACCTCATGGTCGAGGAGCCGGAACGCCACCTCGAGCCGTTCGCGGAGGCGGGCGCGTCCATCTTCACGTTCCATCCCGAGGCCACCCGGCACGTGCAGCGCCACCTCGCGGCCGCGCGCGAGCTTGGCATGCGGGCCGGCCTCGCGCTCAACCCGGCGAGCCCGCTGGCGCTGGTCGAGGACGTGCTCGACGACCTCGATCTGCTGCTCCTGATGACCGTGAACCCGGGCTATGCCGGTCAGCGTTACATTGAGGGGTCCAGCGCGAAGATCCGGCGGGCCCGGACGCTGCTGGAGCGCCACGGCCGCGCGGTCTGGCTGGAGGTGGACGGCGGGATCACGGCGGATACCATCGGCACGGCGTTCGCCGCCGGCGCCGACACGTTCGTCGCCGGGTCCGCGGTGTTCGGCGCGCCGGACCCGGCCGACGCCGTCCGGACCCTGCGGCGCCGTTGCGCCGTGGCGGTGTAGGACGGAATTGCATCGGATGGATCGTGGCTATGCGCAATAAGGGACAGTGGATCGCCGTCGGCGTCGTGCTGGGGGTGCTCGCGTTCGGTCTCGGGGCCGCGCTCGTGCTCACCCCGGAGATCACGCGCATCGAGCCGGGCGCCAGGGCGCCCGACGCCGCGGCGGTGGACCTTGTCACCGGCGACACGGTGCGGGTCCGCGACCTCCGCGGTCAGGTCGTGCTGCTCAATCTATGGGCCACGTGGTGCCCGCCGTGCGAACAGGAAATGCCCTCCATGGAGCGGCTGCACGCCAAACTCGGCGCCGAGGGTCTCCGCGTCGTGGCTGTGAGCGTCGACCAGAGCGACCGGGACGCGGTGCGGCGCTGGGTGGCCGAGCGCGGCCTCACGTTCACGGTGCTGCACGACCGCAGCGGCAAGATCCAGCAGACCTTTCAGACGACCGGCATGCCCGAGACCTTCGTGATCGCCCGCGACGGCGTCATCGTCAAGAAGATCATCGGCGCCACCGAGTGGGATCACCCGGCGCAGCAGGCCCTGTTCCGGAGGCTGCTTGCGAGCGAGTAGGTCCTGGGGGACGGCCCTCAAGGAGGCCGTCGTCACCAACTGGCCCGTCAAGGCGACGGCCCTCGTGCTGGCCGGCGTGCTCTGGGCCGCGGTCGCCGCGGAAGAGCCGACCACGCAACTGGTGCCGGTCAGCATGGTGGTGCAGCCGCCCACCGGCCGCACGCTCAAGGGCGCGATCCCCCCGGTGCAGGCGGTGTACGTCGGCGCGACCCGCGAGCTGATCAAGCTCTACTCCTCACCGCCCACGATTCAGAAGGTTCTGCCCGACACGTTGAGCGGCAACGAGTATCTGCTCGCCCTCGGCCCGGAGGACCTCGTGACCGGCCGGACGATCAACGTCCGGGCGGAAGACGTGCAGCCGCGCACGATCCGCATCTCGCTCGACGACGTCGCCCAGCGCGAACTGCGCGTCAGCCCGCGCATCACGATCGTGCCCGACTCCGGCTACGTGCTGCTCGGGGGGATCGCCGTGACGCCCAGCTCGGTCACCGTCCGCGGGCCCGAAGCCACCATCCGCCGGCTGCGGGAGATCGCCACCGTCCCGACGGAGCTCACCGGAATCACCCAACCGGTGCGCCGCACGGTGCCACTCGACACCACCGGCCTGGGGCGCGTGCGCATGCTGCCGGATTCGGTGGAGATCATGGCGGACGTGGCGTTCCTCGCCGAGCGGGTGCTGATGGGCGTGCCGATCACGATCCAGGCGGACCGGGCCGCGACGCTCACCACGAGCCCGCTGGCCGTGCTCGTGACGGTGCGCGGGCCGGGCGTGCGGCTCGCGCGGCTCACGCGCGACTCGGTCACGGTAGTCGCGAACCCCGTGACCGACGACCTGCCGGTACGGGCCGCCTTGCAGGTGGTGGCCCCCGAAGGCATCACGGGCGTCGCCACCCCCGATTCCGCCACCGTTCAGCGACGCGGCCGTGGCTGAGGTCGTCCTCGGCATCGAGACGTCGTGCGACGAGACGTCGGCGGCGGTGCTGGTGGGCGAGGGCAACCGGCCGGAGCTCGCGAGCCTCGTGATTCTCTCGCAGGACGTGCATCAGGTCTTCGGCGGCGTTGTGCCCGAGCTGGCCAGCCGCGCGCACTTGCGTGCGCTCGATCCGGTGGTGACGCGCGCGCTCCAGGAGGCCGGCCTCCCGCTCTCGGCGGTGGACGCCGTCGCCGTGACCCAGGGCCCGGGACTCGTCGGGGCCCTGCTCGTGGGCGTGAGCTACGCCAAGGCGCTGGCCGCGGCGCTCGACCGGCCGCTCGTGGGCGTGCACCATCTCGAGGGCCACCTGTTCGCGCCGACGCTCGACGATCCCGAATTGGAGCCGCCGTTCATCGCGCTCGTCGTCTCGGGCGGGCACACGATCCTGCTGGACGTGCCGGCATGGGGCCGGTATCGCATCCTGGGGGAGACGCGGGACGACGCCGCGGGCGAGGCGTTCGACAAGGTCGCCTCGCTGCTGGGGCTCGGGTATCCCGGCGGCCCACCGATCGAGCGGCTGGCGGCGGAAGGCCGCGATCGGTTTCAGTTCCCGCGGCCGATGCTCCACGACGGGTTCGACTTCTCGTTCAGCGGGCTCAAGACCGCCGTGCTGCATGCCGTGCGGGAGTCGCCGGATCTGGACGCCGACCGTACCGACCTGGCCTGTGCGTTTCAGGAGGCCGTGCTCGACGTGCTCGTGGCGAAGACGGCCGCGGCCGTGGAGCAGGCCGACTACACGACCGCGGTGCTCGGCGGTGGGGTCGCCTGCAACCGCACGCTGGCGAAACGGATGGCGGACCGGCTGCAGGGCCTCGCCCGCGTGGCCGTCGCGCGGCCCCGGTTCAACCTCGACAACGCCGCGATGATCGCGCGGGCCGGCTGGTTCCGCTGGCGGCGCGGCGAGATCGGCGACCCGTATCTCGACGCCGATCCTTCGCTTCCCTGGCCCGGGCTGGAGCGTGGCCCGGCACCCACGGCCGCCACATGACCGTCTATCCGCTCACCTTCTCGATCCTGGGCTTCGAGATCACGGGCTTCGGCCTGATGATGATGGCCGGGTTCCTCGTCGCGGGCTGGGTGATGCAGCTCGAGCTGCAGCGCCGCCGGCTCGCCGCCGACTACGCCGCGGATATCCTCGTGGGCGCCGTGATCGGCGGCATCCTGGGCGCGCGGCTGTGGTACATGGCGCTGCACGGTGGCCCGCTCCTCTCGCGGGGCGGACTCGTGTGGTACGGCGGGTTCCTGGGCGGGCTCGTGGCGGTGCTCGGCACCGGGTGGTTGAAGGGCGTGCCCGCGCGGTTCACGCTCGAGCTCACCGCGCCCGCGCTGCCACTCGGGCACGCGCTGGGACGGACCGGTTGTTTCCTGGTGCAGGACGACTATGGCCTGCCCACCTCGCTCCCGTGGGGCATGCGGTTCCCGGACGGTGAGCCACCCACGACCGCCGCGCAGCTGGCGCGCTGGGGCGCGGACATCCCCGCCGGCACGCCGCCCGACACCGTACTCGCGGTGCATCCCACGCAGCTCTACGAGGTGGCGGCCCTGCTGTTCCTGTTCTGGCTGCTGTGGCGCTGGCGCCGCCACGAGCACGCCGTGGGCTGGCTGTTCGCGTGCTACCTGATCGGGGTAGGGATCGAGCGGTTCCTGGTGGAGTTCGTGCGCGCCAAGGACGACCGGGTGCTCGCCGGGTTCACGCTCGCGCAGGCGACGAGCGTGGTGATCGTGCTGGCGGGCATCGGCCTCCTTACCATGTGGCGACGCAAGGACGCGCTGGTGGTGAAGCCGGAAGGGGTGTTCGCGCCGCGGGGCGAGAAGAGCTAGCGCCCTCTCAGCCCCGCCCCGCCCGCACCGCTGCCGGCCGGGGGCGCACCCAGAAGATCCAGATCAGCGCCGCTGCAAACGCGGCCGCCACGGTGAGCTGCGCGACTACGGTCTGCACCGTGGGGAACACGCCCAGCGCCGGGAGTGCTGGCAGCGACAACGGGGTGGCCGGGACCCAGCCCGCCGCCTGGAGCTCCGCCACCCCCTGCCCCGCAAAGCTCACCGCCATCACGGTGAGCAACGCGCCCGTCACGGCAAAGAACGGCTTGAGAGGAATGCGCACGCCGAAGCGCTGCATGGCCACGTAGAGCGCCGCCAGCATCACGGCGCCCACCACCAACCCACCCATGACGGCGCCGACGCCGGCGCGGCCGTCGGCCGTGCCGAGCAGGGCGCCGTAGAACAGCACCGTCTCGACGCCTTCGCGGTACACGGCCAGGAACGCCACGCCGCCCAGCGCAAAGGCGCGGCGGCTGCCGAGGGCGTCGCGCATCTTGGCGCTGACGAACGCGCGCCACTTCTCGGCCTCGATCTTGGAAACCATCCAGGAGGCCACCCAGAACAGCACCGCCGAGGCGAGCAGCATGGTGAGCCCCTCGATGGCCTCCTGCCCCGCGGCCGACACGCGGATCACCGTCGCAAAGGCCACGGCCGTGAGCAGGCTTGCGACCAGGGCCAGGCCGACCCCGATGCCCAGCTCGCGGGTCCGTTCCCGGGCGCCCGCCTTCACCAACAACGCGGTGAGGGCACCGATGATGAGGATCGCCTCGAGTCCCTCGCGCAGGATGATCACCAGCGACTGCCCGAACAGGACGCGGGCGCCCGAGGCCGCGCCTGCGACCTGCTCCGCTTCCGCCAGCGCGCGGCGCGCGGCGACGGCGCGCGGCCCCACGTCGCGACCCGTCGCCGCCGCCGCGCGCAACTCGGCAAAGGTCCGTTCCACCCCGCGGGCCGCCTGGTGGCTCCGCGCCGCCACGTCCGCCTCGACCGCCTCGAACGCGAGGTACGCCTCGAGCGCCTTGCCCTGCGCCACGTCGAGCCGCTGCTCGGCGGCGAGCCGCTCCACTACAAGCACCATCGAGTCCACCTGCCGCACCGCGCGCCGGACGGCCAGCGATCGACTGCCGCCCAGCGCCTCGGCTGCGGGCGCCGTGCGCGCGTAGGCCACCGCGGCGTCAGGCACCGGGCTCCCAGTGCGGGCCTCCAGCAGCGCGGCCAGCGAATCGTCACTCACGCCGGCCAGGTACGCGAAGTCGCTGAACACGATATCACAACCACGACACTCGCGCGCCACCCACCGTTCACCGGCCGTGCGGTCGGCCGCGCGGTGCCGCAAACCGGCGGCGTAGAGCGCCACGGCCCAGCGTTCCTGCACGGAGAGCGATGCCTCGAAGGCCGGCATGCCCGTGCCGGCCACGCCCACGGAGATCTTGCGGAAGAACTCGAGCGGCGTGGTGCCGCTGAGCGCCGCCCGGTCGGTCAGATCCGATGGCGGCGGGTCGAGCGCCACGCTCGTCGGTCCGTCGCCGCTTCCCGTCTCGCCATGACACTGCGCGCACGCGCGCCCGTAGATCCGGGCTCCGAGCCTGAGCGACGGGGCGGCCTGGGGCATGGGATCGAGCGCGATGCCGAGGCCGTCGGCGAGCACCCGGCGCAGGCCGTCCACATCGACGCGCAGCTCGTGGGCGGGCTCGAGCCGTGCCGTCCGGGCGAGGAGCGTGTCGAGTGGAACCGCTGCCGGCCCGCGCACCGCATCCGGGAGGCGGTCGGTCAAGCTGCGCGCTTCCGTGAGGAACAGGCGGGCCTCGGCCAGCTCGTCCTGGCTCACCACCCGCCCGTCGGTGACGCCGAGGGCGTATTCGTCAATCGCGATGGTGGCGAGCGCGGCGATGCGGCGCGCGATGGCCGTGGAATCGTCCTGCGCGGCGAGCGATCCGTGCAGGGCGAGCGTGACCGAAGCCGTCGCGAGGAGCCAGCGTGGGCAGAAACTGAGAATCATTCTCAAGTAGTGAGGACGTCGAATCCTAGACCGTTTCGATCGGGATTGCAACGGGTCAGACCACCAGTGCGATGGCGGCGGCGAGGTCGTCCGTGTGGGTGAGGGAGATCAGCACGACGCCGCCCCCGAGCGCGGCGAGGCGGGCGGCTGCGCGGCCGGTGAGCTGGATGGCGGGACGGCCGTCGCCGTCGCGCGTGACCTCGATCTCCTGCCACCCAATGCCACGGGCGTCTTCGGTGCCCTGCAGCGCCTTGTAGACCGCCTCCTTGGCGGCGAGTCGCGCCGCGACATGCCGCGCCGGCACCGCCATGCCCAGGCAGTACTCCCGCTCGCGCGACGTGAGCAGCCGCTCGAGCGCCCGATCGCCGTGGTGCTCGAGCAACGTGGCCACGCGTTCGACGGTCACCAGATCGATCCCCACCGCGTGCCCGCTCACGGCGACCGCGCCACGAACACGCGCCGGCGCAGCACCTGGCCCCCAACCTCGAGGACCGCGAGGTACGCCCCGTTCACCACCTGCTGGCCGCCGCTGGTCACCACGTCCCAGCCCACCTGCCCGTCGAGCCCCGGTGCCGTCACGCGGTACACGAGCGCGCCGGCGAAGGTGAACACCGACAGCCGCGCGTCGCCCGCCGTGGGGGCCCACGTGAAATACAGGCGCCCCGACCGGACCGGATTCTCGGAGACATTCAGCGTGCCGTTCGCCACGGTGATGTCGGCGGCGGCGGGCGTGCCGACCACGTGGAGCGCGTCCACGCGCCACGTCATCTGCCGTGCCACGAAGCGGAGCCGCACCTGGTTGACGGCGGGGAGTGGCGCGGTCACCGGATACCACTCGGGCGCGGCACCGGCGATGAGGGCGAGCGGCACCCACGTGGCACCGTCGTCGAGCGAGTAGTCCACGCGGCCGTACCGGTCGGGCAGGAACAGCGATCCCGTGTGCTGGGTCCAGAACGCGAGATGCGGCGCGCGCACGGCGGAGAGATCCAGCGTGGCGGACACGAGGGTGTCGGTGAACCCGCGCCAGTGGAACCGCCCCTCGAGCGCGTACACGGAGTCGCGGGTCCACCCGGACCAGGCGGCGCTCACGGTCTCGGCGCCTTCGGCGACGGCCACCGCCGCGCGGAGTCCGAATTCCGCCGCCGCCACGCGGATGCCCTCGGGCATGGTGCCGAGCGCACCACGCCAGCGCCACCGCCGCGCACCGCGGTCCACCGAGTCGGCGGCGAGCGGGACCGTGGTCCGGTTGGCGCCGCGCTGCAGCTCGACGCCGCGGGACGCCGGGCCTGGCGGGGCGGTGAGCCGGATCTCGGGCCACAGGGTCTCGAACGTCGGCGTGACGGTGCCCGTGTCCGCCGCCGCCGCGCCATCGAGCAGTGCCAACGCAAACGGCACGTTGTCGGCGATGACCCGCGCGACGGCGGCGGAATCGTCCGGGAACAAGAACCCGTAGGCGGCGCCGCTCACACAGCAGCCCGCCGTGAGCTCGACCGTGAACGCCGTCGTGCCGTGCGCGCGGTACGCCCACTCGGTGTACTCGCCGTTCGTGGGGTAGAGCTGCCACCCCGGTCCGGGGTGATACGTCGGGCGCGCCGTCTCGGGTAGCCCATCGGTGATGGCGGGCGCGAGCGGCGTGCCCGCGAGCGCGGCAAACGCCGGCGCGTCAGGCACGAGCCGCCCCGACGCGTAGCCGTATGGGTACAGGATCAGGTTGGTGTAGCTGTGATAGGAGATCGCCGCGGCCGGCGGATGGGCGGCGTGAAACGCCATGATCGCCTGCGTTTCCGGCTCGGACCCCGCGGCGGGCCCGCGATAGGTCTCCGCGGTGGTCACCGCGCTCGACCCGATGTCGTCGTAGCCCCAGAACCCAGGGTAATTCCGATTCAGGTCCACGCCAACCGAGCCGTCGGCGTTGGCCCGCCGGTTCGTCCGCCACAGGCGTTCTGTGTCGAAGGAATACTGGTAGCCGTCCGGATTCACCACGGGAATCACCCACACGTCGCGCGCGGCGAGGAGGGCCGCGCCGCCGGGGGTGGCGGGCAGCGAGTCGAGCAGGTAGGCGAGCAGCCTGAGCGTCATCTCCACCGAGATCCACTCGCGCGCGTGATGCGCCCCCATGTACAGCACGTTGGGCCGCTCGGGCGTATCGCTGGGGGAACCCACCTTCACGGCCAGGATGGGCCGGCCTTCCCACGAAGCGCCGATGGAATCCACGGTGACGGGGCGACCGGCGGCGACGAGTCCGTCGAGCAGCGCGCGGACCGCGGTGAAGTCGCGGAAGTTGGCGGCGGGCGCGAGCGGCGCCGGCAGCGGAAGCGGCGCGGCCACGAGCCCCTGCCCCGCGAGCGCCGCGCGCTGGCTCGCGGTGGTCACGATGACCGCGTAGTCGGTGTCGCCGATGCGCTCGACGCCGGCGACCTCGTAGCCCGCGCGGTGGAGCGCGTCCAGGATTGGGAGCGAGTCGAGCCGCACGCGGGTGAGCTCCAGTTGCTGCGCGCCCGCGGGGGGGGCGAGGGCCACGCCGAGCGCGAGCAGCAGCGCCAGCCGTCTCAGGAGAACCATGCCCACACCTGCCGCAGCCATTCCGGTGCGGTGACGTAGCCGCCCAGCACGAGCCCGAGCCACGTCGCCGCCGCGAGTGACGGGAGACCCACGGCGGCGACGGGCCAGAGCGGCCGGCGCCAGCGGGTAAGCGACTCGGCCACGGCGTCCCAGCGCCCCAGCTCGGCGATCACCTGTTCCTCGAGCGCGAGCCAGGCGGCTTCGAGCCGGCGCGCCGCTGTGAGCACGGCGTCCTGCCACTCGGTGAGCGCGCCGCGATCGGCCGCCGTGGCGCCGCGGAGTCGCTCCGCCCCCGCGTGGAGCGTATCGAGCGCCGGCACCAGCATGGCACCCGCCGCGCCGATCCGGCTGCTCACCCCGCGTAACTCGACCGGATCGAGCAACGCCTTCCGGCGATAGCGTCGCGGCATGCGGGCCGCCCACGCCTCCACGTCGAGCCGAGCGTTGACCCGCTCCACGACCGCGCCCGCAATACCGTTCACCGTGCGTTCCCACGCGTCGAGCCACGTCCGAGAATCCAGCGCTTCGAGCGCCGCGTCGCGCTCGCCGGCGGCCGCGAGCCGCCGCGCTTCGCCCGACGCATCGAGCAGGCGGGAGACGAGCTGGAGGCGAAACCCATCCAGCGGCAGATCGCCCGGCGGCCGCCCGCTGCCCGTGAGCGCCTTGCCGAGCGACGGACCCAACTCGGGCACACGCACCGGCAGCAGGAGTTTCTGGCTGGTCATGCGTAGATGACGTCGAGCACGCGCGCGGGCTCCGAGAGATCCTCGAACACCGCATACGCGCCCGCCGCCAGGAGGTCGGCGGCCGCATACGAGCCGGTGGCGACGCCGATCGCGCGCGCGTCGACGCTCCGGCCGCAGGTCATGTCCGCGGGGGTATCGCCGATTATGACGATCTCCGCGCCGCGCGGCACGCGTCCCATGAGGCCGGCGGCACGCTCGGCCGCGATCGGCGGCAGGTGCGCGCGATCGTGGTGATCCGACCCGAAGGCGCCGATCCGGAAGCGCTCGTGGCGAATCCCCGCCGCCGCGAGCTTGAGCCGCGCCCCCTCGACGACGTTGCCGGTGACCAGCCCGAGCACCGCGTCGCCCTTGAGCTCTAGCAACTCGAGCAGGACCTCGACCCCGGGATACACCACCGTCTCGCGTCCGCCGCCGGCCAGCTCCGCTTCGAGCAGCGTCACGTAGCGCCGGCAGACCGCAGCGATCCGCGCCTCGTCGTGCTGGTCGGGATGGTTCGCGACGCCAAGCAACTCGCGCACGATCTGGGGATCGGTCTTGCCGTCAAACCGCACGGTGTTGGGCGGGGCTTCCGCCCCCAGCTCGGCGAGGATCGCCGCGTGGATGGCGCGGCGCCCAGCCCCCCGACTGTGCAGCAGCGTGCCGTCGATGTCGAACAGGACGAGCTTCTTCATGGCCCCCGGAAGATAGTCCCGGCCTGGAGCGCGGAGGAGTCCAGGTCGCGGGTCCGACCGGCCGCGCGGCACCGAGCGCGCGATCCAGCACCCGCAGCAGCTCCGCCGGCTCCTATCAGCTCGTCGGCGCGGCGGGCGGCCAGTACAACGAAGCGCTCGTCGGTCTCAGCAACCGGCTCCAGCTCGGGTCGGCGTGGAACGTCAGCAGGCTCTTCGAGCGCCGCACCGGCGTCAGCGGGGCGGCTGAAACCGATCCGGTGCGCGCGTTGCCGTTCCTCGAGACCGAAGACGACTACTGGTCGCTCGGCGTCGGCGTCGAGCTGCTGCCCGCCGCGACCCCGTACCGGATGAGTGCCCGGGGCGAAATGCGCGACGGGACCGCGCTCGCGAGCCGGCTGTTCACCCTGGCCGGGGATGTGGCCGTCAACCGGTCGCTGGCCCTGCTGTCGCGCCAGGAACTGATGCGCACCGAGCGCGACACGCCGCTGGGCACGGACGTGAGCCGCCCCAGGGCGGACACGGCTTCTTCGTCACGCTGAGTGCCCGGGTCACCGAAGGATTGCTGCCGAGCGTGGCCGACTTCTGGCGCGCGCGCTTCGGCAACTAGCGCGCCGGGGCGTCGGCGAGGCCCGGGATGGCGGCGGTCCCCCGAGCGAGGCGCACGGCGCGCTCGATCGCCAGCGCCGCGGCCTCCTGGGCCAGGGCTTCCACCACCAGCGGGGTCGGCCCGGCCCGCGCGCCTGTCGAGACTGCGAACACGACGTCGCCGTCCACGGCCGTGCCGACGGGGCGGATGCGTGAGGTGAGCGCGTCACCCGCCGCGCGGGCCACCTCGCCCAGCGCGAGCCGGTCGAGCTCGGCGTTGGTGGCGACCACGACGAGCGTCGTGTTGCCGAACCGGGTCGGCGGCGGCTCGCCGCGGAGCAGCCGGGCGTGCGCGTTCGCAAACCCCGAGGCCACGCGCGCCCCCGCCAGCACCTCCCCACGGACGTCCACCACGTCGCCGAAGGCATTCACCACCGCGAGCGCGCCCACCACGATCGCGCCTCGCGCGAGCGCCCACGTCCCCACGCCGCCCTTCATGGCGTGCGCCGGTCCCAGCATCTTGCCCACCGTGGCCCCCGTCCCAACGCCGACCGACCCTTCGGCCACGTCGGTCCCGGCGGCGTTGCACGCCGCGTAGCCGGCGTCCGGACCGGGCCAGCGGTCACTGCGACCGATCGGTCCCAGATCGAAGACGACGGCCGACGGGACGATCGGCACGACGCCCACCCCGACGGGGAATCCGCGGCCCCGCTCGCGCAGCCACCGCATCACGCCGTCGGCCGCGCCCAGGCCGAACGCCGAGCCGCCGGTGAGCAGGATCGCGTCAATGCGGGGAACCAGATGGCGCGGGGAGAGGACATCGAATTCGCGGGTGCCGGTGGCGCGGCCGCGCACGTGACCGCCGGCGCGCATGCCATCGGGCGGCGCGAGAATCACCGTGCAGCCGGTGCCGGCCCCGGCGTCGGTCCAGTGCCCGACCGTCAGGCCGGCGACGTCGGTGAGCTGCGGATGGGTGGACGTCGGGTCAGCCGGGCGTGGCGTTGGTTGACGGGTCGCCGTGCTTGGCGGTGCACGCGCGGCAGCGCGTGACGCCCTTCATCGTGCAAATGACGCAGATGAACGTCCCGCAGTCATCGCACGGGTAGCCCTCGGAGGCTCGCTCCTCGTTCCCGCAGGCCCGGCAGACCATCGCGTCGCGTTCGAGCGGCACCGTCCCTCCTCTTCCAATCTCGAGAATGCCGACGGCCGCAGGCACCGGCCGGCCGCGGCGGACCTCTGATCTTAGCGCCCCTGGGTCCGCCGCGCTCGCGGACCGGGCTCAGCCCGCCCGCGGCACGAGCACCGAGAGTCCGCCCGGCAGCAGTTCCGCGGTAAACGGCGTTTCGCCGATCACGTCGCCGTCGAGCTGCACCGGCTGCGGCGGATCCATCTCGACCTGGACGACGCGGCCCCGGGCGAGACGAATGCCCGAGTGCGTGTCGCCGGCGCCGCCGATCAGGTGGATGGCCACGCCGACGCTTTCCAGAAACCCCTCGGCGCTCAGGATCAGCACGTCGAACACCCCGTCGTCGAGCGCGACCCCGGGTCCGAACTTGAGCAGCGGCGGGACGAACTCCCCACAGTTGGCGACCATCGCCGTCGCCGCCTCGCCCTCGAGCACCGCGCCGTCCACGGTGATGCGGTACGGTACGTTGCGCACGTGGCTGATCTTCCCCCACCCTTGGGCCACATATGCCGCGAACTTCCAGCGCCGTTTGGCCTCCGTCGTAGTGGACGCCATCCACTCCGCGTCGAACCCGGCCCCGCTCACGACGGCGAAGAAGTGGGTGCCGTCCGCCCGAGCGACGCTGCCGAGGTCGATCGCCCGCGGCACGCCGCGCGCGATGACCAGCGCCGCTTTGGCCGGGTCGCGCGGGACCCGGAGGTTGCCGGCCAGCAGATTGCCCGTGCCGCCGGGGATGAGCGCGAGCGGCACGTCGTGCCCCTGCAGGCCCTTCACCGCCTGCATCGTGGTCCCGTCGCCCGCATAGACCGCGACCACGTCCGCCCCGTCCCGTACTCCCGCCGCCGCCAGTTCCGCGGCGTGCCCGGGCCGGGTGGTGCCCACGACGTCCACGTCCCAGCCTTCGCGCCCGAGCACCGTCGAGACCGTCCGCACGACGGCCGGATCGGTGCGCGCCGCGGCGGGGTTCGTGATCAGCAACACGCGGCCCATCAGAACCGGCGCTCCCACAGGACGTCGAGACCGAGCTGCAGCTGCGTGCCGAGCCCCGCCGCGCCCGAGACGCTGCAGGTCCGCACGGGGTCGGCACTGGCCACCACGCTCCAGTGCCGCGTGATCTGAAACTCCAGCGAGCCTCCCAGATTCTGGAGCGTGAACGACTGCCGGCGACAGATCCAGGGATTGAGCGTGACGAACCAGCGGTCGCCGATCTGGCGGCCGACGGCGATCTCGGTCGCCTCCACCCCGCGGGCGCCAAACTGCGGACGCACGATCAGAAAGTCCAGCGGGACGCCGAGGTCGTCCAGCAGCTGCGAGCCGAGGGAACCCGTGATCTGCCCGGTGAGCGTCGTGATGCTCTGCTGCAGGCCATACCGGCCCACGTCGCCCGACGTCGCTTGGGCGTTGGGAGCACCGAGCACGAGATAGGAGATGATCTCCGCCTCGGCGAGGGGCGGCTGGACGTCGGTCGAGAGCGTGAGCTCGGGCGCGAGAATCGTCCCGCCCACGTGCACGAACACGATGACGTACTCGCCGCGCTGCCCGCGCAGCTGGTGCCGGGCGTCGATGTCGAGCGCCGCATTGAGGTCGGGCGTGCCGAAATAGCGGACTTCACCGCGCGTCACCGTGAAGGCTTTCCGGATCGTGGGGCCGAGGTACAGCTCGTACGTGCCGCGCGGGGTCTGGAGCGTGCCGTCGAGCCGGTACTGATCGCGCACCTTCTGCGCGGTCACCTGACCCGTGAGGAAGATGTCCGCCTCGCTCGAGCGCAGGCGAACGTCGTTCCCCATGGTCAGCACCAGGTTCTCGATCCGGAGGCTGTCGAGAAACCGGTTCTCGAAGTCCGGCCCGAGGTCCCCGCGCCGGATCGCTTCGGCGGCGGCGGAATCGAGTCCCAGCACCGTGTCGCTGAGATTGATGATCTCCTTCTCCACGATGTCGGCGAAATGCACGACGCCCCGCGGAAGCGTGCCGGTGCCTGTGAGCACGGCGTTGAACACCGGCCCCTGCAACTGCACCTGCCCCGAGGTCGTGAGCGTGAGGAATCCCGGGACGTCCATCGCGCGGAAGTCCTCGGCCCGGATGCCGAGAGCGAGGAGCGGGCGCGTCAACTCCTCGAGCCGCACGAAGCCCGTCACCCACATCGTGCCCTGGCCGCTGGTCACGCTGAGGGTGTCCACACGGATCGTGTCGCCGCGCAGGCTGAGTCGGCCGTTCAGCGCCTGATGCCGCACCCCGAGGGAGGGCAGCGTCGCCGCGCCGTCGCGGATCTCGATGGACCCCGCCAGCGCCGGGCGCTCCCACGTGCCGGTGATGCCGAGGTCGGCCCACATGCGGCCTTCGGTCTGCCGCACGAGCGGCGTCACGGCACTCAGGAGGCTCAGGTCGACGCCGTCCGCGCGCGCGCGCACCGTGAGCGGGCCGGGTAGCCGGCGCCGTTCCACGCCGCGAAAGCCGAGGTCGAGCGGGAGGTCCACGTCGACCGTGACGATGCGCGTCCCGGCGCGCCACGTGGTGAGGGTGGCGGTCAGGTGCCGGTCGCGATACGTCACCTCACCATCCATGAGCGGCGCCCGGTATTCGCTGAACCGCGCCTCGCGCAGCGAAAACGACCCCTCGAACGCGGGATTCCGCGCGGTGCCGCCGAG
>Ga0224512_10001080_pt1 | contig 27114 bp, 29 predicted proteins | sample SF_May12_sed_USG_4_FD_169103 | JGI IMG/M metagenome (GOLD analysis project Ga0224512, IMG submission 169103) | Sediment microbial communities from San Francisco Bay, California, United States - SF_May12_sed_USGS_13 | ecosystem: Environmental > Aquatic > Marine > Sediment | place: USA... | reverse complement strand
AGGGCCGTCAACGTACCTAGCGCTGTTCCTCCCAGTGCCGTAACAATGACGTATCGGAGAGGCGAGGCCGACACGGTGATCACGGTTATGGCCGCCCCGAAGATGACCAGGGCCGTCCCGAGGTCGGGCTGCTTCAGCATCAAAACACCAACCAGGCCGAGCGAGACGGCAACCGGTATCAGGAAGTGCCAGAAATCGGTGAGTAACTTCTCCTTCTTCTCCATCACCATGGCGAGAAAGACGATCACCCCGAACTTGACGAACTCGGAAGGCTGGAAACTGCCCAACGACCCGAGTTCGATCCACCGGCGGCTCCCTCCGCGCACCACGCCGAATTGCAGGACGGCCAAGAGTCCCAACACCGAAAGAAGAAAGATCGGCATCGCCAACCGCCGGTACCACTGGTACCGCACCCTCGTAGCCATCACGAAAACAACGATGCCGAGGCCGACCCACATCAGTTGGCTGGTGAAGAAGAAGAACTTGTCGTCGTACTGCTCCTTTCCAACGATGGCCGAGGCCGACATCGTTGCCCCGAGGCCGATGACGATCAAGATGGCGATGGGTGCCAGCAACAGGGTGGCGATTCTCGCATTGGTAGTCCGCCGCTCCGCTTTGCCTCGGGCCGCGGCTCTAGCGCGCGTTATTGAAGTGACACCCGCCGTCATCGTCCCTCTTTCCGCTGGCGGACCGCGTCCGCGAAGCTGTCGCCTCGGTCCGCATACGAGCCGAACATGTCGAAGCTGGCGCAACCGGGGGCAAGCAGCACCGTGTCGCCCGGGCGGGCAATCTGGTCGGCGATTTCAACTGCCTCCTGCATCGTCCCGGCTCGATCGATCGAGTTGCCTGCCGCAGCTTCTTCCAGTTCATGAGCAGCCTCGCCGATGGCGATCACGTGCTTGATCTGCGGCACCGCCATCAACCCGGAGAGGTCAAGGCCCTTGTTCCGTCCTCCGGCGATCAAGATCACGGATAAATATGCGGACGCCGACGCTATCGCAGCGTGAGGGTTGGTTGCCTTGGAGTCGTCCACCCAGTCAATGTCTTGCCAACGCCCAACGAGGGTCCGGCGGTGCGGACCGGGATGGAACGTGGTGATCAACTTCTCAACAGTTTCTGGCTCGGCACCATGCGCCAGCGCAGCGACCCCGGCAGCGACCAGGTCCACGAGGAATGCTGGGTCGGCGACAGGGACCCGGGTGAGCGGTACCATTACGCCGCGCAGGTCGAGTTGATCGCCGCGCACACCTGCTCCCCCCTCAGGACATCGGCGACCACTTACCGGGATAAGACGGGCCGTCGCGTTTCGAACGGCTTCTACCGCTCCCCCATCATCAGCGTCGTACACGAGGAGATCGTCTCGGGTCTGGTTGCGGTGGATCATCGTCTTGGCAGCCAGATAGGCCTCATAGGTTCCGTGCCAGTCCAGGTGATCCGGAGCAACGTTGAGGACCAGAGCAGTGGCTGGGTGAAATTGCTCGGTGAATCGAAGCTGGAAGCTGGAGGCCTCGACCACGGCGACGTCGAAGGGCTCGCCAACCAAGTCTGCCAGGGGTGTACCGATGTTCCCGGTTGCCCGTGCCGCCAGGCCACTGCCGGCAAGCATGTCCGCGATCAGTCCGGTGACGGTGGTCTTGCCGTTGGTCCCTGTCACGGCAACGATGGGCGCGGTGAGCTGCCGTGAGGCAAATTCCAGTTCACTCCACAATGGAATCCCAGCCGCCCGCGTGGCCCTGATCGGTTCGGACGATTCGCTGAATCCCGGGCTGGTGATGACCAGGTCGACGCCGGACAGAAGCGATGGTGTCCAGGTTCCCGAGATCACGAAAAGACGATCGTCTCGCAGCTTGGCCACCACGGTCGGGTCCTGGTCGAATACTGCCACGGCATGACCGAGACTGCGGGAGAGTAGAGCGGCTGCCCGACCGGAGACGGCCCCACCCAGGACGAGCGAATTCACTGCAAACCTCCCCCGGCGATGAAGTCTCCATAGAAGAGCCCAAGTCCGAGGGCGACGCCGATCCCGGCCAGGATGAAGAAACGAATGACGATCGTTGTCTCTTGCCAACCCATTAGCTCGAAATGGTGATGAATCGGCGCCATCCGGAACATCCGTTTCCCGAACATCCGGAAGCTGACAATCTGAAGGATGACCGTCGTAGTTTCTACCGCGTAGAGACCACCGAGCACGATGAGCAGCAGATCGGTCTTCGACAGGAGAGCCAGGGCGGCCATGCCGCCGCCCAAGGCTTGCGAGCCAACATCCCCCATGAACAACTTGGCCGGGGCAGCGTTCCACCAGAGAAACCCGAGGGTTGCCCCTAAGAATGCGGCCGCCACGATGGCCAGTTCGCCGGCTCCAAGTTGTTGCGACGTGAAGTCCCCATAGAAACTACGATTTCGGAAGATCCAGAACATCATGATCATGAAGGCGCCGTAGACGAGGGCGCTCGAGCCCGCAGCCAGACCATCGAGACCGTCGGTGATGTTGACCGCATTGGAAGCTGCGGCGAGCATTAGCAACACCCAGAGGGGATAGAAGGCGCCCAGATCGATACCGAGTGATCGGGCGAAACCGATCTCCGTTGACACCCCCAGGGAGACCGCCCCCCACGCGAAAAGACCGGCTATGGCTACCTGTCCGGCAATCTTGGCCCGTTTGTTCAGTCCCAGGTTCCGTTCCCTGGTCACCTTGAGGTAGTCGTCGAGGAGTCCGATCAGTCCCATCCCGAGGGCAGCTCCCACCACGAGCAGCCCACCACCGGCGAAGCTACGAAACCTGAGATCAAAACCTCCCGTCGAGCTCCAGAGGCTGACGTGCGCCAGGATGTAGCCGACCAGCACGGCAATCAGAATCACCACACCCCCCATCGTCGGAGTGCCGTGCTTGTGAGAATGCCCCTCGATCTCCTCCTGAATGAACTGGCCGACGCTCCGCCTTCGAAGGAGGCGGATGGCCGAGGGAGTCACCAGGATGGCCAGAAGAAACGCAACGGCGGCCGACACGAGCATTGCAATCATGAGGCCACCTCGAGTCTGGCCAGTTCCTCCGCAGCAACCACTCGATCGTCGAATGGCTCAACCCGGCCCGATATCTCCTGGCCTTGCTCATGACCTTTTCCCAGGATCAGAACCACATCACCGGCCGAGGCCATCCGTACTGCGGTTCGGATGGCCGACCGTCGATCGGGAACCGCTCGCGCTTCGGCGCTTCCCTCCCCCATGCCGGCCATCACTTCCGCGATGATGGCCTGGGGTTCTTCGGACCGGGGATTGTCCGAGGTGATGATGGCGACGTCGGCCTGCGACGCGGCTTCTCCCATGTGGGGCCTCTTGAGACGGTCTCGATCCCCGCCGGCACCGACCGCCACGATGACCGCCCCCCTGGACACGCTGCGAGCTGCCGCCACAACCGCGGTGATGCCCTCCGGCGTGTGGGCATAGTCGACGATCACCGCAAACGGTTGGCCGGCCTCGACCTTCTCAAAGCGGCCGGGGATCTGTGATACCGTGCGAAGCCCTCGTTCGACGTCATCAATTGTCACGCCAAGTTCGTCGGCGCAGGCGGCGGCCAACAGCGCGTTCTCGATGTTGAAGGCTCCCCCCAGCGGCAACTCAACCAGCCGGGACGCGTCCCGAACGACTAGGTCGAATCTGGAGCCGGTCGGCGTCATCTCGATCGAGACGGCTTGCACATCCGCTCCGGTGCTCAGACCGACACGTGTCACAGGAATGGTCAGTCGATCGGCGAGCCGCTGCCCGTACGGATCGTCAACCCAGATCACCGCCCGATCCGCTTGTCCGCTTTCGAACAGAGACGCTTTGGTTGCGAAGTAATCGTCCATGTCCCGGTGGAAGTCGAGGTGATCCTGGGTGAGATTTGTGAACGCCGCGACCGCAAAAGAGACTTGGTCGACCCGGTGCAATGCAAGGGCGTGCGACGAGACTTCGATGGCTGCGATATCCACGTTCTGGTCGACCATCTCGGCCAGCAGACGCTGGAGATCGGTGGCCTCGGGAGTCGTTCTACCGATCGGAACGCTCCGACCGGCGATTCGAGCTCCCACGGTGCCGACCACCGCGCTCCTGCGATCGGCCGCCGCAGCGATGGACTCGATCAGGTGCGCAACGGTTGTCTTGCCGTTGGTGCCCGTCACCCCGACCACCCGAAGCCGACGCGAAGGGTGATGATGGACGGTAGCAGCCAGGGTTGGGAGGGCCACCCGACCATCCGTCACGATCAGCTGCGGAAAGGGGTTGTCCTGCCGCTCCTCCACGCAGAGGGCGGCGGCTCCGTTGGCGATCGCTTGTGCCACGTAGTCGTGTCCGTCCGTGGTGAATCCCCGCACGGCAACAAAGAGCGTGCCGGGACCAGCCTGTCGACTGTCGTGGGTGACGTCACGGATCGATACGCGGCCGGAGCCGATCACCACTCCATTGACCGCTCCAGCCAGATCGGACAGCAGAACCTCAGGAAGCATCGGGCGCTACCCCCATTTGATGCAGCGTCCGTTCGACGATTTCGGCAAACGCCGGGGCGGCCGCCCGGCCGCCCGTGTTGTCAGAGAAGGGTGCGTCGACAACGACGGCCACGACGATCTCTGGGTTCTCGATGGGCGCCATGCCGATGAAGCTTGCTACGAAGTCACCGGTATATCCCTCGCCAACCACGAACCGTCGGGTCGTACCGGTCTTGCCCCCGACGCTGTACCCAGGCACCCGGGCCTGCTGACCGGTACCGTCATCACTCTCGACGACGCTTTGGAGAAGAAGCCGACCGATTCTGGCAGTATCTGCCGAGACGACCTCCCGGCGTTCCGGGTCCACCGGACTCCTCACGCCGCTGCCGTCGACGATCTCTTTTACCAGATGGGGCTGCATCCATACGCCGTCATTGGCGATCGTCGCATAGACGGCCGCCAACTGGAGTTCAGTCACGGAAACGCTGTACCCGATCGCCGCCGATGCGGGGCAGGATTGGCACCCGTTGGCGAGGTTGATATCCCCAGCAGCTTCGCCCGGGAAGTCGAGGCCGGTAGGGGCCCCGTAGTTGAATGCCTCGAGGTAATTGGCGAGGTTCTTCTCCCCCAACTCGCGTCCGATCAGGATCGTGCCAACGTTCGACGAGCGCGTGACGATGTCCCTAACGCTCATGATGCGGGGCTCATGCGGGGTGATGTCACTGAAACAGCCATAGACGTCCTCGTTATCCGGACAAGCTCCGGAAACGATCTCAATTTGATCCGGCACCTCGAAGGTGGTCGACCAATTGACCACTTGCTCCTCTAACGCTGCAGCCACTGTGACGAGTTTCTGAGTGGAGCCCGGTTCGAAGACCGAAAGTGCCGTCCAGTTCCGGAACCGGTCGGGATCCGTATCGGAGCGATTCCCCGGGTCGAAACCCGGCAGCGTCACCATGGCCAGCACTTCGCCCGTCGCCGGGTCGAGGACGACAACGGAACAACGCTGCGCCGCCGTGCGGACCATGGTGTCCTCGCAAACCTCTTCGGCGATGAACTGGATCTCTCGGTCGATGGTCGTGACGAGGTCGCTCCCGGGAATAGCCGGAGCAACTTCGTATTCCCCAAAGGTGATGAGACGACCATCGGGGTCTTGCTCGGCCTCCAGCCGGCCGGGGGATCCGCTCAGCTCCTCGTCATATCCGTACTCGAGCCCTTCAATACCCTGATTGTCGATGTTGACGAACCCGACGACCTGAGCGGCCATACTCCCGGCGGGATAGACCCGTTTCGGTTCGGTGTACCAATGGATGCCGACCTGCCCGAGTTTGGTTACCGGCTCAGCTTGCGCCCATTCGACTTGCCGGGCGATGAACACGAAACTCTTGTCGGAGGTGAGTTTGTCGAGCAGCTCATCGGCGTTGAGCCCCAGGGCGGCGGCGAGAAGCGGGGCCGTGATCTCCGGAGCTGTGACCTGTTGGGGGTTAGCGTAAACCGTGGTGGCGTCCACGGTGATGGCTAACTCGCGACCTTCCCGGTCGAAGATGTTGCCACGATCGGCGGCCAGATCCTTGACAGTGAGCCGCTGATCGAGCCCCATCGCGGCCAGCTCATCCGCTCTGACGACCTGGACCTGAAAGAGACGGACACCAATGGCCGCCCAGGCCAGAACCAACGCGGTCCCTATGACCACGAGCCGGTAGTTGGTAGCCCCTTTCCGCGTGCGGCGGCCGGTCTGCCGCCCCTCCACGCTATACCTCCGCGAGGACCCCGACGAGCGAGCCTCTTCCTTCGGGTTCCTGGTAACCCGTGGAGCTCCGGTCGCCAGCGCATGGTCCGGTCCTCATGGTGATGCAGTCAGAATCGACTTCACTTCCGCCCAGCGTGCCTCGGCGCCGCCTTCGGAACCGGTCACACCGGCTGCTTCGACGGTCCGGACCTGGTACGGGAGCACCAGTCCGATTTGCTCGGCAAGCGGAACGATTCGTTGCGGGGATTGCAGACGGGCAACCTCCAGCCGGAGCTGTTGGAAGCTCGCTTCCTCCTGGGCAATCTGCGCGTCGACTTCCGTCAGACGAAAGGCGGAGTCGCTGAGAGTGGTCCTCGAATAGATCAATGCGAAGAAGATGAAGACAACAAGGACGGTGAACAGCAGCCACGGAGCCATCCGCAGAGGCTGTATACCCCGGCCCGGCACGACCCTGATGTGGGGCCTCTTCTGCGGGGCAGGAGCCAGGCGAGCCGTCACGCCGCAACCTTTTCTACGGCCCGCAAGCGGGCACTTCTGGCCCGGGGGTTGGCTGTGACCTCTTTCGCAGTGGGGCGAAGTGGTTTTCGGGTTAGGAGACGAAGTTCCGCCGTGTTCTTACACACGCAGACCGGGAAGTCGGGGGGGCAGGTGCACCCGGTTGCCCCGGCGACAAAACGTCGCTTGACAACCCGGTCTTCGAGCGAGTGATAGGAAATGACGGCACATCTCCCCCCGGGCCAAAGTCGGCGAAGCGCCGATTCCAGACCCTGCTCGAGGGCTCGGAGCTCGTCGTTGGCCGCGATCCGCAAGGCCTGGAAAGTCCGGCGCGCAGGATGCCCCCCGGTCCGGCGGGTGGCCGCAGGGATCGCCGCGCGGACGATCTCTGCCAGTCGCACCGTGTCGTCAATTGGACGCGCCGCCACGATGGCCCGGGCGATCCGGGTGGCAAACGGTTCCTCACCGTAGGAGCGGATCACGCGGGCAAGATCAGCTTCCGGCCATTCATTGACCAGCTCGGCTGCGGTGTGGGGAGAATCAGGACCCATCCGCATGTCGAGCGGCCCAGACAGCCGGTATGAGAAACCTCGCGTGCCCTCTTCGACCTGGTGGCTGGAAAGCCCCAGGTCGAAGAGGGCGCCGTCGAAACCTTCAATATTCTCTTCGCTCAACACTTCTTCCAGGAATCTGTAGTTGCGGTTGACAATCTGTAGCCGTTCCCCGATTCCTGCCACGCTACGCAGCGCTTCCGCGTGCTGGACGGCGTCGGGATCCCGGTCGAAGGCCAGGATCCGTAGGTTGCTGCCGAGAGCATCGAAAAGGCTCCGGCTGTGGCCGCCGCCGCCAAAGGTAGCGTCGATGATCAGACCCTGGTGTAACGGACGGAACAGTTCGACCACCTCCTCTGTCATCACTGCTTCGTGGTACTTCCGGCTCTCGGGTGTCTGATTCATTGCCAGCCCCCCGGGCGCTGGCACCAAAGGAAGCGGGCGGAGTAAGGGGCCTTCCGTTGGTTCCGGGGGGCTGGCGATGAACCAGTCCTCGATTGCCCTATCAGATTCCGTGTTCGCCGAGGGCCTCCTCTATGTCGGCGTAGTACTCGTCTGCTTCTGCGGACATGCGATCCCATGTCGCGGTGTCCCAAATCTCGACCCGGTCGGCCACACCGACCACGGTTAGGTCCTTGGTGAGATCGGCGTAGGTGCGGAGATTGGCGGGGATCTGAACCCTGCCTTGTTTGTCGGGATCCTGCTGGTCGGCGCCGGCAAAGAACGAACGGGCAAGTTTGCGGGCCCGGGCGTCGGTGCGGGGAAGCGTATTCACTCGCTCTACCTCCGTCTCCCACCGATCGAGCGGGAAGACGTAGAGGCATCGCTCCTGCCCCTTGGTGATGACACAACCGTCCGCCAGACGTTCGCGAAACTTGGCGGGCAACACGACTCTCCCTTTCGGGTCGAGGCTGTGCTGGTACTCACCAAGAAACATGACTGCTGCACCCTGTCCGGCATCTGTAGTCCTCCACTGCGTGCCACTATGCCCCATTCCGCGCCACATGTCAACCCAATCGAACCCCTTCCTTCCCTCCCGTAACCCTGGCTGGGCATCGGGTGTTGCGGACGCGGGCGATGTTGGTTGCTTCGCTGCACAGCAATCTTGAAGCGCACGCGGCGTATTCGGCTAACTGCTGCACCTGGATATTGCTGAGACATTCAGCCTCCCCGGCCGCAATGGGCTGCCAAAGGCCGCTCCGTCACTTGGATCCGCCGCCGACGCCTACCATCCTTGTGCCATGCATCTGGACGGCAGGCGGATCTTGGTCACAGGCGGCTCGTCTGGAATCGGCCGGACGCTGGTGCGTGGGTTCTCGCAAGAGGGTGCTCATGTGTGGACGAGCGCCCGCCGCGGCGAGGAACTCGATGCGACGGTCGTCGGGCTGGTCGCGGACCGGACCCATTCCGTCGCCGGAGACATCACCCATCCAACCACCCGGCAGGCCATTGTGGACAGCATCGAGGCAAGCACCCAAGGGCTAGATGTCGTAGTCCATGCCGCCGGGATCCTGGGTCCGCCACGCACCCGGCTGGCCGACTACCCGGAGGACGAGTGGCGGAGAGTGTTCGAGGTGAACATGACGGGCGTCCACCTCCTCCACCAAGCACTCGCTCACCTACTGGCCAACGGCATACACCCAACTGTGATCGGCGTATCGAGCGGTGTCGGACGCACCGGGCGAGCCGGGTGGGGCATGTACGCCGTCTCAAAACACGCGCTGGAAGGATGGCTGGAGACCCTCGCCGACGAGTGGAAAGATGTTGGTCGTGTCTACTCGGTGAATCCCGGCGGGACGGCAACGGACATGCGGGCAGCCGCTGTACCCGACGAAGACCCTGCTTCGATACAATCGCCCGAAGCCATCCTGCCGGTGTTCTTGCACCTGGCACGAACGGACTGCAGCATTTCCAGCGGGGAACGAATTGACGCTCGCGACTGGATCGGCACAGATCCGTGGTCTGACCAAACCTGACCATGGCGAGGCGGAAACAGGGGGCCCGGCACTATCCTCCAGCTGACACCAAGGAGCAATGAATATGAAGATCATCATCGCCACCGACGGCAAACTCGATCCGGACACGACGGCGGATCTGGCGGCCCGCCTCGTAGAGGAAGGCGACACGATCACGCTGGCGACAGTAATTGAGGTACCCCGCACGCTCTTGACCGAACTGCGGGGGTTCTACCGAACACCACCTCCCATGGCGGACATCGACGAAGACCACGAGTACGTAGGGCAGCCCACCGCCGGCACCCTTTCGAAGCAATGGCCCGGGGACGATGCGATGATCGCCCGCTATGTCGATGATCAGACTGCCAAAAGGACGGATTCCGCGAAGGCGGCCCTCGAGTCGAGGGGGATCATCGCGGCAGTCGTCACCAGAGAGAGCGACGCCCCGGCCTCCGCCATTCTGGAACTTGTCGCCGAGTTCGACGCTGACCTGCTCATCATTGGAACACATGGACGCGGTTTGTTTGAGGGTCTGCTCGGTTCGACGGGCACCAAGTTGGCGCGATTAGCCCCCTGCTCTCTGATCTTGGTGCGCTGAAGGTCAGGCGGAATCGGCCAGAAGGTACGGATGCCAGGCCGGATCGACCGGGAACCCGATGCTGGCGAACACCCAATCGTGACGGCGTGGCACCTGGGGCTTCCGGGCCAGCTGCAATGAGGTTTCGGGAAGGAAGTGGTCGGCTTTGCGCACGTTACATGCTCGACAACTGGCGACGATGTTCTCCCAGGTGTGGGTGCCCCCTTTCGATCGGGGTATCACGTGGTCCAGGCATTCGGCCGCCCGTCCGCAGTACTGGCAACGGTTGCCGTCTCGAGCAAACACGGCGGTTCGGGTAAGTGGCACCCTGCGCAGGTAGGAAACCCTCACGAACCGACGGAGCCTGACCACCGAGGGGACCCGCAGGGCGACTCGCTCGGCCCGCCACAGGGTGTCTTGAGCCTCAACGACATCCGCTTTGTCGTTTATGACGAGCACCACGGCCCGCCGCGACGTGACGATCGAAAGCGGTTCATAAGTGGTGTTCAACACCAGAGCCTTTGCCAGACGCTGCTCCCCTCGGGACGGCGGTCAGATTACTAGCCGCCGGGTTCGAACCGGGGGAGATCTTGGGGGAATCGCCACGGAACGTGAAGATGCTTGACACAGCTGGTGGCCGTCACGAAACTCGACCTATGCGTGTGATTGGATATGTACGCGACCCCCCTGGCCCCGACAGCGGCGACACCGTGTTCGTCCAGTCGGAGCGAATCCGGCGCTGGGTAGCTCACAATCGATGCCAGCTGGTCGCGGTGTGCCAGGACGCGCTCAGTGGAGATGCGGCCGATGGCCGCGACGGCTACCGCGCCTTGCTGGGGATCATTTCGGCTGGACATGTCGACGCTGTGCTGGTCCCCGACCTGGCGGTCCTGTCCGCCGACATGATGGTGCAGGAGATCATGCTGCACGATCTCCGGTTGCGGGGCGTTACCTTGATCAGCACTGATGAAACAGAGCTACCCGCCCTATCGGAGCCGGCCCAAGATCCTGGCCGGCTCTTGATCCGAGATGTGCTCACGAAGCAACAGGTCTACCGGGCGCGGTTCTCCGGTGTTGCGGACGAGATCGTCGAGACCGAGACAGACCGGGACGTACTGATCGAGCTGATTCCGTTCGCTGAGGAGATGAAGCCGGCCCGGGCTTCCTGATCAAGTGGTCTCGCAGAGTCTTAGAGTTCGAAGGGAGGCAGCTGCGCATCCGGTTCGACGCCGTATCTGTTGTTTGGCCGCGGGAGGAAAATACCAGCAACAGTGAACTCAAGGCTGCAAGGCCTCCCAGACCGCCTGAGCAAATGCAAACGGTTTGCCGGCGGCTACCAGAGAAGCCCCGACCCGGACCCGACCATCAGGTCCTTCGATGTACACGGTCATTGCCGGGAATGCCTCGGAATACTCGATGGCTCGAAGACCGGCCGGAGATTCGAGGTCAATCAGGTCACCAACGGCTGCAACGATCGCTTCATGCAGCGCTTGTTCGGTGCGACGCGCCCGACGGCTGGCCGTTCGTCCTCCGTCGGCCACCACCGTGACCACAACTCCTGCGACGGTCTCGGACACCGTTACCGCCTCGATACCGCGCCGCGCCGGCGGAGGAGTTGGGGAGCCGGGCGACTCTATGACCATTCCGGAGGGACCCATACGGGGCCCGGGCGTGGGAGCGGAGCGCGGCGGTTCCGGCGGTGGCGCGGGGGGCGTATCCGGGCTGGGCTGACGGCGATCCGGTGCGACTCGCGACCGGAGACCGTGGGCTTCCAGCAAACGTTGCACTGCCTCGGCGACCGCCGTCCGATCGGCGGCGTGGGCCAGCCGAACCCGGATTGCTAAGGGACCGTCGTCGGTCAGTTCGACTTCAGAACTTTCGACGCCCTCGATGGCCGACATGGCGAGGCGCAGGTCGTCGTTCACTCAGCGCTCCGCTGTCGTCTTCGCCATCGGAGATAGCTGATCAGGTCATCCCCCTGCAGCGTTGCGGTTTCCGTCCCGTACGCCGTCGCAATCCGCCACGCTGCGTAGTTCGGATCCACTCGCGGAACGAAGGGAAAGGTGCGCCACCAACCATCAGGTGACAGCGCCACCAGAGCACGGACAGCCTCGGACCACAGCCCGGGATGCCGCGCGACAGCCCCAAGTGCCCAGCGCACGCGCCTCCTCTCGCCCCAAACGCTGACTTTGATTATATGGTACGAGGCCCGAAGGCAAGGGCGAAGCTCTGATAGGCTTTCCGGCGAACCCGTTCAGGAGGCCCATACCCTTGAGTGTCCCTATCCGTGACGCCGATCGCATTCAATGGTTTTCGGAGAGCTTTGAAGCAATCGTCTCAAACATCGAGCAGGTCATTCAGGGCAAACGCGAGGTGATCGAACTGATCACTATGTGTCTGGTCGCACAGGGGCACGTACTGATCGAAGATGTGCCCGGGGTGGGCAAAACGCTGCTCGCCAAGTCGCTCGCCCGGTCAATCGACTGCAGCTTCAACCGCGTTCAGTTCACTCCCGACCTCCTCCCCTCGGACATCACCGGGGTATCCATTTGGGACCGACAGAAGGGCGACTTCGTCTTCAAACCGGGCGCCATATTCGCCAACATCGTCCTCGGCGATGAGATCAACCGGGCGAGTCCCAAAACCCAGGCCGCGCTGCTCGAAGCTATGGAGGAAAGGCAGGTGACCGTCGACGGCACCACCAGGCCCTTGCAGGCTCCCTTCATGGTCGGCGCTACGCAGAATCCGCTCGAGCACGAGGGGACCTACCCCCTACCGGAATCTCAGCTAGACCGATTCATGATGAAACTGGTGGTGGGGTATCCGGTGCGAAGTAAGGAGCTCGAGATTCTCGAGACTCACGGGATTCGCTCCACGTTCGAAGACCTCAAGCCGGTCGTAACGGGTGATCAGATCCTGGAAATGGCGGAGGTCGCCAACCACGTGCATGTGGCCCCCTCGATTCAGGGCTACATCGTTGATATGGTTGAGGCAACGAGGCGCCACGGCGAACTGATGCTCGGTGCTTCGCCGCGGGCGGCCTTGCACCTCCAGCGGGTGGCCCGGGTGCGGGCGGCAATCGACGGCCGCGAGTACGTCACACCCGACGACATCAAGACGGTGGCCGGCACTGTGCTCGAACACCGCATGGCCATGCGTCCGGAAGCACAGATGCGTGGCACAACGATGAGCGACGTGCTCGACTCCGTGCTTCACCACTTGCGCGTTCCGGGAACGAGAGCGACTAGCTGATGCTCACTGACCGGGGCTGGGCGGCGCTGGGAGCCTCCCTCGCCCTGTTGGTTCTGTGGATAGCACTCGGCGAACCCGAGCTGTTGAGTATCGGTCTGCTGCTGGCGGTTTCAACGACGGTGGCGTTCGTCTTAGTGCGGCGCTCCAATCCATCGGTCGCCGTAACCCGGCGTCTCTCTCCCAATCTGGTCCACGATGGAGAGCAGACTGTGGTGGAAGCTTCGCTCACAAATGCAGGGAACCGTCGCGTGTGGAACCTGATCGCCGAGGACGAGGTCGCTGGTCTTGGTTCGGCCCGTTTTGCCGCGGCGCGACTGGCACCCGCTGAGACGGCGACCGCTACCTATCAGATTCTATGCAAACCGAGGGGAATCTACAGCGTCGGCCCGCTCCGGGTGTCGGTGATGGATCCGCTTCGCCTGGCCGATCGCAGCCAGGTGGTCGGCAAACCGGACCGGTTGATCGTCTACCCGTCAGTTGAGAAGCTGTCCGGTTTGCCCGTTCTGCGCGGTTTGGATCCTTCTATGTACGCCTCCCAACCTGAGTTCAGCCACCGCGGCGGAGAGGACTTCTACACCCTCCGCGAGTACCAGACGGGCGATGATCTGAGGCGGGTCCACTGGCCTTCCACTGCCAAGCGCGATGAACTCATGATCCGGCAATTGGAAACGCCGTGGCAATCGCGAGCTCTGGTCTTCTTCGACGCCCGGGGTTCTAGCTACGACAGCGTGGAGGCCTTCGAAAAGGCGGTGAGCGGCGCGGCATCGGTGATCCGCCATCTGCTTACATCCGGATTCGATGCAGATTTCTGGACCGGCGGGGCCCCCATCAGCAGTGCCGAATCAGACTCGTACGCCAAGTCAATGGAGGCACTGGCCGGTGTGCAACCGGGGGAAGGCCTCGATCTCCGGGCCGCCGCTCTCCGGCTGCAACGGGGCGGTCGGGGCGGTGCCCTGGTGATGGTGACCGGGATCCCGGATGGTGAGCTGCTCGCCGTCGGCCAACTCCTCACCCGCAACTTCGCGTCGACTGTGCTCATGTCCGTCGGCCAGCAGGCCTCGGCTTCCCTAGCCAGCTTCCAACGCGCTGGTACTCTGACCATGTCGATCAAGCCGGACGGTAGTTGGGCTACCGCCTGGCTAACCGCAACGAGTGCCCCATGGCCTACCGTTTCAGCTGGATAGCCGGCACAGCAGCCATCCTGCTGGCGCTACTGCGCATGGAACGACTGCTGAGGCCCATCGAGGATGGCCCGCCATGGCAGCTGGCGTTGCTGGCCGGAGGGTTGCTGGGCGCCGTCATCACTTGGACGGCCGTTTCTTACCGGGTCGGCTGGTTGGGGTCCACCCTGCTCAACCTAGGCGGGCTCCTGCTGGCGGCGTTCCGGCTGGTGGCAGCCGATACTCTCGTGCTCGGTTTCCTTCCATCGCTCGACACCTTCTCGAAGCTCACCACGGAACTGGGTCGGGCTATCGAGGTGATCCGCTTCGGGGCAGCGCCGGTGTTCCCGGCCGCAGCGCTGATCCTGATTCTGACCGTGGCATTCTGGATATTGGGAGCATTACTCGCCTGGGGATTGCTGTCGAGCCATCCCGCCCTTGCGCTCCTACCTCCTCTTCTGTTCTACTTGCAGATCGCCACTATCGACCGGGTCCCGCCTCGACTGGGCTGGACCACGGCGTTCCTGGCGATCGCCGCCCTCGCGCTCTTGGCCGTCGCCCTCGATGAGAGAAGCCTGACGGCCGGTCGGTTACGCCGGCGTTTTGAAGCCGGACACGTCCCGATGAGCGCTCCCCTCTTTCCGACGGCTTTTGTGGCCGTGGCGGTGATCGTCTCCGTCATCATCTCCAATGCCGCTGCCGGCCTCGTGCCGGCCAGTGGTTTTCTCGACTGGCGAACCCAAACCGGCCTCGGTGGCGGCATCTTCAGCGGAGTGTCCTTCAATCTGCTCGCCGCCATCACGCAAACCGATCTCGTCTCACGGAGCGAAGATCCCGTGTTCATCGCGCAGGTCGAAGGCAACGATGTACCGGACGATCTTTATTGGAAACTCTTCACCCTGGAAGAATTCGACGGGGAGAACTGGTTTCCGGCCCGCTTGGCCACCCGGATTCCTCGCGAGGGCGACGCCTGGGAGGATAGCGAGCACGCCTTCCGCGGAGAGACCGTGCCCATCGCTCAGACCATCACGATCGGCGCACTCACGCAGAACGCTCTGGTAACGCTCCACTCCGCCAGGTGGATCAACTCTGAGTCGGTTCTGCTCAATCAGAGCTTTCGGGTACGCGCCGACGCCTCAATCCCGTTCGACGGCAGGACATGGGAAGGTCTCACTTACCGGGTTGAGTCGAACGTACCCATCCCGGATCTCGGAGTGCTGGCCAGCCTGCCGAATAGGCGCGACCAGCTGTCGCCCATATTTCAGGAAGCTGCCGATCGCGGTGTCTTCACGGCACAACCCAAGGCACCGACTGCACCGAGCCTCGTTCGTCCCGCCGACATCGCCGATTACGTCGCTCTCCCCGATGAATTCGATCCCGAGCTGAGCGCCAAAGCTCTCGAGTTGACCAAGGACGGGACAACAGCTTTCGAGAAAGCCCTCTTCCTCGAAGCCTGGTTCCGCGACCCCCAAGAGTTCACCTATTCGATCGATATCGATCCGGGTCATTCCGCCAGCGACCTAGCCGACTGGATCCTCGCCGAGGAGAGCCCCAACTACCGCACCGGATATTGCGAGCAGTTTGCAGCGGCCATGGCAGCCATGGCCCGCTCGCTATCCATCCCCAGCCGCGTGGTGCTCGGGTTCACACCCGGCGAGAGAACGTCGGACGGCCGCATCATCGTCAAAGGCAAGAACGCTCATGCCTGGGTGGAGCTCTGGATGAATGGGCAGGGTTGGGTCCGCTTCGATCCCACCCCGCGCGGCGACGAGGTCAATCCGTCGACCAACGCGAACGCCGCGGGCGTCGGTTTCGACGCCCGCGACTTCGTCCCTGAACCGGATGAGGCAGAAAGCCCAACCGGTGGGCCGAATAGCCCTGGATCTCCGCTCGACCCGGACCCTGGCATTTTTGACGAATCAAACATCCCGCTGGGTCCCGACGGCCTGCCGCTCGATACCTCAAACCGCATCGCCATCACGACGGTCCAGGCCGTCATGCTGAGCATGGCCGCCTTCGTCGGGGCCATCCTCCTCGCCAAGTGGATACGGAGACGGCGGAGGATGCGGAGATTGGAGGCGGGAGATATCACGGCCGCCTGGGACGAGATTGTGGACCGGCTCACCGACCTCGGCCGTCCGCCCACACCCGATCAGACCCACACCGAGGTGGCTTCGTCCGTTCACCGCTCCCTCGCCCCACTCGCCAGGAACGTAACAGAAGCCCTTTACGGACCGGATCAACACCTGCCGGCGGTCAAGGTCGAGCAAGCAGCCGAATCGTTTGAGCAGACCGAGAGCTATCTGCGCGAGATCTACCGACCCTTCGACCGGGCAATGTCCCGGCTCCGGCTGCGCTCGCTCAAATGGCGGGACCGAGAGTAGTCAACCGCCGGCCGCTTCGGTGACGATGTCGTCCTCTACTCGTCGGAGAGTCTCGAGGAAAGAACCTCGATCAAGCTCGAAGCGGGTGACGTCCTCTTCAACCGATCTTGTGATGCTGTCGATGGCTACGAAGAACGCAAGTTGGCCCTCCCGCAGGGCGTCGAGCAGCTCGTCGTCTCCGGAGGCAACCCGAAATATCGTCTTGCCATCCGTTACCAGCTTCACTTCAGAAAGGTGGGATTCCATGTCGGCGTTCCGCCGAAGATAATCCCACGCCCGCCGGACCCGCTGGACTGACATGCCATGATCCAGGAGGCTTCTCACGACCCGTAGCGCCACCAGATCCCGAAAAGAGTACAGCCGCCGTACCCCGGGCCTGCCGCCCGTTCCCTGTATTGACGGCCTTACTAAATCGACCCGGTCCCAATAACGGAGTTGATGTTGTGTGCAGCTCGTCAGTTGTGACGCCTGCTGCGCGGTGAACCCGTCGTCCAAACCTCACTCCCCACAGTGTTCCCGAGCGGCCTCTGGGAGTCCTCGTCGGCCGCAGTTTCCGCCTTCTGTGGTCGGTCTCGACCGCCCTCAAGGGGCTCCCCCCATCAGTCTACCGAACCATTGAGGGCGCTACTCTAGCTCGCCAAATCGCTCAGCGGCGGAAACGCCCCTTGCCCTTGATTCTGTCGAGCCACTCCCCCACTGTCCCGGCTGCGGAGAGCCCGATGGGCGCCTTCCCGGCGCGCCTCCTCAGCACCTGAACAAGCGCAGTACCAGAGGCAACCATCAGCACAAACCCGGCCAACGCCAGCCACGGACTGAAAGTAAATGTGGCCAGGGTCAACCCGACACCGACCACGAGACCGGCCACCGCCAGATAGAGGGTGCGACGCGAGCCGGCCGATTTCTGGATGCTGCGCACGGTGTGGGCCAGGTCAGGGTCTTCTTCGTAGAATCTGCGCTCTATCTCCGAGAGTATGCGCTCTTCTCGCTCGTCCAGTGGCATCGACGTCTCCCGCTTGGTCGCATCCTTGCGACCGTGACGACATTATACGATGCAACGGATTTGTGGAAGGGGGAAGCTGTGATGAAATCAATCCTCCCGTTCGACGTCTTCTATGAATCTCGCCGGGCGGATTGATCCTTTTCCATACCGAAGGCGAACTTGATCGACGGCGTCGGCGAGATCGTCCCACTTCGCAGGTCGATCAACGGCTAATTGACGCGGCCCGGTGGGGGGCGTCAGGCCGCTCATGCCGACGCCCACCAGCCGGATCGGCTGTGATTCCACGGCCATGTTCCTGAGCAGGTCCCGGGCCGCCCGGTACATGTCACGGGCCACGTCGGTAGGGCTCACCAACGTCACCGAACGCGTGACGGTGGTGAAATCTGCAAATCGGAGCTTGACGGTCAAGATGCGTCCGGCCACTCCGGCGGCACGCAATCGCCCGGCGAGCCTCTCGGCGTGCCGGAGCAGCTCTCCCTCGACGGTCTCCCGTCGCTCCAGATCGCGTTCATACGTCTCCTCGACGGAAATGGACTTGGCGGTTGATTCCGGGACAACCGGTCGCGGATCGCGGCCCCAGGCGAGTTCATGGAGATGGGTACCGGCCGCCTCTCCCAGGTGCTTCCTGAGGGCCAGGAGCGGGACGTCGGCAAGATCTCCGACGGTCGCTACGCCGAGTCTTTCCAGTGCGGCTTGGGTCGCTTCACCAATCCCCCACAGAGATCGGACGGATAGAGGGTGAAGAAATGCCAGGGATTCGGCTGCCGGCACGTGCCGGACGCCGTCCGGCTTAGCCACCTCAGAAGCGAGCTTGGCGAGGAATTTGTTGACGGCAACACCAACCGAAGCCGGGAGCTCGAGTTCTTGTCGGAGGCGGGCCCGGATTTCGACACCAATCGAAACAGGTTCCGGGAAGTGGTGCCGGAGGCCGGCAACGTCCAGGAATGCTTCGTCGAGCGAGAGGCCTTCGACCAGTGGGGTGAAGCTTCGAAAAATGCTGAAGACGCGCTTGGAAGCAGCCTGATATTTGCGGTGATCAGGCGGGAGGACAATCGCCACAGGGCAGAGACGCCGGGCGTGAACCATGGGCATCGCCGAACTAATGCCGTAAGCGCGAGCCTCGTACGACGCAGCGGCTACGACGCCGCGGCTGCCCGTGCCGCCGACCAGCACCGGGCGCCTGCGCAAATCCTCTCTCTCCCGACGTTCGACCTCGACAAAGAACGCATCCATGTCGACGTGCAGGATGGATTCGGTGAACCCGTAGGCCTCCATGTTCTCAAGGTAGCTGAGAGCCTCCAAGCGCGGGTCCTACACTCAAGGGCTATGGCCAGCAGAGTGCACCTCGTTCGGCACGGAGAGGTGGAGAACCCGGATCACATCGTGTACGCCGACCTTCAAGAGTTCTGCCTGAGCACCAGGGGGAACACTCAGGCGCGGGAGGCGGCAGTCTATCTAGCGGATCGACCGATCAGCGCAGTGTGCTCATCGCCTCTCACCCGGGCGGTGCAAACCGCGCTGACGATCGCTGCGCCACATGGTATCGGCATTGACGTCGTCGATGACCTAACTGAGTTCGGCTTGTCGGTGCGGTGGGGCGGTTGCCCGTGGGAAGAACTCGACCAACAGTTCCCCGGAGAAGTAGCTGCCTATCTCGACCATCCCTGGGATCTGCCGTTCTCGCCTGAGTCTCTCGAGGAAATGGCCGGCCGGGTGGAGGCGTCCATCCGCAGGCAGCACCTCGCCCATGCCGACGGTGAGTTGGTGGTGGTATCGCACCAGGATCCGGTCCAGGCTGCTCGTATTGCCCTTACCGGTCGGTCTGTCTTCTCATTCGGCGACGACAAGCCGGGGCATGCCGAAGTGATCACTCTGGAGCCAGGCACCCACTGGCGGGAAACGGAAAGATGGAGCCCGGCGAGCAAGAGCCGGCCATTCCCGCCGCCGAAAGAAGTGGCGGGAAGTTAGCCCTTTCCTTCTTCAAGGGCCCGTTCGTTGCGGAGCAGGGCGAAGAGCTCACGATCGGTATCGAACGCCAGTGGCGGCAGATGGTCGACGGCGAAGAATCCAGCGTCGTCGGCATCGTCGCCGGCCTCGAGGCGACCACCCATAACCGTCCCCCGGAACCAGATCCCGACCGTCAGCTTGGCCGGATCGTGGAAATTGGAGGCGACGAAGATTGGTTCGCCGATGGCGACCTCCAGCCCGGTTTCTTCGAGCATTTCCCGGGCCGCTGCCTCCCGGACGTCCTCGCCATAGTCAACGTATCCGGCGGGAATAGCCCACAACCCGGGTTGGGTAGCGGCGGGACCGCGACGGATCAAAAGGATCCGTCCGGCCCCGTCCTCAACCACCGCTGCCACGCCCACTCCGGGATTCCGGAAATGGACAAAACCGCATGAAGGGCACACAGGCCGTTGCCTGCCGCCCACCGGCCCGAGCTCCAACCGTGTTGCGCACTGCGGGCAGTAGTCGAACTCCCCCGGCCAGTTCTTCTGCATGGGCACCAGGGTACCTGCCCGCCTATGTCCGATGCTGCTCCGGGCAGGGCATAATGCCCATCATGCAACGGTCCCCCCTCCTCGTCGCCGCGACCGTCGTGCTGGCCTCCCTCGGATCGGCACTGGTCTTGGTTTTTGGGTCCGGACCGTTGGCCGTTTCGTCCGCGACGCTGCTGGCCGCCGATCTGCTCATTTTGGCGACCGTGATCGCAGTGGCTATTGCCCTGTCGCGCGGTCGATGGACCCGCCGGGCCGCCTTCCTGCTGCTCGGAGGTCAGGCGGGCCTCGGCGTGTTCTTCGAGGCGGATGGATGGTGGATCGGCGCGGTGCTGGTGACCGCTCTGGGAATCGGCGCGGTGGCCGGACCCTGGCTGGGTAGTTGGTTGCGGAAACTGCCCCGGGCCGATGGGCCACCTCCGAAGGCGGTGGTGCTGAGCCTCGGCTTGGTCGGCCTCCCTGCCCTCGTAGCCGTGACGGCTCCAGCAGGCGTTCCAATGGGTGGCTGGCTGCTCAGCGGCTTCGGCCTGTCGGCCGCCTGGGCGTATTCTCAAGCATGGTTACCCGCCCTGTGGGCAACGCGAGGTGGTCTCCCTTTGCTTGGCGCGGCGGCAGTCGTTGGTCTCTCATGGCCCGGGGTCCTAGTGCTGGGACTGGGCGTCGCCGCCCTCACCGGCCTGTCCTGGTCACCGGAAGTCCACCAAGCCACGATGTCTCAGGCGGCTATTCCCGTGGATCTCGTCCCGATTCCTCCCGAGCTGGCCCCGGCGGACGTGCTGGAGGCGGCCGGACTCGACGACCGGGGACGACCCAAAGAACGGGGGGACGTATGAGGCGGCGACTTCCCAATCCGTGGGTCATGATTCCGGTAATGATCGCGTTGGTGATCGGCGGAGTCATCGGGTGGAGTGTGACAACGGTCAGTTGCCGGCCAGATGGTTGTGCCGCGTCGGCCGCACTCATAGGGATCGGAGCTGCTGTGGCGACCGCCGTCGGGGTCCTGGTCGTTGCGGTGCTGGCACTACGCTCGCTGAACGAATGGCAGCAGGCGGTGCGCCGGGGCGAAGAACCTCCCGGCCCCGGCTGCGAGGTTCCCCAGCCCGACCGGGAGTAGGACCGTTGCTCGATTCTCGTTATTGACCGATTGCCCGGGCGGCCCCGACCACACAGATGAGGAACGCGCTTCTATTCGTATTTCCCGAAGATAAGCGCCACGTTGTGACCGCCGAAGCCGAACGAGTTGCTCATCACTGTCGCCACTTCCATCCGCCTGGCACGATTCGGAACGTAGTCGAGGTCACATTCGGGATCGGGCGTAGCGTAGTTGATGGTTGGCGGCACGATCCCGTCACGGATGGCCAGCACGCTCGCTACCGCTTCGACGGCTCCAGCCCCTCCCAGGGTGTGGCCTGTCATAGACTTGGTGGATGAGATCGCAACGCGTCGGGCTGCTCCCTCGCCCAGCGCCAGCTTGATCGCGGCCGTTTCGGTCGAGTCGTTGGCGGGAGTCGAGGTACCGTGGGCGTTGATGTAATCGATGTGCCCCGGGTCGATGCCAGCATCCTCGATGGCGGCGGTCATAGCCCGGGCCGCACCCGTGCCACCCGGTTTGGGCAGCGTGATGTGGTATGCGTCAGATGACATCCCGTAGCCGAGGACTTCCGCATAGATGTGAGCCCCGCGGGCCAGCGCATAGTCACGCTCCTCAAGGATGAGGGATGCCGCCCCTTCCGCCATGACGAAACCGTCCCGATCCGCGTCGAAGGGCCGGGAGGCTCCCAACGGATCGTCGTTGCGGGTGGAAAGAGCGCGAGCCTGGGCGAAACCTGCAACGGCGTACTCGCGGATCGGGGCTTCTACACCACCCGCTACCATCACATCTGCAGCGCCGCGCCGGATCAACTCGGCGGCATCACCGATGGCATTCGCCGAGGCCGCGCAGGCAGTCACCGTGCAACTGATCGGGCCGAGCAGGTTGAACGCGATGGATACATACCCCGCCCCCATGTTCGGGATGATCTGCGTGATGGTGTAGGGGCTCATGCGGTCCCCACCCCGTGAGAACATGATTTCCATTGACTCTTGCACGGAAATAATGCCGCCGATCCCGCCACCGATCACCACACCGGTGCGGAGACCGGCGTCCGGATCGTCCGTGTAATCGATACCCGCATCGTTGAGAGCCTGGGCGGTCGACGCATAGAACAACTGCGCGTAGCGGTCCATGGTGCGGACTTCCCGGCGGCCGAGATACACCTCCGGATCGAAGTCCTTGAGTTCACCGGCTATCCGGACCGCAAAGCGCGTTGCATCAAACGATGAGATCTCCCCGATACCGGACTCCCCGGCCAGTAAGGCTCTCCAGAAGTCGTCTACGGTCAGCCCGACCGGTGTGACAGCACCGAGTCCGGTTACGACGACCCGCCGGTCGCGCGTGCGCATCGGTCGCCTAGCCGGCCAGCTTCGCTACAACAACGTCGACCGCTTCCCCGACGGTGCCGATCTCTTCCGCTTCCTCGTCGGGAATCTTGACCCCGAACTCGTCCTCGAGGGCCATCAGGAGTTCCACCACTCCTAACGAATCGACCTCCAGATCTTCCTCAAACCTGGCTTCCGCCGAGACTTTCACCTCATCCAAACCAAGCTCGCTGACGAGCAGATTCGAGATGCGGCTTTCGATTTCCGAGCGATCCATCTTTCCTCCCTTAGAGCGCCATGCCACCGTCCACGACGAGAACTTGGCCGGTGACATAGGCTGCGTCGTCCGTGGCAAGATAGCTCACGGCCGACGCGACCTCACGCGGGAGCCCGAACCGACCGACCGCGATCGATGCGGATGCCGCTGCGCGTACGTCATCGGACAAATCATTCGTCATGTCCGTATCGATGAAGCCGGGAGCAACCACGTTGGCGGTGATTCCTCTCGACCCCACTTCTTTCGCCACCGATTTGGTGAAACCAATGATCCCTGCCTTTGAGGCCGCGTAGTTCGCCTGTCCGGCGTTGCCGGCAATGCCGCTTACCGAGCTGATGTTGATGATCCGCCCCCATCTGGAACGCACCATGGGCCGGAGGGCTGCCTTGCAGCAGAGGAAGACCGATCGGAGGTTGGTATTGACCACCTCATCCCAGTGGGCCGTCTTCATGCGCAGCACCAACGCGTCCCGCGCAATACCTGCGTTATTGACGAGGATGTCGACCGGACCGAGGCGCTCGTGCACCTCATCGAACAAGCCCTCCACCTCGTCAGGGTCACCGACGTCGGCTTTGACAGTTATGCCTTCGTTCCCGGCCGACGTGATCTCCTCCAGCGCCTCGGTCGCCGCCTCAGAATTGGCGGCGTAGTTGATCGCGACAGAGTTTCCCCGTCCGGCCAGCTCCAGTGCCACCGCCCGGCCGATACCGCGCGAGGCGCCGGTCACGAGCGCCACCTTCGTCACTCGGCCCTCCTCCCGTCCCCGTAGAAGGCGACATTGGATTCGAGCAGCTCCACGGCGGATTTCTCAACCGGGGGAAGGCGGGCATCGCTCGAACCGAGCGGTTCCACTCTCCCGCCCCACCGCAGTACGGCGGCCGCCCAGGTTAGGCCGGCCCCGAACGCGGCGAAGACGAGGTTGGCACCGGGCGCGACCTTTCCTTCCTCGATTGCTTCGGTGAGGGCGATCGGGATCGTGGCCGCCGAAGTATTGCCGTAGGAAGCAATGTTCACGAAGACCTGCTCGGGGGCCAGTTTCAGCTTGCGGGCAGTGGCATCAATGATTCGCACGTTGGCTTGGTGAGGTATCAACAGATCCACGTCCTCAACCGACAGGCCGGCTTGTTCGACCACCCGGCTCGAAGCCTCGCCCATCGCCGTCACGGCCCGCCGGAATACCTCAGGGCCGTCCATGTGAATCGCGTACTGGCTCGGATCGCCCTGATATCGATTGCCGGCGGTACCGACACCGGGCACGCAGAGGATGCCGGCGACCGAACCATCCGTTCCGATCTCGACCGACTGCAATCCAACGGGTTCATCAGTTGCCTCGAGCACAATTGCGCCTGCCCCGTCTCCAAACAAGACGGCCGTCGCCCGGTCGGTGAAATCCAGAAGATGCGACAACTTCTCCGCTCCGATCACGAGAACCCTGTTGTGCCCTCCGCCTTTCACCATTTGGGTACCGACGTTGAGGGCGTAAACCCAACCGGAGCACGCGGCGTTCAGGTCAAACACTGCGGCGTTGCTTGCGCCCAGCTTGGCCTGGACGAGCGAGGCGGCGCTGGGGATAACGACGTCGGCGGTGCAAGTGGCCAGCACGATGAGATCGATGTCGGCAGGTCCGAGACCGGCCGCCGCCAGGGCATGGTGAGAGGCCACTACTGCCATATCGGACACGTCTACATGGGATACGCGCCGCTCTTTGATACCCGTGCGGGAAGTGATCCACTCGTCATTCGTGTCGGTGAGCACCTCCAGGTCGCTGTTCGACAGGACGGCAGGCGGAACGCATTTTCCCCATCCCGTGATCTCCGCGTACCGCATCATCACTCCCTCATCCGATCGACAGTTGAAGATGGTCGGCGACCACAGCCGCCGAGCTCAGGTCGTTGACGACCAACACGTCACGGCCCGACGTGGAACGCCGAGCCAGTGCCGCCGTCACGTCACCCGGCCCTACATGGACGAACACGTCGACCGTCCCCGCCATGTCTTCGAGGCTCTCAGCAAACCGGACCGGCGACTCCACCTGGCGGGCCAGGAGGTCGCGCACCTCAGAAGGCGTGGAGGGGCGAGCTGTCACGTTAGCCCACACAGGGAACGACGGTAGCGCAGGCGCAATAGTATTGAGGGATTCTTTGAGCCGGGCGGTAGCGGTTGCCATGAGTGGAGAATGGAAGGCGCCTGCCACCTTCAGTCTGGTGACCCGGCGGACCCCCAATTCGCCGCCGTGGGCCGTAAGCCATTCGAGGTCGGCTTCTGCACCCGCCACAACCACCTGACCGGGTGCGTTCATGTTGGCCACCCACAGCCGTCCTCCATCTTCGCGTCGCGTACGAACGATCATTTCGGCTGCCTCCAGGTCGCAGCCCAGCAGAGCAGCCATCCCCGACGGCTGACGAGCGGATGCGTCGGCCATGGCGCGTCCCCGGTCGGCCACCACGCGGAGCCCGGTGAGGTAGTCGAATGCGCCGGCCGCGGTGAGCGCCGTGTACTCGCCCAGCGAGTGGCCGGCGCCCGCCGACGGGAAAGCTCCGCCCAGGAGGCGGAAGAACTCGTCCCACAATGCGTAGGCCACGGCGAAAAGGGCGGGTTGGGCACGGTCGGTCCGGGTCAGTTCCGACTCGGGTCCCGCGAGGCAAAGATCGCGCAGCGACCAGCCAAGGAGGTCGTCGGCCGACGAGCCCAACAGATCGGGGCGTGCTTCGAAGAGCTCGGCTCCCATCCCGATCTGCTGGCTCCCCTGCCCTGGAAAAAGAACCGCGAAGCGCATCGGGGGTCAGACTAGAAAGAGCCGCGGGTGGTTACGACTGCCCCAACTCGTCGACCACGGCCAGCAATCGCTCGACGTCGTTGCGGTTCACGTCGCGATGCGTCACCAACCGGATCAGGTGAGGTCCGAGCGTCCCAATGATCACTCCTTTCTCACGGAGGCGATCGACCAGTTCGGCAATCTGAAAAGGAAACGCCCGGCCGTCGACGGCCACCATATTGGTTTCAACCCGGACAAGATCGACGGCCTCCGGGTAGCGGTCGGCCAGACCTTCGGCCAGCGCCCGGGCGACCAGGTGGTCCTCGCCTATCCGATCACGATCCCGTAGAGCGATCCGAGCCGGCGCGGCGATGACGCCGACCTGCCGCATTCCCCCTCCCAATCGTTTGCGGATCTGCCGGGCTTCGGCAATCAGCTCTTCGGAGCCGCACACAATTGATCCGACCGGAGCTCCTAGGCCCTTGGAGAAGCAAAACTGAATTGTGTCGGCCAGAGTCGCGAAATCCTCGGCGGGTGTGCCGCTCGCGGCCACGGCGTTGAAGATACGGGCGCCGTCGATGTGTACCGACAGCCCGCCTTCGCGAGCTACCGCTGTGGTAGCAGCCATCATCTCGTAGGGCACCACGGTTCCTCCCGAGAGGTTATGGGTGTTCTCCCACACGAGCATCGAGATGCGGGGCATGTGATAGCGCGATTGACCGATGGCTCCCCGGACTTCTTCGACGGTCATCCGCCCTCCCGGTCCCGGGAGAGTGCGGAACTGCACTCCCGAAACGGCCGCTGCGGCAGCCATCTCGTAGTTGCGCACGTGGGCGGCTTCTACGCAGAGCGCTTCGTCTCCGGGTCGGGTCATAGTCCCGATGGCGAGTTGATTACCCATGCTACCGGTGGGCACGAACACGGCGGCGGGCTTGCCGACCACCGCCGCCGCCTCCTCTTCCAGGGCGTTGACGGTTGGATCTTCGCCGTAGACATCGTCCCCGACTTCAGCCTCCGCCATGGCGCGCCGCATCTCGGGCGTGGGCCGGGTCACCGTATCGGATCGGAAGTCGGCGATCCCGTCTGTGAAGGCCATCTGTTTGTCCACTCCTGATCGACGTCCCGGCCAGGGTAATCAACTGTCGGCACCCTCGATCAAAGCTACCTCGGGACCTCGTGGTGGCTCAAACATCCACAAAAGGGTATTCTCACGGCCTTCACCCCAACAAGGGTTTCCTTTCTATGCGCGTAGATATTCCGTCACTCCCCGGAGCCGAGCTCCGTATTCCCCAAGCCTTCTCACAGTTGTACGACATCGCCTACAACCTCTGGTGGTCGTGGGACGCCTTGAACCAGATCTGGCGGTCGATCAGCCCCGACCTCTGGGCCCAGTACCGCAACCCGGTCGAGATGCTGTCGGTGGTCGATCCGGCAACCTGGAAGTCCCTAGATCAGAGTGAGGTCTTTCAGGATCATTATGCCGATACGGTCCGCCGGTTCGAGGAGTACATGGAGGCGGAGGACACATGGTGGGACCGCCACTACGGTGATGCTCTCGGTGGTCCCGTTGCCTACTTGTGCG
>Ga0224512_10001079_pt1 | contig 27121 bp, 18 predicted proteins | sample SF_May12_sed_USG_4_FD_169103 | JGI IMG/M metagenome (GOLD analysis project Ga0224512, IMG submission 169103) | Sediment microbial communities from San Francisco Bay, California, United States - SF_May12_sed_USGS_13 | ecosystem: Environmental > Aquatic > Marine > Sediment | place: USA... | reverse complement strand
TCGGCCGCGATTGGATGCATCGCCGAACATGGTGGGGCCGATGAACGGCGCCTGGTTGACGACCAGGTCATCGAACGGCTCATGGTCGAAAAGGGACCCGAAGGCCAGTTCGCCCGTGTGCAAGTAGCCGAGGCGCTGGGGGTGCTAAAGGATCCTTTTTTCAAGAAATACCTGATGACGCTTCTCGACGATTCCTCACCCCATGTTGTTGACAGCGCGATGCACAGTGCGGGACGCCTTGCACATCGCTCGTTCGTGCCAAAACTGCTCGAGCGTCTCGCCGACAAGCGCTATCGCAAAGGAGCGCGAGAGTCGCTTGCTGCCTACGGCGACCGCATCGTGGGCACATTGAGCGATTACGTCAGCGACCCGTCTTTTGACCTGGCCCGTCGCGGCCACTTGTGTCGTGTGCTGAGCCGGATCCCCAGCCAGCTTGCCGTGGATACTCTGCTGTCCACCATTAATCAGGTGGAGCCAGAGCTGAGATATCACGTTATAAAAGCGCTCAACTCATTACGGGCACACTACCCCCAGCTCAGTTTTGGCCATCGAGCCTTAAACGGCGCGCTTCTGGAGGAAACGGAAACATATTATGCTATACTGCAGATTCTCCATATCGGCAACCGCGCAGATGACGAGGGGGGGAAACTTCTGCTTAGGGCGCTCCAGGAGAGAATAGACCAGAGCTTTGAGAGGATCTTCCGGCTCCTGGGACTCAGTTACTCGCAAAAGGACATCTACGGGGCCTATCTCGGCATAACCGGAGATAAGAAGGAGTTGAACGCGAGCGCGGTTGAATTTCTCGATAACGTTTTGAAGAAAGAAGTAAAGAGATTTCTCTTTCCCATCGTGGACAGTATCACGGTGGACTTGAAAATTCGAAAAGGGCAGGAGTTGTTCGGAATCGACATCGCTGATCGCAATCAAGCGCTTGAATACCTGATAAAAGGGCGGGATCCCTGGCTAAAGGCGTGTGCAATTTTTGCCATCAGAGACAACGCGTCTTCACAGCTGAGAGAACTGGCAAAGGCGGGGCTTGAGGACCCCAACCCTGTTGTTCGAGAAACAGCGATATTAGTGGTGGAGCAATGGGCGTCGTAGCGGGTGTTGCGCTTGAATCCGACGCCGCATTTGACTAGATAACCCTTGCGGGGGTATGGACCGATGCTAAGTATCATTGAGAAAGTGATATTTCTCCAGAACGTAGATGTGTTTGCCGAGATACCCAGCGAGCAGCTGTCTCATCTCGCAGCTATCGCAGAGGAGCTGTCCTTTGCCAAGGACGAGGATATCTACAAGATCGACGAACCTTCCGACGCTCTCTACGTAGTTCTGGAAGGGAAAGTCCGGTTGCACCGGGAAGGTGACGAGATAACCACGGCCTCGGCCAGCGATCCTTTTGGCACCTGGGCCCTTTTTGACGACACCGCACGTGTAGCTACGGCCACGGCGGTTGAAGACGCCCGGCTTCTGTGTATCGACCGGGAAGATTTCCTCGATCTGCTTTCCGATCACGTCCAGATCACCGAGGGCGTGCTGAAGACCCTGGTCAGCCGGCTACGAGGCCTTCTCGATCGCGTGGGCACCGATCTGGGTCCGAGGAGTAGCGGCTGAGAACACCCGATGAATGCTACCGGTAAAGATGAGATGCAGACTCTGCGCGAATCCGAAGAAAAATATCGGAAGATGATCGAGAATGCCAACGATGCCATATTCGCGATCGACACCGAGACGGCCAGGATCATCGAGATCAACCCCAAGGCAGAGGAACTGACCGGATTTCCTGCGTCTAAACTCATCGGCATGAATGTGCGGGATCTCCATCCCGCCGACGAGAAAGACGCCGCCGACCATCTGTTCAAAGAGGTGTTACGAAAAGGCTGTGCGGTTTACAACGATCTTCATTTTATGACCCGGAGTGGCACCAAGGTCGCCGTCGACGTCAGTGCGTCGGTGATTTCGTACGGTTCCAAAAAAATTATCCAACGGATCTGCCGCGACGTTACCGAGCGGCGAAAGCTACAAGAGATGCAGGAGGCGCAGAGAGTCTATTATGAGTTTATTCTCAACATGATGCCCGTCGGACTCGGGGTTTTGAGGGACGTAAACGCGGTGCCATCCGTAGAGTTCGAAAATAAGAGGCTCAAAGAGATGTTCAGCGAGAGTGCCGAAGATTCTGCGACGGGGCGATGGTACGATCGCCCCTTTCAAACCGGCGTCCCTACCAAAGCAATGATAGATGACACGGGGGTATACGCTGAAGAGCGTTACTATAAGGACGGAAGGGTGTATCAGTTCACGTTAAGTTACTATAGGAACCTCGAGGGCTCATGGTCGGAACTGCAGCTAATAAGAGATGTTACCGAACGCAGAAAGCTCGAGGATGCGCTGCGGGCTGCCAAGGAACACCTCGAACAGAAGGTAGAAGAAAGAACGCTCGAACTGCGAAAAAAGCAGTCACAACTCGTCCAGTCTGAGAAAATGGCTGCGCTTGGGCATTTGGTCGCGGGTGTCGCGCACGAAATAAACACGCCACTTGGGGCCCTGAAAAGCAACAACGATTTGGCTATCAGGTCCTTAACGAGGATAAAATCATATCTTGAAGAACGCGCTCAATCAGGCCTCCTGCCGAATCACACAGACATCATAAAGCTCGTGTCAAGCGTCGAGGGGCTCGACACGATTAACAAAACCGCACTGGAGAGGATCGTCACCATCGTGCGAAGTCTTCGCGACTTTGCAAGGCTTGATCAAGCCGACCAGGACGAGGTCGACATCCATGAAGGACTCGACAGCACCCTAACCTTGGTCCATCATCAGTTCAAAAATCGTGTGAACATTCACAGGGACTACGGGAAGCTTCCCAAAGTATCCTGCTTTCCAAACCAGTTGAACCAGGTCTTTATGAACATCCTGGTCAATTCCAGCCAGGCAATAGAGGACAAAGGCGACATATTCATCAAGACCTATTCAAGCGCTGACCGCGTTGTTATCGAAATTCGCGATACCGGCAGAGGAATACCAAAGGAGAGTCTCGACAAGATTTTCGACCCCGGTTTCACAACCAAGGGTGCCGGCGTGGGGACGGGACTAGGTCTTTCGATCGTCTATCAAATCATCCAGGACCACCGAGGAGAGATCAAAGTAGACAGCGAAGTTGGCAAAGGCACGACTTTGCGCATCATTTTGCCGATTCGCTGATCAAGGAGGGTATGATGTCGCAAGAAGAATCCAGGACAACGATTGTGCTTGTCGATGACGAGGATATGGTCCTTACCAGTCTCAGTTCCTTCCTGAGCTTGGAGACGGACTATCACGTCGAAACATTTCTCAATCCGGAGAAAGCGCTGGATTTTATCAAGGATAACGAAATCGATCTTGTGCTGTCCGATTATCTGATGCCCGAGATGGACGGCATAACGTTTCTCGGCGAGGTTCGCAAGATACGCCCCGACGCGCCGCGAGTTATACTCACCGGTTATGCGGATAAGGAAAATGCCATAAAAGCGATAAACGAAGTGGGGTTATTCCAGTATATAGAAAAGCCTTGGGACAACGATGATCTCTTGATCATTCTCCGCAATGGCATCGAGCGCAAGCAGCTCATGAAACAACTCGAGGAAAAAATCGCGGAAATAAACGACGCTTATGGCGATTTGCAAACGATGCACAAACAGATACTCAAGACATTCGTTTAGCCAACGGTTTGCTGCGAACCGTGTGGTGAACGACTAATCTGCATACGCTGCACACGATGTCATCACCAGTCCACCTGGTGTATTTCCTGCCTCGATTTTGCCCAATACATTGAAGCTCTCCAGGTCAATCACCGACACACTGCCTGGCAGTTTGCGAGTTTTTTCGTTGCATTGACCGTTTATCCGATTTAGAGTTAACGGTTTATAAGAGACAGAACCGATCGGCAAACCAATGGAGGATGGAGAGGAATCACCGATGAAAAAGGCGATTGTATGGCTGCTTTTGGCCACGGCTGCACTAATGGTCGGTCAGCGTCCCGGGTACACACAGGACCCGCAGCCCGTGCGCATTGGCATACTCGTCGACGGGCCGTGGGTGCGCAATGAAGAGGTTCTGAACCTGGTCAAGCAAGAGATCGCGGAGCTGGTGGCGGGCGAGTTTAGTCTTCAGTTTCCCCCGGACAAGACTATAACTTCAGACTGGACCGCCGATGGGGTGCAAAGGGATCTCGATAGATTGTTGCGTGATCCCGAAGTGAACTTCATCATCACACTAGGGATCATTGCGTCGCATTACGTTTGTCTTCGTTCGGATCTCACAAAACCAGTTATCGCTCCCGTGGTGGTCGACGCAGACTTGCAGAGTCTTCCGCAAAAGGACGGGGCGAGTGGTGTAAAAAATCTGAGCTATCTCGATTTTCCGGATAATATTACTCGCGACTTGCAGGCCTTTCTCGAGGTTGTTCGTTTCGAGAAAGTCGCACTGGTTTTTAACAAGCATACCCACGACGCGATTAGTGGGCTCTCGTTACGTACACAGCGACTTCTGCAGGGCTTTGGCCTGCAGGCGACCATCATCGATGTTGACAAGTCGATCGATGAGGTTTTTGAACAGCTGCCCGCGGATGTTGAAGCCGTCTATGTGGCCCCGCTGCTACACCTGCCGGCGGGGGAGTTTGATCGCCTGGTTGAGGAGCTCAAGAAGCGCCGACTTCCCAGCTTCTCGCTTTTTGGAGAGGAGGAAGTCAGGCTCGGGCTGCTGGCGAGCGTAAACACGAATCCATTTCCACGTCTGTCACGTCGCATCGCACTCAATGTGCAACGTATCTTGCTGGGCGAGGAACCAGGAGAGATTCCCACCTCTTTTCCCAGAACCGAACAATTGACCATCAACATCGAAACTGCGCGTGCGATCGGCGTGTACCCCAGCTGGGGAGTCATGACCGAGGCTGAGCTTGTGGGCACCCGCGAGGCAGGCATAGAGCGCGTCGTCTCGCTCGAGGCGGCGGTCGATCAGGCGTTGGCGGCTAATCTCGACCTGGGCGCGCGACAAGAGGCCATCCGCGCCAGCGAGCAAGACATCGCGGCCACCCGCGCCGCCTTGCTGCCGCAGATCGACCTGTCGCTTTTGGGGCTTCAAATCGACAAGGATCGTGCCCAGCAAAGTGCCGGGCAACAGGCGGAGAGGACGCTTACCGGTTCGGTAACGCTCAATCAAATCCTGTACTCGGATCCCGCATGGGCCAACCATTCAATTCAAAAGCACTTGCACAATACCCGCATCGCAGACCGAGATGCCCTCAAGCTGGATATTGCTCAGGAGGCGGCGACGGCATACCTGAACGTGCTGCGGGCCAACACGTTCGAGCGAATCCAAAAAGATAACCTCAAGCGAACGAGATCCAATCTCGGTTTGGCCCGCCTGCGCGAGGCGATCGGGACGGCCAGATTGGCGGAGGTGCTGCGATGGGAGAGCCAAATCGCGAATAACCGACAGGCCGTTATAGACGCGAATACGCAACGCAATCTGGCGGAGATACAGCTCAACCGTTTACGCCATCGTCCAGCCGAGGAGCCATTCATGACCGAGGATGTGGATTTAAACGACTCCAATCTGTTGCTCTCGCAGGGGAGGCTTGTGCAGTACATCGATAACCCCTGGAACTTCAAAATATTTCGAACCTTTATGGTCAAAGAAGGAATCGATGCCACACCGGAGATTCGAGCGTTTGAAGAGGCCATCGCCGCGCGAGAACGTGCGCTGAGTACCGCAAATAGAAGTTTTTGGTTACCCGACGTGGGGTTGGCGGCCGGAGTGGACTACGTCCTCACCCGTGATGGCGAGGGTTCCAGTTTCGACACCAGTGGTTTTCCGTCTCCGTTGTCGAGCATTTTTCAGGAACCGGAGGATCTGAGCTGGAGCGTCGCCGTCAGCGCGAACTATGCGCTTTTCGCCGGCGGCGCCAAGTTTGCTGATCGCAGTCGGGCGATCCACGACCTGGCTGATTTGCGACTGCAGCTTCGATCGACCGCGGAAACGGTCGAACAACGCATCCGCTCGGCGCTGCATACCATGGGCGCCTCTTACGCGGGTATCGAGCAGACACGTCTGGCCGCGGACGCGGCCAGACGGACATTGGAATTGGTGGAGGATGCTTATGCGAGAGGTGCGGCGACAATACTCGATTTGCTCGACGCTCAGAACAACGCGTTGGTGGCGGACGAGGCCGCGGCAAACGCCATATATGATTTTCTCATCGACCTAATGGAAGCAGAGAGGTCGGTTGGAAAGCTCGTGTTACAGATGACGCCGGTGGAGCGTGATGCGTTTTTTGACCGCATGGATCGGTTCTTCACGCGAGCGGAAAACCCGGAATAGGTTACGGGCAGCTTTGATTGAGATAACAGATCGTGTGGAGGTTTTAATATGAACAATCGATTCTGTACGTTTGTCATGGGAACTGTGTTGTTGCTGGGTTTTCTCGTTTCGTGTTCTAAAGACGAGAAGGCGCCCGAAACGGTTCTGCGCCCGGTCCGTGTGCATCAGGTGTTCGCCACAGGTAGCAGTCGAACCCGTGCGTTTTCTGGCGTTGCTCAATCCGGGGTTGAATCGAAAATCAGTTTCAAGGTCGGTGGTACAATTCAGCGTCTTCCTGTTGAAGTAGGCAATAATGTTAAACGCGGAGATCTCCTGGGGCAGTTGGATCCAGACGACTACCGACTGCAGGTTCAGGATGCAGAGGCGGCGCTGAGCCAGGCACAAGCGAAGGAGCGTAGCGAGCTTGCAAATTATGAACGCGTCCGTGGCCTTTACGAAAACAGAAATGCATCGAAACAGGAGCTCGAGTCGTCGCGGGCCACCTACGAATCCGCGGCGGCTAGCGTGAAATCGCTCAGCAAACGTCTGGAGCTGGAGCGTAATCAGCTAGCATACACGCGGCTTACGGCTCCCATTGATGCCTCCGTCGCCGCGGTCAATGTCGAGATCAACGAAAACGTTCAGCCCGGCCAGGTGATTGTCTTGCTGACATCGGGTTCGGACATCGAGGTTAAAATCGCCATTCCCGAGATCCTGATTGCGCAGATCATGGAGGGAGACGCTGTCACCATCGCTTTCGATGCGCTGCCCGGTAGAGAAATGTCCGGCCATGTCACCGAGGTTGGCGTCGCTGCAACCGGAACCGCGACCACGTTTCCGGTGATGGTTCGACCGGTTGGTTCCGACCCGGGCGTCCGATCAGGGATGGCAGCCGAAGTGACTTTCCGCTTCGGGTCACGTGATGGTGTAGAGCGTTTTTTGGTACCGCCGGTTGCCGTGAGCGAGGATCGTGATGGCCGGTTCGTCTATACGGTTGAGGCCAGCGGGCGTGAGGGCGTTGGTGTGGTGAAACGTAAGCCCGTAACGGTTGGCGAGTTGACCGATGTGGGAGTCGAGATCCTCGAGGGGCTTGCCGATGGGGATTATGTGGTGATCGCTGGAGTGAGCAAGGTCCTAGACGGTCAGCAAGTCAAGTTTTCGGCGAACGAGGAGAACTGATTCATGGGGGCAACCGAATTTGCTATAACGAGAAAACGGATTACGTTCGTTGCTCTGTTTTTGGTACTCGTATCGGGGATTCTCACTTACAAGGGGATGCCCCGTGCGGAGGATCCTGGTTTTACCATCCGTACCGCTTTGGTTATGACCTATTTTGCCGGTGCAAGTCCGGAGCGAGTGGAGCTTCTGGTCACTGACAAGCTTGAAAAAAAGATTCAAGAAATGCCCGAGGTAGACGCCATACGCAGCCAATCCAAATCTGGCGTGTCGGTGGTTTATGTGGACATCAAGGAGAACTACACCGAAATGCGTCCCATTTGGGATGACTTGCGAAGGAAAGTCGATGACGCAAGGGGACAACTACCTTCCGGTGTAATCGGCCCCATTGTGAACGATGAGTTCGGCGATGTCTTCGGCACCCTGGTGACGCTTACCGCTGAAGGGTATACCTATGCGGAGATGAAACAAATCGCCGACGACGCCCGCAACGAGTTACTTCTGATTCCCGAAGTTGCCAAAGTCGATATCCATGGGGCTCAGGAAGAACGTGTGTTTGTTGAGTTCAACAACGCCCGTCTCGCCGAGCTGAGCATTTCACCAGCGCAGCTGCAAAACATATTGGAAAACCGCAACATCGTTTTTCCTGGTGGCCAAATCTTTACCGAAGACGAACAGCTCGTCTTAGAACCGAGCGGTAATTTCGAGTCCGTAGAAGAGCTAAAACGCACCGTCATAAGCCTGCCCGGACGCCGTGAACTGGTATATCTCGGGGACGTTACGGAGATCAGGCGTAGCTATATCGATCCCCCCAACACCAAGGTGACGTTCAATGGACAACGCGCGCTGGTACTGGCAGTAAGTATGCGTGAAGGCGGCAATATCATCACGCTCGGTGAAGACGTCAAAAAACAGGTTACTCGTTTTCAGCAGGCATATCCCATCGGAGTTGATTTTAGCTTCTTGTATTTTCAGCCCGACTTCGTCGAGAAGAAAGTAAGCGATTTTGCTCGCAACCTGCTTCAGGCGGTAGCAATCGTCATCGTGGTGATGTTGCTGTTCCTCGGCTTTCGAACTGGCCTGGTTATCGCCAGCCTGATCCCTATGGCAATGGTCATGGCACTTTTGATTATGGGCTTTTTCCGGATTGGCCTGGATCAGATGTCGCTCGCGTCGCTGATCATCGCGCTTGGTATGTTGGTCGATAATGCAATTGTCATGTCTGAGTCCATCATGGTGCAGATGTCAGAGGGTAAGGCGCCCGTAAGCGCGGCTATCGACTCGGCGGTGGAGCTGCGTATACCACTACTTACGTCTTCGTTGACAACGGCTGCTGCCTTTTTGCCTATTTTCCTGGCGGAGTCGACGGTGGGAGAGTACACGGCACCCATCTTCAAAGTGGTCACCATCACCCTGTTGAGTTCCTGGATGCTGGCTCTCACCATGACCCCGCTGTTGTGCGTTTTGTTCCTCAAGGTCAAGAAAAAGACGAGCGAGGAAGCATATGACACGCGCTTTTATCAAAAGTACCGCGTATTCTTGTTGCGGCTGCTACGCCGGCCATTCGTCACGGTAGCGGTTATGATTGCCATTTTTGTCGCGGCCCTCCAGTTGGCGCCTTTTATTCCCGCGATATTTTTCCCGGCCAATGACAAGCCGGTAATGTCTATCGACCTGGAGATGCCAATCGGAACGCCTCTGCAAAAGACTGAGAAGATAGTCCATCAGTTGGAAACCTTCATTGGCGCCGAGCTGCGGGCCAAATATGACAGCGACGGTGCTGTTGTGCGGGATGGTATCGTAAACTGGGCCTCGTTCATCGGGAGTGGTGCGCCTCGCTTCCAACTACCCTATAATCCTGAGCCGCAAAGCCCAGAATACGCTTACCTGCTTCTCAACGTGAGTGATCGCTGGAAAATGGAGACCAATTTCATCCCCGAGCTGGAAGCTTACTGTTATGCCAATTTCCCCGACCTGACCGCAACCGTATCGCCGCTGGAACTGGGGCCCCCTGTGGAGGCACCGGTCCAGGTCCGAATTTCGGGAAAAGACACCGACGAGATTTTTCTTCTTGTCGACAACGTAAAGTCATATCTGGCCGGTGTGCAAGGCACGAAGGATATTAAGGACGACTGGGGGGCGAGGGCCAAGAAGCTGTTTGTACAGATAGATCAGCCACGTGCCCAGAGAGCGGGACTGACCAGCCAGGATATTGCAGTGTCTCTGCAAACCGTACTAAGTGGTATCGAGACAACCGACTATCGGGAAGACGATGAGGTGATACCGGTGGTGCTTCGTTCGGTCGCGGCGGATCGAAAGGACATCGGCAAACTCGAGAGCCACAACATCTACGTGCAGGCAACTGGTCGTGCCGTCCCTCTAAAACAGGTGGCCGATGTCCACATCGCATTTGAGCCATCCAAGATTTGGCGATGGGGACGATTGAAAACCGTAACCGTTTCCTCGAACCTGCAACCGGGCTACAACGCAATCGCAATCGCGAACCAGATTGACGACTGGATGCAAACCGAGAGCTGGGCCTGGCCCGTCGGATACAAGTACGAACTAGGTGGAGAGATTGAGTCCTCCGGTGACGCTCAAGATTCAATAATGGCCAAATTGCCGATTGCTTTCTTGGTCATCATACTGTTGCTGGTTGCGCAATTTGATTCGATTCGAAGGCCGCTCATAATTTTGCTGACCATCCCTCTCGGGTTGATTGGTATCTTCGTCGGTTTGTTTATCACCCAAATGCCACTGGGCTTCATGGCCTTTCTGGGTGTTGTTGCTCTTGCCGGCATCGTCATTAATAACGCGATTGTCCTCATCGATCGGATCAAGATCGAGATCGAAGAGCACGGCCGTGAGCCCGCTCGTGCCGTGGTCGAGGCCGCGCAGCGAAGGTTACGACCGATCCTTTTGACGACGATGACAACCATGGGCGGTCTAATACCTCTTTGGCTCGGCGGTGGTCCCATGTTCGAATCGATGGCTGTTGCCATCGTGTTTGGACTCCTTTTCGCAACGGTGCTAACACTCGGTTGGGTTCCGGTTTTGTATTCCCTGTTTTTCCGCATTCGCTTCAAGGACTTCGAATACTAGCTTGCCACAGCGGCTGCGATGGACCGGGATGTCCAGGCCTGGCGCGAGGCAATCACCTGGCACAAAAACTCCCGCATGACGCAGGGACAATGTGATAGAATACCCGCTCTAGACCTGTTCTCCCGTCAACATCCGATATACTTACATCATGGATAAACCGTTCCGCAATACCGCCGATAAGAAGCGTTTGCCGGTCGTGCTCATTGTCGACGACGACGCGGTGGTTACGCAGAGCCTGCGGACTCTTTTAGAGCTCGAGACCGATTATCGAATATTGACATTTCAGTCGCCTCTAGCCGCGCTGGCAGAGATTCGCGACATCTCGGTCGATGTGGTGATCTCTGATTTCCTCATGCCCCACATGAATGGTCTGGAATTCTTGTCCGAGGTAAAAAAGCTTCATCCCGACGTGCCCAGAATCATGCTCACCGGGTACGCCGATAAGGAGAACAGCATACGCGCTATCAACGAGGTAGGAATTTTTCAGTACATTGAAAAGCCTTGGGACAACGATCAACTAAAGCTGGTCCTTTCCAACGCCCTTACAAAAAAATGTTTGCAGGCCCAGCTAACCGAGAGAATCCGGGAGCTGGATGTGACTCTTCGCGATCGAAACAGGCTCGTTGAGCGTGACGAGCTTCTACGCGAGGAACTATCGCTTGCCCAAAGCCTGCAGCGAGGTATGTTGCCCGATGCTTTTCCCGAGAGAAGTGGCATTTGTTTTTTCGCCCAATACCTTCCCGCGCTTGAAATCGGCGGGGATTTTTATGATGTGGTCCCGCTGGCCAACAACAGGCTGGGCGTCCTGGTTGCCGATGCGACCGGTCATGGCATACAGGCTGCTTTGAGTACCGCGATCGTCAAGTTCGCGTTTTCCACGTTTCGTCAGTGTGATGTTGGCGTTGAGGATATCTTGATTGGCATGAACAAGATTCTGTTGCGTGGGCTGCCCGCAGACACATTCGTCGCCGCATCCATTATCGTAATCGATACCGATAGGGCTGAATGCCGTTTGATGAACGCTGGCCTCCCCTATCCTTTTCTGCTGCGTCGTAAGACCAGGACTGCAGAACGTATCATGGCGACCGGTCTCATGCTGGGGATCATTGACGAGCAACTCTACAAACCTGCTGTTGAGCACAAGATTCTATTAGAAAAGGGAGATGTGCTGATCGTTTATACCGATGGCATTGGGGAGGTGGAGAACGAAGATCGTGAGACATTCGAACAGTCAATGCTGGGAACGCAGTTGGTTGCACATGCCGATAAATGTGGCTCGGAGCTTGCGCGCAGGCTGGTTACGGCCAGTAGAGCGTTTAGCCGTCCCGGTCATGTTTGGGACGATATTGCGGTTTTGGCTGTTGAGATGACATGAGACGGGGGACGAAGATATATTCAGCGATAACGTCGTTACAAGGAAGCTCCGCTTGTAGGATTTTTCAGCAGTTCGATTAACTAACCCGTTCCTGAGCCGTGATTATTGAGTCTAAGGAGAGCGTCTACTCATGACAGTCGAAGCAAAGTTTACAGATCAGGTGAATAGGAATTTTGATAAGGCCGCCGCTTACACCAATCACTCGCCGGGTCTCCTGAAGCAGATCAAGATCTGCAACAGCGTCTATTACATGACTTTCCCTCTAAAAAGGGACGATGGTTCGATCGAGGCGATTCAGGCGTGGCGGGCGGAGCATAGCCAGCACAAGACGCCTGTCAAGGGCGGCATACGATACTCTATGGCTGTTTCTGAAGACGAAGTGATGGCGTTGGCTGCGCTCATGACGTACAAATGCGCGATCGTTGACGTACCTTTCGGCGGCGGTAAAGGTGGCGTTAAGGTATCCCGGCTGAACTACTCGCAAGCCGAACTCGAGCGGATCACCAGGCGCTACACATATGAACTGTTCCGAAAAAACTTTATCGATCCGGGTATCGACGTGCCTGCACCGGATTATGGAACGGGGCCGCAAGAGATGGCCTGGATCCTCGACACGTACAACTCGATCGCACCTTCCAAGCTCGATTCTATCGCCTGTGTTACCGGTAAACCCATCAGTCAGGGTGGCGTGCGAGGTCGCATAGAGGCGACGGGGCGTGGCGTTTTCTTTGGTCTCCGTGAGGCCTGTAGCGATCGTCACGATATGAAGCAACTGGGAATGAACGTGGGCATCGACGGCAAGAAAGTTGTCGTACAGGGACTCGGCAACGTGGGCTATCACGCCGCCAAGTTTTTGCAGGAGGCTGGCGCGATCGTTGTAGGCTTGTCCGAACGGGAGGGTGCTATTTATGACCAAAAGGGGCTTGATGTCTGCAAAGTTTTTGAACACCGCCGGGAAACCCATTCGATTGTAGATTACCCCGGGGCACAGAACTTGAATGCGACCGGAGACGTACTCGAGCTTGAGTGCGACATCCTGGTACCGGCGGCGCTCGAGAATCAGATCACGATGGCCAATGTCTCCCGGGTCAGGGCGAAGATGATCGGTGAAGCGGCCAACGGTCCCGTCACCTCCGAGGCGCATGAAGCGTTGCGAAAGCGCAATGTGATGATCCTTCCCGATACCTATCTCAATGCAGGTGGTGTGACCGTTTCTTATTTTGAGTGGCTCAAGAATTTGTCACATGTTCGATTCGGGAGAATGGATAAACGATTCGAAGAGGCTACCAACACCAAGATTCTGGAGGCCATAGAACTTGCTACCGGAAAGAAGCTTACCGACAACATCTTTGGGCCGATAGCGCAAGGGGCGGATGAGGAGGATCTGGTTAACTCCGGTCTCGAAGAGACCATGATCAACGCTTACCGTGAGATACGTGAAATAAAGAGTCAACATGGCGACGAAATAGGCTTGCGTACCGCCGCTTTCATTGTTGCAATCAACAAGGTCGCCACGTCATATCTCGAATTGGGAATCTTTCCCTGAGAACTGCGCCGCGCCGGCGTCTGTTGCCCATGAGAGTCTACCAACGCCATCGCTGGGATATGAGTTATAGTGAGGCGTCCTTTTTGCAACACGAGCTGCGGAAACGCGTTCGTTTCAGACCGCTTTCCCTCGGTAAGATTCGCTATGTCGCCGGCGCCGATATTGCCATACGCAAGTCGAAGAGCCAGCTAATAAGCGCTGTTTGTGTTCACCAATTCCCGGGTCTCGACATGATTGAGACGCGGGTGGCGGTCACAAGGCTGACCTTTCCTTATATACCCGGCCTACTATCATTTCGCGAGATTCCCTCTCTGATTGCCTGTTTGCAGAAGGTTATTTCTCGCGTCGATGTGGTGCTGTGCGACGGCCACGGCATAGCCCATCCCCGGGGGCTGGGGTTGGCCAGCCATCTGGGTTTGTTGCTACGCAAACCGACGATCGGCTGCGCCAAAAGTGTGTTGGTGGGGACATACGGCAACCTGGGACGCGAGCGCGGTGACTATTGCCCTCTTGTCTACGAAGGCAGTCGCGTGGGCAGTGTGCTCAGAACCCGAGAGGGTGTGAAACCGGTTTTCGTCTCGCCGGGGCACTTGATCGATCAGGCGAGCAGTCGGCGGGTGGTGCTGGCGTGCTCAGGCAAGTATCGTCTTCCCGAGCCGATTCGGTCAGCGGATCGTCTGGCCGGGGTTGAGAAAAGGCGGCTGGTATTGGACGCCAGCCGTACGGAAACATAACCATGCAGGGCAACCGATGAGGCGGGGATAATCCACTTTAGTGCTGGCTCGCCATGGCCTTGCCACGCCGCTGTCTCTGGATAAGCTGGTATTCCAGGGCGTAGTCCTGCATAAGCGTTAACCCAGCGTCTTCTTGCTCACCCATCTGATAACTCCATCCGCGACTGAGGAAATCGTACACAAACTGACTGTCGTACTCGGTAGTGCGCGACACCCCATCGGCGAGAACGGAGAGATCTTTTACTCCAAGGTCTCTCGACTCCACGAGCAAGGAGCGAAGCCGGCTGCCAAGACTCTCTTCGTTGTAAGCCCAAACGGCTAGCACCAGTGGCGTGGGACAAAGTGAGCACCACATTTCACCCAGATCGTGACACGTTTCATTGACGTGAAGTTTGCCCATACAGTACTTGATCCCGGCATCCCCGGTCAGCAGTATGGCGTCGTAGTCATCCCGCCACGCATCGGTATCTTTCTTGAACACGCAGATATCGGGCATGATGTGGAACGCCTTTTCCAAGACGATGCGCAGCACGGCCACCCCCGTCCGGCTGCTTGCCGCGGCGGCGACACGCTTGATATCGGTCACTGGTCGGTCCGTGGCCAACAGCAGCCCGCCGGTCGCGCCCGTGATCACCAACGCCGGACCATCTTCCAGGAAATAATTGCCGACCCCCCGCAGAAACTCGATACTCGGAATCAGGGCTGCGTCCAACTCCCCGCGGTCGAGCGCACTGGCCAGCTCGCTGGGTTCAGCGTAGACCAGGCCTGTATTCGACCGAGGCTCTTTGGTCAGCCCGTAAATCAAAGGCCGCACGGACATGTAGTCGGGCGCCCCAATGCGGATCTCTGTCACCTCGACCTTTCCCTCCTGTTGGTAAGTCCAAAGGGCAATTGCTTATATCACCCGGTCGAAAATAGCGCAAGGACTATCGTCGGGTGCAACAAACGTGCCGAGGCAATACACGGACGTGCGCCGTTTTCCTGTCGGATTTTTCCTAGACTTTCGTTCTCGTATGACCTATTTGTCGCATGTCCACGCCCAAGGCGGTCGGCAAGCGCTCCTTCGTACCAGCAAGAATGGCGAGGCCCATGTCTTTCAAAACAAGAATCGCGCATTTTGGGCTACTATTTGCCGTTAGCCTTGCTTTTTTCTTTCTGGCTCGGGACAACCCGTTCTGGTACCCCGACGATTTTCTCTACCTGGATCAGGCCATGGACATCCATCTGTCCTGGAAACAGCTCTTTACCGTAGCTGCGGACCAGCCATCTCAACCCCTCGTCAAGCTGGTTTTCTTCGTGGAGTATCTCTTGTTCGGATTAGATGCGTGGAAGTTCTACCTCTTTAATATCGTCGTGCACTCCATCAACGCTTTCTTGGTCTTCCAGCTCGTTGACACCTTGATAAGAAATCGCCACATCGCCGTCTTATCATCGCTGCTGTTTGCCTGCGCTGTGGGCAACTACGGAAAGGCTGTGATGGTTGTGTCGGGGATCGGTGACCTTCTGATCACACTGATGACATTGCTTACCTTGCGTCTGTATTTCATGAGTGAACTGGACAAAGGGGGGCGTGTTCTGTCCCCCTGGTTTTTTGCTGCAATACTCTGTTTTCTGTTGACCCTCCTCACCAAAGCAACCTCTTTTGGTATTATTGGTTGCGTGTTTGCTTTTAACGTGTTCTTCCGAGCAGAGACAAAAAAGCCTATCTTAAATAGCAAGTTTCTTGTCATCACCGTCATTGCGCTGATCGCGCTGGTTTTAAAGCCTGTTGTGGGATCGGACTTGGCCGGTCAGGACGAGCTCGTTTTTGGTGTTTTCAACTTTCTCAAAAACTACGCGAGCTACCTCGTGCGCATGGTTTTTCCCATCCACGCCTCCAAGCTCATCGCTCATGCTGGACCCGTCGTCCAATTCGTATACCAGCTTGCTACGGAAATTCGTGTTCTGATTTTTCTCTGTATTGTGTCTTTTACGATATTTGGTTTTATTTTTGGCAATCGTACAATCCGCTTTTTTATTGCTTGGACCTACATCACCGTTACCCCTTTTTGTTTTTTCCGCTTCCCGACAGACTGGTTGGACATTCGCCATCTCTATCTGGTCTCCGTCGGTTTTGCTATGATACTCGCTTCGGTGACCGTTTTGGCCGCCGGATTACTGCACCAAAAACGCTGGCGTCGCTTGTTACCTTACTCGTTGCCACTGATTTTCGTTTTTCTCTCTCAGTTCATTATTTCTCAGCTTGATAGAAAGTATGAACTAACCGCGGAGCTGGAACCCATTCAGAAGTTGCAGAGCGACGTGTCTCGAAGGCACCAAGAGATGAGCTCGAGGCAGCCGTGATGGGTGGTGGACGACGGGCTTGCGCGCGGGAGCCCGATGGGCAATGTTATCCCAGTCACCTTCGTTGTCACTTTGCCGTGTGGGAGCTATAGCAGGTAGCGTATGTGAACGCCCCGCAGAGACTCAAGGCGTTTCATGTGCTCTGTATCGATGACACCCTTGAACACGCAAACGCCGTTCTCCACAGAACTCGTCGTCGGGTTTCGCAAAAGACTTTTCACTCTTGCGATACCCTTACCGTCGACGGATCGTATCTTTACCTCGACTGTCAGAGTTTTGCCGAAGACTGACTTTGTAATTCGCTGTTTGAGTTCCTCGAGGCCGTCACCTTGCGCGGCTGAGATGAACACCGCATCGGGGTATCGCAGTCTCAAACCCTGAATCTTGTCTTCACCGAGCAGATCGATCTTGTTAAACACATATATCTTCCCTGCGTCACTGTCTTTGATACCCTCTAACGTATGATCCGCAGCATCAATCTGATCGACGAAAGCGGGGTGCGCTGCGTCGATCACATGGAGACACAGATCAGCTTTCGCAATATCGCTGAGCGTTGCCCGGAAGCTTTCCACCAGATGGTGGGGGAGTCTACGGATAAAACCAACGGTGTCAACAACCAGAACGGGAGCGACAGTCTTCGCCTTCATTTTACGAGTCAGCGTGTCAAGTGTGGCGAACAGTTGATTCTCGGCCAGTGTGTTCGCATCCGTGATCGCATTCATCAAAGTGGACTTCCCCGTATTCGTGTAGCCAACGAGGGCGACGACCGGGCATCCATTGCGCGACTCGCGCACGACCTCACTACGTTTACTAAAGGTTTGGAGATCCTTTCTTAGGCGCCCTATACGATCACGTACGCGCCGCCGGTCAACTTCGAGTTGGGTTTCCCCGGGTCCTCTCGTGCCAATACCACCTTGCTGACGCGAGAGGTGATCCCAGAGTTTCCTTAGTCGGGGAAGTGTATAAATCAGTTGTGCCAGCTCGACCTGGATTTTCGCCTGCTGAGTTTTAGCATGGCGCGCGAATATGTCCAGAATGAGCTCTGTGCGATCGATAACGTTGATATTGAGGATCTTTTCGAGGTTCCTCGCCTGCGCTGGAGAGAGATCGGCATCAAAAATGAGAAGATTTACGCCCAGTCTTTCGCATTCCGTTCTGATTAGTTGCGCTTTTCCCGGGCCGATGAACGTCGCCCCGTCAATGCGGGTTCTTCCTTGAATTGTACTACCGACGACTTCGGCACCCGCGGTCTTTGCAAGCTGCCGCAATTCTGTCAGGTGATCCACCTCCACCCGCCGTGGACTATCGGGTAGTGAAACACCGACTAGATAAGCGCGCTCGACTAGTTTTTCTTCCGGGGCATACTGAAACCCCTTTTTCACTTAGGCGTAACCTCCTTTAACACAATCACTTGCCGGCCAACGCCTGGGCGTCGCCGTTTTCGGCGTTTCCCTATATATTGTAACAAATCTCGGGCCAAAATGTTGGGGAAAAGTGTGACATCGGCGGATGGGAATCCCCGAGAGATCTTTCAGCTACTTCAGCAGGGTGAGTCGCTTGGTAATGAAACGATTCTCAATCTGTAGCTTGACATAGTAGACGCCGCTCGCCACCGGGTTGCCATGGTCATCGACCGCCGCCCATGTCTTCGCGTACGTGCCGGGCCACACGTGCGCGTCTACCAGAATGCTCACCAAGCGCCCTCTAACGTTATAAACCTTGACGCTCGTTTCGTAGGGACCGGTTGACTGGAGTATAGAACCGTCTTCCTGGTGCGTCGTCGAGGGGATTTCGTAATGGACCGTCGTGGCATTCCGAAATGGGTTCGGCGAACCTTGCAGCAGCTCTCGGCCTAGCTCTCCGGGTGTCAGCCAATAGTCTTCTGCTTGCCGCATACTCGTCTGTCGCGGTACCAATATCTCCTGTGGACGGAGTATCGCTTCAAAGAACTCGCCCGATATAAGGCGCCCCTTCAGCGTCACGCGTCCACCCGTCGACAACACCTCATCCGCCACGTCGCCGCGCAACACGAGCTCGTGAGCATTGGGTTGAGTCTCACGCAGCTCGATCAGTGAAGCATCGATACCGGCAACATGCGATATTTCGCCGACGCTCACCGGATCCTCACCGACGTGCTGCAAATTGATCACGACGGCGTGCTGCTCATCCGTGTCGGCTTCGTATTCTCCCCATAGCACACGTGGCTTCATCGACACCGGCGGTGGGACATAAAAATTCGTGCCGTCACCAACATACGTGCGCAGTGCACTGATACACGCCGCATTAACCACCTCAGACCATGCGACCACCAGCGCAATATCCACCCGTATCTCCGAACCCGGCTCGAGCGCACCCAGGTTGGGAGACACGCGAAAAACCGTGGCGCCATCGCTGACGAGAGTCTCCGCATCGTTCTTGTCTTTTTCTGTGTCAGCTGACTTCATACGCTCCCCTTCGCGGGTAAGGTTGCTTGTTATCCTACGCCGCAGGTCACCGCCAGATACCGAATATCCACTGCCCCATGCAGACCGGTCTACACCCGTCACCGGGAATGCCAACAGGACGAGGCTCCGACCTCGACCCCGGGTTTCACGGGTGACTACCCCGCTGGCCTCCACAACGCGAGAATTGTCTGCGCCGGATCGAATCGCCAGGGGCTTCTCGGACAACGCAAATATGCCCTCCCTAGCGTAGTAAGGTATGACATGGAGGTTCTGCAAGGCCGTTGTGCCAACGTTTCTTATGTGCAGGCTCAACATGATCGCGCCATCGATATGCGGCAGCGACCAGGCGTAGGCCTCCTGGTGAAAAGCGAGCTGGCCCTCAGGTACAAAGTAGCTTGTGGTGATCATCTCATCACCGATGGCTGCAAAATCTTCATCAACAGCACCATCTTCGTCGTTATCCACACCGTCCAAACGATCCTCGTCGATTCGTCCGTCGCCATCGTCATCCGGGTCTAGCGACGGGGCCCTAAATCCCCGCGGCATTCCCTCGCAGCATCTCGCGGGATACGGCGCGAACTCCGAAACCCTCAGTCCCTTACGACCCGTGTTGGCTATCTCGACCCACTGCCCCTCTCCATCATCCGCAAAAACAAGGAACCCGCCGTTTTTCATCAGGCTTCCCCCACCGTTTGACAACGTCGCGAGCTCGAGCCAGCGACCGTCACGGGCTTGTATGAAACGAACTAGGCCCGGCCCAATTTCCTGCTGATTCGGGTTGTTCTTGTGCGAGTGTCCGCTCGTAACGGTATCGGCCTGTGACCACAGAAGCCCGGGCGAGGTCGTAACGAAGGCACAAAACGCCGCCGTCAATCCGGCAACAACTAAAAACGAGCGTGACGCTGGGAGCATAGATTACCTCGACAGGAAGAAGCTCAAACTCTCGAGCGCGACAGCAAGATTCACGTTTCGCAGCCGTGCTTCTTTTGGTACAACCAGCTGCCTCGGCGCAAAATTGAGAATCCCGTGTACGCCCCGTTCCACCAGAAGATTGGCCACATCTTGAGCGGACTGCACGGGCGTCGCAATTACGCCAATATCCACGGGATCCGCCTTTAGTACAGCTTTCGCCTCGCCGAAGGGACGGATTTCGACGTCTTCCCATTTGTGCCCGATCTTACTGCCGTCGGTATCGAACACATGGGTAAAGAAGAACCCGTCTTCCCTGAACCCTTGGTGAAAGAACAACGCATGCCCCAGGCTACCGGCACCAAACAATGCCATTGTCCATCTTTTGTTGAGTCCAAGAATGTTTTCAATAGCGCCTTTCAACTCATCGACCTGATAACCCAGCCCACGCGTACCAAAGTTGCCAAAATAAGACAGATCCTTACGAACCTGAGCGGATGTTACACCGCACAGCTCCGCCAACCTCGCCGAAGAGATGGTTGTGGCTGCCTTCTGTTCCAGATCAAGAAGGATCCGATAGTAGGTGGATAATCTCCTGACTGTGAATTCGGATATCTTCTCGATGACAGGCGCGGCCATCGCCCTATTACCGCCCCGCAGGCGGGAGCTTGTCACTTTCCGCTGCACCCCATACTCCTTTCACAATCCTCAGCAGTGTTTTCGCTAGACTCGTTTATCGGTTTCTCTTCCTTCTCGCGCTAACCGACAATCATCACCTTGTATTTCGACAATTGCCCGCAAGCCGAGGATGGCCGACAACCCCGTCCACGTCATCACCGCCCGTTTTCGTCTTCTTCACGGGCCAGATGAGCGACATCAGTAACCACGTCGCCTTCATCGAGATTGATCAGCCGTACCCCCTGCGTATTGCGCCCTATCACCGATAGCTGCGATATGGGGCAGCGGATAACCACGCCTTTGCGAGTGATGATCATGATGTCATCTTTGTCGTGCACTTCCTTGATCGAAATCACTTTTCCATTACGCTCGGTCGTACGGATATTGATGACCCCTTTACCGCCGCGGTGTTTTGTGGAATAATCCTCGAGCGGTGACCGCTTACCAAACCCGTTTTCGGTCACCGTGAGCAACGTCGCATCCTTTGCAACCACGACCATTCCGATTACTTCGTCTCCGGAATCAATCTTGACGCCACGGACACCACCCGCCGTACGGCCCATGCCCCTTGCATCGGTTTCCTTGAAACGGATCGCCCGACCATCGCGCTTGGCGAGCACCACATCCTGATCGCCGTGCGTGACCGCCGCCGCTATGAGTGTGTCATCGCCTTTTAACGTCATCGCGACGATCCCTCCGCGGCGCGGCCTGCGATACAGACTCAATTGAGTCTTCTTGATCATGCCCTTCCGCGTGGCCGTGAGCAGGTACTGGTCCTCGCGAAAATCCGTAACCGGTACATGTCCGGTAATACGTTCGCCGTCAGCAAGTCCGAGCAAGTTTATGATAGCCTTACCACGCGCCTGACGACCGGCCACTGGAATATGGTGGACTTTGAGCCAATGGCATCTGCCGCGATCCGTAAAAAACAAGATATAACTATGCGTTGAGGCTATAAAAATCTGTTCGACAAAGTCCTCATCGCGAACCTTGATCCCCGTCACCCCTCGCCCACCCCGTCGCTGGGCTCGGTACGAATCGAGCGCGAGCCTCTTGATGTATCCGGCATGGCTGATCGTGATCACCATGTCTTCCTCGGCGATCAGATCTTCCGCCTCGAAAGCCGCTGCTGCGGTTGCCAGAATCTCGGTACGCCGGTCGTCGCCATACTTCTCTTTGATTTCCGTCAGCTCGTCCCTGATAATCCGGAGCACGAGTGCCCGGTCCCCGAGAATGCCTTTGAGCTCGCCGATCTTCTTTAGGAGAGCCTGGTACTCATCTTCGATCTTCTGGCGCTCGAGGCCCGTTAGCCTTTGCAGGCGCATATCGAGAATGGCCTGGGCCTGAAGCTCGGTGAGTTCAAACGTATTCATCAGGCCGGTACGAGCAACGTGCGGTGTATCTGCCGCCTTTATCAGAGCCACAATCTCGTCGATATGTTCGAGCGCAATGCGAAAACCCTCTAATATATGCGCACGTTCTTCAGCCTTGAGCAAATCGAACTTGGTGCGCTTGACCACCACTTCCTCGCGGTGCGCAAGGTAACACCTGATAAGATCTCTTAGAGTGAGTATCTGTGGACGGTTATCAACCAGTGCCAACATAATGATGCCGAACGTGACTTGCATTGGTGTGTGTTTGAACAGCTGGTTCTCCACGATTCGTTCGTCGGCGTCCCTCTTGAGAATGATCACCATGCGCATCCCGTCCCGGTCAGATTCGTCGCGGATATCCGCGATGTCACTTATGGTGCCTGCTTTCACCAGCTCCGCAATACGCTCGATGAGCGCGGCCTTGTTGACCTGATAGGGAAGTTCGGTAACCACGATTGCCTCGCGGTCATTTTTCAACGTCTCGCTCTTCGTGCGGGCGCGAATAATTATGCGTCCTTTCCCGGTGCGATACGCCTCTTCGATACCCTGTCTACCCAGGAGGATTCCTCGAGTCGGAAAGTCCGGGCCGTGGACCAGCGCAAACAGTTCCTCGTCGCTCAACTCCGGGTTTTCAAGAAGGGCAATACACCCATCTGCGACCTCGCGCACGTTATGAGGCGGTATGTTTGTGGCCATTCCAACCGCGATCCCGGAAGCGCCGTTTACCAAGAGGTTGGGCGCTCTGGCTGGCAATACTAGAGGCATCATCCGTGAGCCATCGTAGTTCGGCCCGAACTCGACCGTTTCCTTTTCGATGTCAGCGAGCATTTCCTCGGCGAAGGCTGTCATTCGCACTTCGGTATACCGTTCCGCCGCCGCCGGGTCGCCGTCCACCGAACCGAAATTGCCCTGCCCATCGATCAACGGGTAACGAAGGGAAAAATCCTGCGCCATGCGGACAATCGTTTCATAAATTGCCGACGTTCCATGGGGGTGATAGTTGCCGTTGACGTCGCCAGTTATCTTCGCTGACTTGCGATACGGCCTGGTGTGCGTGAGATTGAGATCATTCATCGCCGTCAGCACACGCCGATGCACGGGCTTAAGCCCGTCACGGACATCTGGCAGCGCCCGGGAAACGATGACGCTCATCGAGTAGTCGAGATACGAAGCTTGCATCTCTTCTTCGATGCGCACCGGTACAATTCTTTCTCCATCGACCGCCATATTGGTCTCCCTATGTTTGGCTCAAAGGACCGTTGTGCGCTCGCCGTCGTCCAATTAACGTGTGCTTCTTTGCCCGCGTGGCGACAACTGCCATTAGACTATGCTGCTTGATATCGGAATCAGCTGCGGAAGCCGCCGATGGGACCCCGTCAGATATCCAGGTTCTTTACGTTTAGCGCATTCTCCTGAATAAATTGCCTTCTCGGTTCGACCTGATCTCCCATCAATATATTGAACATGCGATCCGCCTCGATGGCATCTTCGATGTGAACCTGCAAAACAGTCCTACTCGCGGGATCCATGGTCGTCTCCCAGAGTTGTTCGGGGTTCATCTCGCCCAGACCCTTGTAACGCTGGATGTAAATACCGTCTCCACCACCCCAATCGTTGACGACTCTCTCACGCTCAGCCTCATTGAAAGCGTACGCCTCTTTCTTGCCCTTCTTGACGCGGTACAGCGGTGGCTGGGCGATATAAACAAAACCGGCTTTAACCAAATCTACCATGTAGCGATAAAAAAGCGTCAAGAGCAGCGTACGAATGTGAGCACCGTCAACGTCAGCGTCCGTCATTATGACGATCTTCTTGTATCGTATTTTTGCAATGTCAAACTCGTCGCGCACACCCGTTCCGACCGCGGTGATAATAGTCTTTATCTCCTCGTTCGACAGGATTTTGTCCAGACGTGCTTTTTCCACGTTGAGAATCTTGCCTCTCAGTGGCAAAATCGCCTGGAACTCGCGGTCCCTCGCCTGCTTTGCCGAGCCGCCCGCCGAATCACCCTCGACAAGATACAGCTCACTCACATCCGGGTCAGTATTTGAACAATCCGCCAGCTTGCCGGGAAGTGAGCTCGACTCGAGTGCCGACTTGCGTCGGGCTAGGTCTCGGGCTTTTCTTGCGGCCTGGCGAGCCCGGAACGCGGCCAGGCATTTTTCGATCAGCTGCTTGGTTACCGCTGGATTCTCCTCGAAGAACTCTCTGAAACCGTCACCAACAACCGCCTCGACGATCCCTTTTACCTCGCTGTTACCGAGCTTGGTCTTGGTCTGCCCCTCGAACTGCGGTTCTTTTAGTTTGACGCTGATGACCGCGGTTAACCCTTCACGAACATCGTCCCCGGTGAGTGTCACCTTTTCTTTCTTGAAGACGTTCTCAGCTGTCGCATAGTTGTTGATGCTTCGCGTCAAAGCGGATTTGAAACCTGAGAGGTGCGTGCCACCTTCGATCGTATTTATGTTATTGGCAAAGGCAAACACGTTCTCCGTAAACGAATCGGAGTACTGCAACGCGACCTCCACATCGACGCCGTCCTTCTCGGAATGGACATAAATGGGTTCTTCTATTATTAGCCTGCGATTCTCATCAAGGTATTTGACAAACTCGACAATGCCCCCGCTATACTTGAAGACGTGTTTCTTCTCACGCCCGGCCATCTGGTCGACCAGCGTGATCTGCAACCCCTTGTTCAAAAAGGCGAGCTCCCGCAGCCGCTGCGCGAGGGTCTCAAAACTGTACTTGATCTCGCCAAAAATCTCGTCGTCGGGAAGAAACGTCACTTTGGTCCCCGCGGCCTCGCTCGCGTCCCTCTCCTCGAGGTCCCCAGCCGGTTTTCCCCTCTCGTACCGTTGAAAGTACCGCACCCCGTTCCGCGAAATCTCTACCTCGAGAAACTCCGACAAGCCGTTTACAACGGATACCCCGACCCCATGCAGACCGCCAGAAACCTTGTAGGTCTTGTCGTCAAACTTGCCGCCGGCGTGCAGTGTGGTCATCACTACCTCCACAGCAGGTCTGTGCTGCGTCGGATGCATATCCACCGGGATGCCGCGACCGTTATCGGTAACACTCACAACGCCGTTCTTATGGATCAGGACCTCTATTTCGGTGCAGTAACCCGCCAGCGCCTCGTCGACACTATTGTCCACCACCTCGTAGACCAGGTGATGAAGCCCGTGGATGTCGGTGCTTCCGATGTACATCGCCGGTCGCCTGCGCACCGCTTCCAGCCCTTTAAGGACCTGTATCTTTTTTGCAGTATATTCCTGGCTCATGCTCTTCCTCTGGTAAGGTGATTCTAACCCGTTCCTGCGCTAAACCGGATCTTGTGGCACTCGATGTCAGGGGCTCGCTCGCGGAGCTTTCTTAGGATGTCTCTTTCCATAAAAAAGAGCTCCTGCAGCCAGACGCTATGCTCCACATGAACGAAAAGCACCCCTTTCTCCATCTTGACGGCTTTCGTTCTGGCTGCAATGTTGTCACCGACGACCGTCGGCCAGATCTTCAAGATCTCTTGCTCGTGCAGTCTATGATCTAGTCCAGCGGATTTCAGGACGGCTGGAAGGATGTCGCCGATCCTCGCGAATCTCTTGGGCCTCATACCTATAAAAGATACCGTCTGCGCCGACTTTGTGAAACATTTTTTTTGCGTTTTCAGGAAATTTTCACGCGGATAACCCGTTGCTATTTAGCGGTTTAAATGCTCGCCAGGCTTTCACGTGCCAGCAAAAAAGACGCCGCACCCGTCGGCCTGTCTTTGCGCGCAGCTGAGGCAACCACGCCCCGGTCGTTGCGAGATCCGGGTCGAACACTTCGGTGTCACGAGCGCGTCTCGCCGGCTGCGGCCGGTCTACCATCAAACCGTATGCTGGTGTTTTTCCAGAGACACAAGAACCCACTATGTGGGCGCTCATTGCAGGACGTCTTTTTTATAAATTGCCGGCCCGGAGCCAAATGGTGAGAGTCCGCTCGCTCCCTGGGGTAGCGATTCGTGAATACCGACGGCCAGGATGCCGTCGGGTAGAAGCCGGCACAGAATCTTGTTCAGAATTTCCATTTGCAGCTCTTCATCAAAGTAGGTGAAGACGAGGTTGCGGCAGAGGATGATGTGAAAGGATCCTTCGGCGAGCGCGTGACGAATGTCTTGTTTTATAAAGGTGACGTTCTCTCTGAATGTCTCGCCCAGCACATATTGATCGCCGTATCTTGAAAAAGCGCTCTCGAGCCACAGCACAGGCAAGTCTTTGACGCTGCTCTTCGGGTAACAGCCTCTGCTGGCTCGCTCGAGCATATGGCCATCGACGTCACTGGCCGTGACACGGAGCGGCAATTTACACCTAGCAACGGGTGGGAACGGCTGAGGGCCTCGCGCACCAGGGGAGAAGGACGTTCCCAAGCTAAGCTTCCACATGATTTGAACCGTGTATGCTTCTTCGCCCGAGCCACAGCCCACACTCCAACAGCGGATTTCTTCGTCGCCCCTCTCCACCGCACAACGCACAATCGAAGGCAACACCTGCGTACTAATCGCATCGAACACACCACGGTCGCGATAGAATCGTGAGATAGTGATGCGACACAGCCCGTCCAGAACCTTCCACTCGCCCGGACTTTGACCAAGCCGCGTCCTGTAGGCGGCTAGACCAGATAGTTCCAATTCGTCAATCCGGCGAGCGACACGCTTACAGACCTGTTTGCGGACCCGGCGGAACCCCGGCCAAGCGAGTCGCAGACGGGGAAGGCCCCATTGCAGAAACTCCGTGCACTCTTTGTCGGTCACGTCAATCCCAACGATCTGCGGTAAGGGCCTGCGTGGCTGGGCGATAAGGACCGTCGACAAAACGGGCCGCGGCAATGCACGCGCGTTAACCGCCGTCATGCGTGTTATCGTTGCCTAAATGTTGGAAGTCGTCGTGATTCGGCGACCCGCTGCGCCTGCAGATTCCCTCTTGCGTCAAGAACACGAACGGTGAAAGAGTCTCCGAGATCGAGTCGAAGCCACCAGGTGACCGACTCACTCACTTTGCCCCTTGATAGGCCAACGCGGTGAACGGAGTGCCTCGAGGATGTTCTTTCAATAACCAGCTTTTCGCGGTCGC
>Ga0224512_10001078_pt1 | contig 27127 bp, 25 predicted proteins | sample SF_May12_sed_USG_4_FD_169103 | JGI IMG/M metagenome (GOLD analysis project Ga0224512, IMG submission 169103) | Sediment microbial communities from San Francisco Bay, California, United States - SF_May12_sed_USGS_13 | ecosystem: Environmental > Aquatic > Marine > Sediment | place: USA... | reverse complement strand
CGCGTCGGCCACGCCCCGCTCCGCAGCCATCCGCACCCAGTGTGCCGCCTCGACATCATCTTGTTCCACACCCAACCCCACGGCATACAGGGCGCCCAGGTGATACTGCGCGCGTGCGACTCCCTGCTCAGCAGCGCGGCGGAACCAGGCGGCCGCCGCCACGTCATCACGAGCGACGCCGAGTCCACCAGCGTACCTGAGCCCCAGTTGATACGCGGCCTCGGGCTCTCCGCCCTGGGCGGCCGCACGATGCCGGTCCACGCCATTTACATCGGTGGTGGACACCCGCTCACCAGCGAGCGCCACGTCCGACGCCCCAGTACGGAACACGTCTTCGAGCGTGCGATCAGTAGCCGGCTGATCCAGCAACTGCATGACATAACGAATCGGCGTCGCAAACCCGATGTGCCGCGCCTCTTCGACGTACGCGGCGGCCACGGCCACGACGCACCCGTTACCGTCCAACACCGGCCCGCCACTCGAGCCAGGACTCAAGGGAAGAGAGAGCTGTAACAGATCGACACCGTTCTCCACCCGCGTGGCACCGACGATGCCCACCGACACCGTGCCCGTGAACCCGAGGGGACTGCCGATCGCGATGATTGGCTCACCCACTCGAGGCTCGGTCTCGCACGGAGAGAGCGTCGGGAGACCGGACGCGGCAATCCCGAGCAGCGCGATGTCAGCCAGCGAGTCACCCTGAACGAAGCGCACGTCTTCATAGCGAGCACCGTTGGGCAGTTCGATTGCCGCGGTTACTGCGCCCTTGAGCACGTGCCAGTTGGTCACCACCAGCCCGAGCGAGTCGAGCAGAAACCCGCTGCCCTGGCCAATCGTGTCGCCGTACACGTCGACCGTCAGGACCGTCACGGTCGCCGGGACCGAACGGGACGCGATCTCAGCGGTGGAGAGCGGAGTGGAGGTCTGGGCAAATGCCGCCCGGGGGACGAGCTGCAGCAGTGCCACGAGCACGCCCACCACAGCGACATGGCTGCCGCGTACCCCGGAGGGCGGTGGATCGTGACGTTGGGCACCAAGCCGCATGCGGAACACCTTCCGTGGGACTGCCCCCAAGCAGGACCACCCTGCCGGTCAATCACTACGGGACGGGACGCTGAGACACAGTGCGCTGAGTCACACTCGGGCCGTGGAGGGGTCGTGCGGCGGAAAAAGGCACACAAAAAGGACGGGCCAGCTTCGGCCCGTCCTCGATGCGCTGAAGCGACTGAGACTACTTGGCCATGATACCCAGCGACTTGAGGGTCTCCATGGTAAGACCGCCCTGGCTCAGCCCTTTTGCGCGCTGGTAGGACTGCACAGCGGCGAGCGTGCGCCGGCCGATGACGCCGTCGATCGGGCCCGGGTTGTGACCGGCACGGGACAGAGCCCGCTGAATGTCCGTCACGACTGTCGGCGTGGTGTTGGTCTCGCAGAGAATAGACCGCCACTCCATGCGGCCATCGGTCGCCAACTCACGCTTGGTGACCGTCTGATACCGCGCGGGCGTCACGGTGCGCTGCGTGCGCGCCGGTGTGGCAAGCTGCCGCACCCGAACCGTCTCGTACTGCGCGGGGACATCGACCGTCCTCGTGGTCGCGGGCGTTTTCACCTTCCGGAGCCGCACCGTCTCATACTCGGCGGGAACCGGCACTTCACGCGTGGTGGCCGGAGTCTTGAGCACCCGACGCTCCACGGTCTTGTAGGTTGCGGGAACGTCGACCAGGCACATGATCTCGCCAGTGGCCTCGTTGATCTTCTCGATCGGGCCGCGGCCGGGCTTCCAGACCTGATGCGCCGGCTGGTCGAGCACCGTTTCCTTGACGGTCTCGTAGACGGCGGGAGCTTCCACGATCCGCGTGCTGGCAGGCTTGACCATCACCTGCTCGTTCACCCACTCGAAGGTCGCGGGCACGACTTCGATCCGCTGCGACGCTTCGCGCACCAGCACCCGCTCCTCGGCCCATCGATACTGCGCGGGGACGATCTGCACGTTGACGACTGAATCGTGCGCCAACACGCGCTCGCTCGACGTCTTGTAAGTGGGCGGCATGAACACACGCGCGTAGCATTCACCGGGCTTCGCATTCGGAGGCAGGAGCTCCGTGAACGCGCCGGCTGAACGCACTGGCGTGGCTGGCTGCTGCTGCGCCTGGGCTGCGGCTTGCCGTGCTGCCTCGGCGGCCTTCCGCTCCTGCTCGACCTGCATCGAACTCTGCTGCAACTCCTGTTTCATGGTCTTGACCGAATCCTCGAGTGAGGTGATGCGCTCGGTCTGCGAGGCCATGATCTGGTCCTGCGAGCTTGCCATGGTCCCGCTCGACGCACAACCGGACGCGGTGACCACCACCACGCCGAGCACTGCGCCGATCAGGTTACGATGAGCCTTCGACATTCCGTTCTACTCCTGTGGTTGGGACAAAACGATCAGACTGCCGTGCCACCCCGCGGGGCAGCGCCGTCGGCACTCTGGACGGCACACAACAAATCCCTGCGCGCGTCTTAAGGGCAACGGACATGCCAGATGGGACGAGGGGTCTAAGCTATTTGATTGGTTTGACTTACGGTGTTCGACGTCGGAGCCAGCAGATCGGGATCGGCCCGATTATCGCGCCGAATCGGGACGAGGGGTGGGGAAGAGTGCCAGAATGGGAAAGGCGATGGGGCTTCGCCGTTATCAGTTGTAGGTTATCAGTCGTCAGTGTCTCACCCTGAGAACTGACGACTGAAGGCTGACAGCTGCTTCTGCCCCTCCTCTTTCCCTCTAGCCCCCTACCGCGCGGTCAGCGTCGTCTCCTGCATGCCGCCTCCCATCATGGCCGGCAGTTTGGTCGTGCCGCGCACCACCAGGTGCGGTGCGTCACGCGTCACGTTGAGGGTCGCCGACCCGGACTCGTCGCCGTCGAGCGGAGTCAGCGTCACAACCCAGGTCTCGAACGTGCCGGCACCGGTCGTGACGGTCTCACTCCCCGTCACCTCGATGCCGATTGGGCGGATCTTCTGCGAGAGGAGGTCCAGCATCTGCATGCTTCCCGCGTATTCCTCGCAGATCTGGGCGCCTGAGATCTCCGCATCGTCAAAGAACAGCTCCCGGTCGATGAGGGGCGGCTGTTGCGCTGTCGCACTGATCGGAACGGCAAGCAGCGCCACCAGGGGAATCACAAAGACGATGCGTCGCATGGTACCCGTGTGTCCAATGGAGGGAGGCACGGAACCTAGTCAATTGGGACGGTTCGGCGATACCGGGGGTTTGAAGAGGAAGAGGAGGGGCGATGGAGGGCGATGATCACTGCCACCCTGCCGCTCTGCCGCTGTCGTGGCGGCGCAGCCGCTTTCCATGGGAGCACTGGCGCGATCACGGACTGGACTGCACTCTAGGTGATCCAAACCTGTACCCCCCCTCCTCAGGAGATGTCCATGCGTCGCATCCTCAGATTAGTCACCGTCTTTGCGGTGATCGCCGCCGTCACCGTTGCGTGTGGCACGTACACTGCCGAGGGCGACTCTGGGCTCGAAGGGGCCTGGATGGTCACGAGTTGGAACGTTGCGGGGGAAACGGTTGCCGAACCGCAACCGGGATTGATCGTGTTCACCGATACGCATTACAGCATGATGTACGTGAACGGCGCAGCGCCTCGGCCGCAGTATGCGGGTGAGGAGATGACGGACGCGGAGATACTGGCGGCGTTCGACAGCTTCACGGCGAACTCCGGTCGCTACGAAGTGAGCGGGAACGAACTGACGACAAGACCGTCCGTTGCGAAAGATCCGAACTACATGGGAACGTGGCCGGACAATGCGGAGACCTACACGTTCGAGCTCGAAGGAGAGACCCTGCGCTTGACATGGCCGAGCGACTGGCCGGGCGGCCTTCGCATTGGCACGTTCCGCAAAGTCGAGGGCGAAGCGGCTTCTTGAGGCAGGACGGTCTAGGACGGTCAAGAGGGTCCAAGACGGGCTAGGACGGTAGAGGACGGTCGAGACAAAACAGAGAGCCGGACGGCGAATTGCCGTCCGGCTCTCTTGGCGTAGCGGCGATGGAGGGCGATGACGGCGATGCTGCCGCCCTGCCGCTGCTGTTCTGCCCCGCTGCCGCTACTTCTTAGTGAGCGTCCCCGTCCACGTGCCCGACGACGAGCCGTCCATGAACTGTCCATTGCGCTTCCAGTTGCCGCCACCGGTCATCCCGGCGAACCGGCCGTACCCGCCGTACACGCCCCAGGTACCGCAGGCATCCGGGCAGGCGCTCGTGGCGACTTCGGTCATCTGCCACCACATGGTGTACCCGTGTCCGTCCAGCGACTGCCCGAAGCACGAGCCACTCCCAGCCTGCGGCATGTCACCCACGATGCGGAACATCGCGACGCAGTCGAGCTTCGTATTGTGGATGGGATATGTCGCCGAGTTGGCAAGCGTGATCTGCTGATAGTGGTTCATGATATGCGCGGCGCCGTCCGGCATGGCAATGGTGTCGGACGCCATCGGGATCGTCGAGAAGGTGCCAGTTCCGGACTGCGCAGCGAGCGGGCCGGCAAGGCCCACGACGAGCATCAGGGAGGGGAAGGCCGATCGCTTGAACATGTGCGTTGTCTCCTTTGGTCTGGCGCTGGACGGCGGGTGCCCAGGTGGCAACCAGTGACGCCGTCTGCGAAAAGCGGAGATTATGTTCGCACGTGTGACGGAGCGCAAGGTGGGGAGTGGTTGGCGCTGACCGGCGGGCGATGGGTTCAGACGACGAAGACGACGAAGACGACTGAGAGTAGGCCGTCAGCCTTCAGCCTTCAACCATCAGCTATCAGCTACTGCCCCTACTGCCGCGGCGGTCCTGCCCCTTGCGATCCGCCATCCGTGCTCTCTTGGCGTGGCGGGCATGCGACAACGCGTCGCACGTGAATCTTCGACCGCACGTCAACGGCAACTGAAAGACTACGCAAATCACCAGAGGCATACGGGACAAGTTCAATTGAGTTGTGGCGATTGCGCCGTGGCGGTTCTGCGACTCTTGCGCTCGTAATGCCCGTAGGTCACTCTAGCCACAAGTAGGAGAACACATCCCCTCGATATCCGTAGCCGATGTGTTCGATGCTCTCACGACTCAGTACGGGACGCCTTTCGAACGAGACAGTCGAAAAGACGATGCATGCCCACAGCGGGAAGCAGTGCGATCCGGGAGTGTGGACGTTCTCCGGAGCGGCAGCGACGTGATGCGGTTGCTGTTGGCCCTGACGCTCGTCCTCTATGGCTGCAGCGACCTCGTCACGCCGGAACATCAACCTGACGCCGATGTTCGAGTCAAGCTCAGCCACTTCCGTGATGGCCTGGCACCGGACACGATTGTGTTCTTCGGACGAGTGTTTAACGACGGACCCACTGACACGCTGCATTACCGCCTGAACGTCGTCAGTGACAGCGCGATGCTTCTGGAGCGTGATGGATTCTTTGTCGAGAACCAGTTCCAGGCAGTACTGGCCTACGATCCCGCGGCGGACCTCACCTTTTCTTGTCTCGCGTGGATCGAGACCGATACATCGGTGACAGTCTTCTCCACCAGGTGACGGACATGTGGCGGCGTGGTGCTGCTGCGCGGCGGCCATGGAAGACAGACGACTCTGACGACTGAGAGTAGGCCGTCAGCCATCGGCCTTCACTTGTCAAGTAGTGCCGCTACAGTCCTGCCCCCTCTGACCATCTCGACCGTCCTCGACCGTCTTCCACCCGACCGCCGTCTGCGTTCACAGCTTGGACTCAAGGTTCTGCCGCAGCAGCAGGGCGATATCGAGGATCAGTAGGAACACTCCATATTCGAGGAGCAGGCGCGGATTGACGGCGAGAAATGGGACGCCCGTGCCCAACATGTTGAGGCCTTTCTCGATGATTGCTAGGCTGAATAGCAGTACCGATATCAAGAGAAAGACCGGTGCGGCGAAGACGTGTTCCGTTTTGCCGTTCATGTCTACTCCTTGTCGATAAGGACGGTCAAGGACGGTCTCAGACGGCATGAGTCGGTCGGGGACGGGAAACATCCCCCTCCCATCGCCCGCCATCGCCGAGATCGCCCCTGTCGTGTTTTACGGTCGTCTGACATCCCACTCCAGTGCCGGCAGAGCCTCCTCCTGCTTCTCGCACATAAGATCGATCAAGTCCACCGCCGCACGATAGGATACCGTGGTCGGGTCTAAGAGCAACGCTTGCAGCAGCGGGTCGCGTGATCGATGCTCGAATGCCTCCACCAACAGGCGGTTGATACTGATCTGCATGTTCAGTAGCGCCGCCGCAAGTTCCGGTAATGGCTGCATCTGCTTGGCGATGACACGGCCCGTGTCCACCGTGGCAGGGAGCTCAACGACCGCATTGTCGGGCAGGTTGGGGATTGCGCCCGCGTTCGTGAAGTTGACTGCGGCAACATCGTTGCGGCATCCGCAATAGAGTCCTTCAATGATCGAAACGGTCACCTCACCGGATGGCTCGAGCGGGGCCGCGGGATCGACCGACAGACGCGGGTTGGTGTGCAGCCGAGGCAGGGGACCCTCAGGATAGAGTGGAACCTCGTGCGGGCGGTCGCTCAGGTTGTAAACCCACGTCGGGACCTCGCCACCCTCCCACGGCCGCCCGTCTCGCGGGTCATGAAAGAACTGGAGTGCCGCACTCGCCAAATACTCCTCTGCCCAGCGCACGTACTCGCCGATGTGATTGGCCCCGGGTGACGGATAGAGCCCGACCACCCGAAAGAGGATCCGCGAAAGCGCAAGCTCGTCCCAACGTGCGAGCAAGTGTGCTTCCCGTTCACGCTCGCGGAGTTTTGGGTAGAGGTCTTTGCCTGTCGCCCTGTCTCGGATCTCCTGGAACCAACTGAAGTGATTGAGACCGCAGGCGTATGTCTCCAATGAATCGGGCTCGCACTCGAGGAACTGGGCGACTTGATCGATGCCGTGGAACACGCCGTGACACAGTCCGACCACTTTGATGGACGTAAGCCGAGTGAGTGCCTCACAGAGTTTGGTGAGTGGATTGGTGAAGTTGAGGAGCCACGCGTCGGGACAGTGACGCTCCATGGCGCGTGCCACGTCCAGCGTTGGGCCCATGTTCCTGAGCGCGTGGAACAGCCCGCCGGGGCCGCCGTTCTCACCGTAGATCTGTTTGAATCCCAACTGACGGGGCAGGTGGAAATCCTGTGCCCAGTAGTAGTAACGTCGCTTGGCGATTGCCATGACGACCACCTGCGCGCCGTCGAGCGCTCGATCTAGTTCCGTCGTGGCCTCGATGGTGAGCGAGTTCTTGTGCCGCTTGGTGATCTCGCGTGCGTAGGACGCCGTGACCTGCAACTCCTTGTCCGCCACGTCCATCAACGTGACGGTGGGCTGTTGCGCACAGATCGGCTCACTCAGGAGCAGGTCCCGCACGGTGGCGGGGCCGAACTCGCGACTTCCGGCGCCGATGATGGTGATCTTCATGTCAATTGCTCTTCCTTGAAATCGGTGCGCGCCTCGGCGACGTCGCGGTCACCCGCGATCAACCGCAATGCTGCCCATGCTCCGAAGATCGACAACACGATCGCCACCATGCCAGGAACCGGCCGGCCGGTAAACAGATATCCGGCACCCAACAGGCTGCCGTACACGAAGAGGAGGCCGAGCCCAAAGCCCAGCCACTGCCGCTTGGCGTCGTGCTCGACCGTCACGTCGGGACACGATGCCGCGATCGGTCCCCACCACCCACCGGGCCGTACCTTCCGGTAGAACGCCTGCAACCGGCTCGTCTCGTCGGGCCGAGTGTTGAGCGTAACTACGAGCCAGATGAGGCTGCAGCCCAACAGGATGATTGTCGCCCGGATGAAGTCGAACTCGCCACCGTAGAAGTGGGTCACGTGTGCCATGCCGGAATCGGAGAGAATCCCGATGCGGTGGAGGATCCCGGCCCACACCGGCCCGTTGGCCAACATGAACGATCCTGCCATCGCACTCACCTCCGCCCACGCGTTGACACGCCACCAATACCAGCGCAACAGCCAAACCAGAGCGACCCCCGCGGTCAGCTCAATGATGTAGATCCAGGCGCGACGGATCGAGTCCATCTGCCACGCAGTCGCTGCGGCGACCAATGCGAGCACCACGATCGCAAGCCGCGACGCCAACACGTAATGACTCTCGCTAGCATACCGCTTGATGAACCGGCGGTAGACGTCGTTCACCAAGTACGATGCGCCCCAGCAGAGATGCGTGTCCATGGTACTCATGAACGCGGCAAGGAACGTGGCCACCATGAGCCCGCGTAACCCCGCTGGCATCATCTCCACGATCATCATCGGGTAGGCGAGTTCGGGATCGGCCGCGAGCTCGGGCGCGGCGGTTGCAACTGGCAGGATCAACAGCGACCCGATACCGGCGATGACCCACGGCCAAGTCAGGAGCACGATCGCGGCAAAACTGAACCAGAACGCGGACAGCAGCGACTGGCGTTCGTTCTTCGCGGCAAAGAGCCGCTGTGCGACATAGCCGTCTCCCTGACCGCTCCGCGTCCACAGGAGGAAGATCAGAAACAGAAAGGAGACGAACTCGAGCGAGCTCAGGTGGGCGGGGTCGGGTACGAGATCGAGTGTGGCAACCGGGGCGTCGGGCAGGGCGCGCACCTGTGCCGCCATGGACGCTGGGCCGCCGAGGCGCACCAAGATGATGCCCGCCAACGTGAGGGACCCCAGCATGCCGGCCGTGAACTGGAGAAGGTCGGTGACGACGACACCCCAGAGTCCCGAGGCGATGGTATAGGTGAGGGCGAGTCCCACGCACACGACCAACGCCAACCACGGCGGCCAGCCGAGCAGCACGCGGGTGAATTTGACCATGGCGAGCATGACCCAGCCCATTACCACGGCGTTGCGGAGGATCCCATTGAAGATCGCGGAAAACCCGCGCAACACGGTGGCCGGCCGGCCCGAATAGCGGAGCTCCACGAACTCGGCGTCAGTCAGGATTTCCGCCCGCCGCCACAGCTTGGCGTAGAAGAAGACCAAGAACATGAAGCCCGCGGCCTCGTACCACCAAAGCCAGTTGCCGAATACGCCGCGCGTGCGTACGAGCGCGGCGGTCGCGAGCGGCGCGTCGGTGGCAAAGAACGTGGCGGCGATCGAGGTGCCGGCGAGCCACCACGGCAGTGACCGCCCCGCCACGAAGTACTCCTCGATGTTCTGTCCCGCGCGGCGCGTGAACCAGAAGCCCAAGACGAGGGTGACGACGCCGTAGACCGCAACGACCGCCCAATCGCCGGAGGTGAGTTGCATGGGGGGAGAAGATAGGACGCCGGGAAGAGGGTGGCGAGAAAGACGACTGAGCGGGCCGTCAGCGATCAGCCGTGAGCTGTCCGCTATAGCGGTTCCTGTCGCCCTGCCGCTCTGCCGCTGCTGTCCTGCCCCCTTTCCAACTCCCGCTATTCCCTCGCGAACAAAATTGACTATATGGTGTAGTGAGTTGCAGATTCCCACCTGGTCACAGAATGAGGGCGGAATGACCTTCTACAGGCTGTTTCCCAACATCACGCGCAGCTCGAGGCCGGTACGTAAGTCGTTCCCGTCGAGTAGTTTAGAGTATACCGGACGGGTGAGCGGTGAGATCGCCACGCCCGCTGCCCCGCGCGTTTGTCCCCAGTGTCAGGGCACGCTCGCGGTTCGTGGGCCGGTCAGGCTGACGGAAGGAGGGCAGCTGGGATTGGTGTTCACGTGCCTCAGGTGTGAGCACCAGGGAGCTCTACCCGAGCCACGGCGCCCACGGGTCGTGCGGGGGGAGTTGTTCGATCGGCTTGTCGAGTCACAGCGACGAGGCCGCCGCGACGTGCGGGGCGCGTTCGGTGGTGTATTCGTCTCCGCGGTGTTCCAGACAGGGGTGGTGTTTGCTGCGGTGTTGGCAACCATGGGGGTGACCGCGCAGAGTGCGCCCGCTGTGGACACCTTGATGCTGACGCTTTCTGAAGCGGTACCCGATGACACCCCAGAGGAGCCTGACGCCCCACCGATCGTCACGTCACTCGCGCCGCCACCGTTGGGATTTCAAGTGCTCGAGGCTCCGCTCGACATCCCGACCGGGATTCCAGAGATCGACCTCGATCAGCGGTTCGATCCACGCGACTACTCCGGCCGTGGTGCGGAGGGTGGGGTGTTTGCTGGCGTCGAGGGTGGGCAAGGGCCCGTCGACCAGCAGCCAGTCTTCGATCTGACGGCCGTGGATGAGTTGCCGGAGCCAATCTATGCACCGCTGCCGAAATACCCCGCACTTCTGCGTCGGGCAGGAATCGAAGGATACGTGGACGTGCGCTACATCGTGCTCGCCGACGGAACGGTGGATCCGGGGAGCATCAACGTTGTGGGATCGTCGAACGCTCGGTTCGAATCGGCCGCGGTACGGGCCATCCGCCAAGCACGATTTCGACCCGGCCGAGTGCTTGGTACTCCGGTCCGTGTGCTGGTCGAGCAACGCATCACGTTTACGTTGACCTCGTAGCCAGGCAGCAAGGACACGGGCGACTCTGATGATTGAGGTGCCCGTCAGCTATCAGCTACAGCGGTTCAGGACGCCACTGCTCACGAAGGGCGATGGATTGGAAGCAGACCACTATCCGGTGGTGGGTTCTCTCGCGCGTGTGGACCGAGACGTGTATACATGGTGATGCGGAGATTCGTGCCCTTCTTGGCCCTGTCCGTCATGGCGTGCGCGTCGAGTCCTGATCCCGTGATTGTGGTCCCGACGAGTTTGGGAGGCATGGTGGACTGTGTGGTCCGGCTCGCCGGCAGGTCCGGGTACCGCACGTCCACCGAGGAAAGCATAGACTTTCAGGGGGACGTCGTGATCAGTGCGGTCAGGAGAGGTCCGGAGGGTGAGAGCGGGCTGGTAGCCTTCATCCGGTGGGGCCCCACGCCCGAGCAGCGGACGATCGCATTCACGCCACTTCCCCACGGCAGCCCGATGTTTGCCTTTCGTGCCGATGGGCTCCGCCGACGCATCAACCGGACGTGTCTTGGGTCCATGACCGAGTGACGGTCTGTGACCGTCCTGGCTGGCCGCTTCCTTGGCTCGTCTATCCCCATCTACAGGTGAAACGTCCAGCGGCCGGTGTTTGACTTGTAGAGCACGAACACCGGTTGCCCGTCGACGCTGAACACCGCGCGACCCTCGTCGTCGATCGTCGGTGTAACCGATGCGGCCTGCCGCAGTCCATCGATGACTCGTGTACTCCACTGTTGCTCGAACCGCTCCACTAGCGCGGTCCGGTCGGCTGGCGACGTGAACTTGTGGGATTCTCCGTAGTACTGATCGACATAGGCTTCCCATTCACCCTGCGTGGCTAGCGCCAGCATTGCCCGCACCGTCGCGCCGGCCCGGGCTTCCTCAGACATCGACGTGGTGGAACCTGTTGTGTCACCGTCTCCGCCAGCCGGCGCCGGGCGCTGGCACGCGGCCGTGACGGTGAGCAGGGTGAGCACCAGCGTGAGTGGTTGTCGCGCCATGGAATGCGCACTCCTGTGTGACGTCATGCGCATGTGGGGTCTCGGTGATCAGTGGCGCCAGGAATCGAGGACGTCCAGACCGGTACTGTTCGTGAGGCGGAGGAGATTCCTGCCGTCCGCATCCATGACGTAGATCTCCTGGTCGCCATCGCGGTCGGTGGTGAACGCGATGCGCTGTCCATCGGGAGACCACAGAGGCCATCGATCGTCCCCCGGATCGTGCGTGAGCCGCGTCTCGTTGGTGCCATCCGCGTCGATGACATAGATGTCGGCGTTGTCATTCTGCTCTGCGTCAAACGCGATTCTCGAGCCGTCGGGTGACCACTCCACCCTGCGTCCCTCGAAGGCCATGTTGTGCGTGAGCTGGACCAAGTCGGTCCCATCCCCCTGCATGACGTAGATCTCTCGGTTCCCGTCGCGCTTCGACGCAAAGGCGATCTTCGAGCCGTCAGGCGACCAGGCGCCGCCGATGTCGTCGTCGGGGTTCCAGGTGAGGCGGGTCTGGTTCGTGCCGTCTGCGCGCATGACGTACAACTCGAAGACACCGTCCCGATCGGACGTGAACAGAATCTGCGACCCGTCGGGCGACCATCGGGGAAATCCGTCACGCGCAGTGTTGTCGGTGAGCCGTTGCAACTCGCGACTGGCGACGAGCATGACGAAGATTTCGTAGTCGCCATCGCGACTCGACATGAACGCCATCTTGAATCCATAGCCATCGGGGAACCAATCGGCGCTGTGATCGAAACCCGCATCGCTCGTCAGATCTCTTGGAGCGCTGCCATCGGACCGCATGAGAAAGATGTCGAGATTCCCGTGCCGCCCCGACGTAAACAAGAGGGGGAACGACGTCCCCGGGCTGATACTGTCACCACCGACGGTGAGCCCGGTCAGCTGGTCGTCGTTGCATGACGTGCAGCAGAGTACGAGCCCGCACGCGGCGAGAACGCGCAGCGGAGCAGGAATGCGTTTGCGAGACGGGGTCACCAGCCGATGTTCTCCTGGAAGGAGGTACAAGGCGAATATGCGGCGCGAAATGAGGAGCGCAAGAGTCGGGATTGGTGGCTCAGACGACTCGCTTGACTCAAGACGACGTGGACGACTGTTGCCGGGAGAAAGGGCGATGAAGGGCAATGCTGAAAGTTGACAGCTGATGGCTGACAGCTGACGGCTGAAAGCTGATGTCTGACGGCGGAAAGCCACTTGACACCCTCCGTCCCAAAGCCTCTGCTATAGACACCTGCATCGAGGCCAGGGAGGCCATGACAGACACTATCCGGTTCACGCTCAACGGCACACCAGTCACCCTCGAGACCGACGCGAACCGCACGCTGCTCTGGGTGCTGCGCACCGATCTCGAGCTGACCGGTACCAAGTACGGCTGCGGGGTGGGGATCTGTGGATCCTGCACGGTGGTCGTGGACGGGCAGGCCGTACCAGCCTGCCAAATCAACCTCACGTTCGTCCAGGGTAGGGAGGTGATGACGATCGAGGGCTTGGCGCAGAACGGGAAGCTGCACCGCATTCAGCAGGCGTTTCATGAGCTCGGCGGCTTCCAGTGCGGGTACTGCACGCCGGGCATGATCATGAACGCCTACGCACTTCTGCTCGAGCACCCGCGGCCCACGCGCGAACAGATCGTCGAGGGGATGGAGCGCAACCTGTGCCGATGCGGGGCGCACAAGCGGATCGTCGACGCGATTGAGGAGGCGAGCCATGCCTGACGCCACCCCCACGAGTATCGACCGACGCGAGTTCGTCCAGTGGTTGGGTGGCGGTATCCTCGTCGTCGTGAACCTCCCGATGACGAGCGTGCTGAGCCCCCGCGAGGGAGCGCAACGACGCCAGCGCGGCTACCCCGAAGACATCAACGCTTACCTCCACATCGCCGGGGACGGCTCGGTCACCCTCTACTCGGGAAAGATCGAGATGGGTCAGGGGATCATGACCTCGCTCACCCAGGAAGCCGCCGAGGAATTGGGCGTGGCGCTCGACACGATCCGCATCGTCATGGGGGATACCGACAATTGTCCGTGGGACATGGGCACGTTCGGTTCGCTCACGACCCGAATGTTCGGTCCGGCCGTGCGCGCGGCCGCCGCACAGGCGCGACTCGTGCTGACCGACCTCGCGGCGCAACGGCTCGGCGCGCCGCGCTCGTCGCTCACCGTCGAGAATGGCGTGGTGTACGTGACGCGTGATCGAAGCCGCCACGTGTCGTACGGTGAGTTGGCGCGCGGGGAACGGATCACCCACACCTTGAATGAGCGGGCGGTGCTCCGTGCGGTCGAGGAGTTCGCAGTGATGAATCGGTCGCCCAGGCGGCTCGACGGCCATGAGAAGGTGACCGGCGAGGCCAAGTACGCTGGTGACATCCGGCGTCCTGGCATGCTCTACGCGCGGATCCTCCGCCCGCCGTCGCACGGCGCGAGTCTCACACGCGTAGATACCGCGGCGGCCCGTGCCATGCGCGGCGTCACCGTCGTCAACGAAGACGGATTCGTCGCGGTGCTCGCTGCCGATCCGGAGACCGCGGAACAAGCGCTTGCATTGGTCGACGCCCAATTCGACCTGCCCGCACCCAAGGTGGATACCGAGAGCATTTTCGATCACCTGGTGCGGGTCGCCCCCACCCCGGACACCCCGGAGCGGGAGGGCGATCTCGCCGCGGGCCGGCGACGGAGTGTAAAGATGTTCGACGCCACCTACTACAACAGCTACGTCGCCCACGCGCCGATGGAGCCGCACAGCGCGGTGGCCGAGATCGCGAACGGGAAGGCGACGGTGTGGTCTTCCACCCAAGCGCCGTTCAGTCAGCAGGAGACGATCGCGCGCGCGATCGGGTTCCGGCCCGAAGCCGTGCGGGTGATCACCCCGTACGTAGGGGGTGGCTTTGGCGGCAAGGTGCCGGGGCAACAAGCCGTCGAAGCGGCCCGGCTCGCGAAGATCACCGGGAAACCGGTGCAGGTCTGCTGGACCAGGGCCGAGGAATTCTTCTACGACACGTTCCGTCCCGCCGCGGTCATCAAGGTGTCGTCGGGCATCGATGCGGCGGGCCGTGTTGTCTTGTGGGACTACCAGGTGTACGGCGCCGGCTCGCGCGGCTCCGACGTGTTCTACGATATCGCCAACCGGAGCGTGCGCGTCTACGGCGAATGGCGGGGCGCGCCGCGCGGTATGCACCCGTTCGCAGTGGGAGCATGGCGCGCGCCGGCGGCCAACTCCAACCGGTTCGCGGCCGAGCAGCAGATCGACATGATGGCGGCCGCTGCCGGGGTAGACCCGCTCGCGTTTCGACTCAAGAACACGAAGGACGAACGCATGATCGCCGTGCTTGAGGCCGTGGGCACGGCTTCAGGGTGGGAGCCGGCTGTCACGCCACAGAGGACAGGTCGCGGTCGCGGCGTCGCCTGCGGGATCGACGCCGAGACTTACGTTGCCCTCGCTGCCGATGTCACGGTCGACTCCGCGACCGGTGCGGTGACGGTGGAGCGTGTCGTGTGCGCGCAGGACATGGGACTCGTGGTCAACCCCGACGGCGCTCGTATGCAGATGGAGGGGTGCATTGCCATGGGTCTGGGTTACGTGTTCAGTGAGGAGGTGAGCTTCGAGGGTGGAACCGTGCTCGACACCAATTTTGACACGTACGGGCTCCCGCGCTTCTCGTGGATGCCGAAGATTGAAACGGTGACGGTTCCCAACAACCACCTGCCACCCAAGGGTGGTGGGGAGCCTGCCATCATCAACATGGGTGCGGTCGTGGCGAACGCGATCTTCGACGCTACGGGTGCTCGGGTCTATCGGTTGCCGATGACGCGGGAGCGGGTGTTGGAGGCGATGGGAAGTCTCGAATAGGGGCAGTGGGCGCAGAGGGGGCAGAGGGGGCAGAGGGGGCGACAGACGACTGGGACGACAACGACGACTGAGACGACGCGGTCGACGCGGTCGACGCGAAAGGCAGGGTGGTCCCTGTCGTCGACGTCGTCAGAGTCGTGTCGTCTGCCGTCGTCCACTCATCGCCTTCCATCGCCCTTGTAGTCCATCGCCCGCCGCGTGAGCGGCCTCATCGTCGCGGGCGCCACATCGGATTCCGTGCGATCTCCTCTCCAGGGTCGATTGCGAGCGCCTTGTTGTACTCGATCTGCGCCTTGTCCGGCTGGCCCAGCGTCACGTACATGTCTCCACTGAGACTGTGAAACGTTGCCTCGAACCGCCGTCGAATCTTCTCTACGACATCTGCGACTTCGGCATCGGTGTCGCCGACATTGACGAGGTACGGGATCACGTTCTCACGAGACGCCCGCAGCGCGAGCAGGTTCCGAACGCGGAACGCGTCAGAAGCGAAATACGCCATTGCGGGCGTGAACTCGAGATATGGGTGATTGTCGCTGTTGAGTCGCGCGTCGCCAACGTACGCTGCCAGCGCCTCCTCGCCCATCAAGAACCAACTCAAGAAGTCGACCGCGTCGGTCTCGGGGGCGAAGAACGCAAATTCCTGCTGAATGCTCTCGGTCGCGAGTCTATCACGCAGGGCTCGGAAATCGATCTGCAACTCCTTCTGCATTCCGACGAGAATGCTGTGGTGCCTGAGCGGCGAGAACCAGAGACTGGCATGCGGGAATGCGGTCATGAACGTCTTCGCGATCATTCGCATTTCCGCGTCTGACAACAAGTGGAACGGCAGCCACTGGACGACGATCCCGTCAGGTGAGAGCCGGTTTTTCAGCAACCCGTAGAATTCTTGCGTGTACAGGCTACCGTTGCCCGCCATCTTGGGCGTCGTCGCATCGATCGAGATGACGTCGTACTCGTTGTCTGTGAGCAGCGCGTAGTTCCGTCCGTCGCCCAGGATCGCATTGAACCGAGGGTCACTCAGCACGTCGTGGTTGATTTCCGGGAACCACGGCGCCGCGTCGATCACGCCCGGCACCAACTCGACGCAATCCACTCGGGCGACGTCGTACTGCGTGATGCCCCACGAGGTTCCGCCAGCGCCAAAGCCGATGATGTTCACCCGTGGGGCCGACAGTGTACTCAGCAGCATGGGGAAGTGGGCTAACGGTCCTTGGGCGTCCCGCGCGGCGATCGCCGTGCCGGCTACCGGAAATCCGTTGACCGTCAGCGCCTTATTGCCAAGTCGGTCGCGAAACACCTTGACCGTGGCGCCAACGCCCTCGGAGTACGACAGCACGGCTGGCCGATCGACACCCTCGTAGTACGACGTGAGGTAGATCGCGCGGGCCTGCGTCGCGTAGATGCCCCCTCCAGCGATGAGGAGCAGCGCCAACCCGCTGACCGTCTTGATGCGTGTTCCCTTGCCGAGTCCCGGTTCGGCGAAGAGAAGCACACCACCCAAGACGATACTGAGTGCCGCGATCAGCATGACGCTATGTTGCACGCCGATGAGCGGAATCAGCACGAAGCCGGCGGCAACGGAGCCCAACACGCCGCCAATCGTGTTCACGGAATACACGCTCCCAAGCGCAGTACCCACTCGCTCGGCACTCCGTGCATAGATCTTGGTGACCAGCGGAACGGTCATGCCCATGAGCACCGTGGGGATGAGCATGACCGAGAGGGTTTTCACGAATCGCATCCCCATCCACTTCCAGTTGAGCATCGAGTCGACCGATGCCCCGCTCATGCTCTGAAACACGGAGGTTGAGTTGTTGAGAATGGGAATGGCCAACGCGGCAGTCACGCCGATGAGCACCTCGATCGAGCCAAACCACGCCAGCAGTCGCGTCCTGGTGTCGATGAACCGCGCGATGATGAAGCTGCCGATCGCGATTCCCAGCAAGAAGGCCGTGAGGATCGTCGTGAACGCGTGGGTGGAGTTGTCGAGGAAGAAGACGAGCGCCCTCGTCCACAGCACCTCCAACGCGAGCGCACACAGGCCGGAAATGCCGACGGCCAAGAGCGCCAGTCGCGCGAGTCGCGTGGAGTAAATGGAAGCGCCCTCGTCTTCCGGCTGCTGCTCGCTTTGCAGTAGATCGCTCGGTGTCGCGGGGCCAGTTGCCTGACCTCGATACAGTCCGAAGGCCACGACCGCGATGAGCAGATTCGCCACCCCAGCTGCATAGGCCGCTTCTTTGACGCCCAACATGAGGATGAGGAAGAACCCCGCCAAGAGAGCACCGACCACCGCCCCAGACGTGTTGGTGCCGTACAGGTGCCCGACGTTCCATCCCAACGTGTCGCGCCGTGTGGCGAAGAACTTGACGATGACCGGGAGGGTACCTCCCATGAATGTGGCCGGCACGACCAATACCAAGAAGGAGAGCACGAACCTGAGCAGACTCAACTGGTAGTAGTCCACGCCGAACCGGTGTGAGATGGCAACGTAGACGTCACCCAGTCCGGCAAAGATCACAGGCATCAGGAATGCGAAGACCGCAATGCCCGCTTCGAGCAAGGCGTAGACGAGAAGGGGATTCCTTCCCCTATCGATGAGTCTCCCGAAGGCGAAGCTTCCCAACGCCAGGCCGGCGAAGAACGAGGCCAGGATCGTGCTGGTGGCGAACGCGGTAGCCCCGAACACCAAAGTCAGCATCCGCATCCACACGACCTCGTAGACCAAGCCGCACGCGCCGGACAGGAAGAACAACACGTGGATGGTGAGCCGGACGTTGCGCTCTGATGCGCGAGTCAGCACGGCGTCGGCGTCGTTGGCGAGAGCGTGGCTCACTGCAGTCCCTTTGCGTATGAGCGGTCGAACGTGGATCCACCAACCTACTGCCTGAGGCGCATCGCGCGAAAGCGATGGTCACCGGGGTTGTCCCGCGGCAGAGCAGCAGGACAGTGCAGGAGGCAGCGGGGGCAGAGGGGCAGAGGGGGCAGTCCCTGATAGCAGCTAGCTGACGGCTGATGGCTGATGGCCTTCCGATGCCGACACGCGTAAGATGATAAGTCGCGACCTTCGATTGAATCGCGCGTGGACACGATGCCAGCCAATCTCACACCGGCGTACCGGGAAGCCGAGGCCAAGTTTCGCAGCGCGGTCACGCGAGAGGAGAAGATCGCGTGCGTGGAGGAGATGCTGCGGGTGATCCCCAAGCACAAGGGGACGGACAAGCTGCAAGCCGATCTCCGTTCACGTCTCTCGAAGCTGCGTCGCGAACCGAAAAGGAAGGGTGCGGCGCGAGGGCACAGTCACCGCGTCCCACATGAGGGGGCGGGACAGGTAGTGCTGGTTGGTCCTCCGAATGCCGGTAAATCCAGTCTCGTCGCGGCGCTCACGCATGCCAAGCCGGACGTCGCCGCCTATCCGCTCACCACACGGGAGGCAACACCCGGCATGATGCCGTACGAGGACGTGGCGTTTCAGCTCGTCGATCTGCCACCGCTCTGCGAAGAGCACGTGGAGTCCTGGGTCTACGATCTGGTGCGTGCCGGCGACATGGCGTGGCTGGTGGTGTCGATCGAGCAGCCGCTCGCCGGCATCGATTGCGTTACGGAGCTCCTGAGCAAGAAGGCGATCGGGCTTTACCCGGCGGGAGCGAGTGCGCCAGCAGAGACGAGGCCCGGCTGGCTCCACAAGCGTGCACTGCTCGTCGTGACCGGTATGGACCGCGAGGGGTCAGCGGGCGATCTCGCCGCGCTGAAAGAGTTGCTCGACGCGCCGTGGCCCATCACGCCGGTCTCCGCCGTCACGGGTGACGGGTTCGACGTGCTGGGCACGCAGACGTTCGCCGCACTCGACATCATGCGCATTTACACCAAGGAACCGAGCAAGGACCCCGACCGTGTCCGGCCATTTACGTTGTCCAAGGGGTCCACCGTCGGCGACTTGGCGCGGCACATTCACAAAGACATCGCCGACGGCTTCAAGTTCGCCCGGGTGTGGGGCCCGAGCGTGTTCGATGGGCAGTCGGTGAAGGACGCACACGTCTTGGACGAAGGTGACGTGGTCGAGATCCACTGGTAGCCCCATTCGCTTTTTCGCTCTGTACCCATTAGCTTTAGCCGCTGACGTACGAACCGCAAGCTGGCTTCCTTCCTCGATGTGAACGGTCCCCGGCTTAGGATTGGGTACCGACACGCATCACTCGTCGATTCATTCCTCAGGTTCAGACAACTCGAGCAGTATCGCGCTCCGGCGACAGGGGAGTCGACCGCGTGCGCATATGTAGACAACAGGAGATTTCTTGGTCAACGCATCATTTCACACAATGGGCCTCGCGCCCGAACTTTTACGCGCCCTCGATGACGAGGGTTACACCGAACCCACTCCAATTCAACAAGAAGCCATCCCCGTCGGTCTCGCCGGCCGCGATCTGGTCGGATCGGCGCAGACGGGCACTGGGAAGACCGCGGCGTTCATCCTCCCGATCCTGCAACGCTTGGCGCATGGCCGCTCGGGTTCGCTGCGGGCGTTGGTGTTGGTTCCGACCCGTGAGCTCGCCGAGCAGGTCGTCACCCGGGCCAGAGCGTATGGCCGACACACTGGGCTCAAGGCGGAAGCCTTCTACGGAGGTACGTCGCTGGGGCCGCAGATTCGGTCACTGAGCCGTGGCGTGGATATCGTGATCGCGACACCCGGCCGGCTGCTCGATCTCATGGGCCGGCGGCACGTCGACACGTCGAACATCGAAGTGCTCGTGCTCGATGAGGCGGATCGCATGTTGGACATGGGCTTCTCCCGCGATGTGTCGCGCATTCTGGATGCTATCCCGTCGAAACGGCAGACACTCCTCTTTTCGGCCACGATCACTGGTGACGTCGATCGGTTGGCTCGGCGCGCGATGAACAATCATGCGGCGGTCGAGATCGGGCGACGGGCAAGCGCAGCGGAAGGGATCGAGCATATCCTCGTGGCGGTCGATCGGGCCAAGAAGCGGCGGGTCCTGGCAAAGATGCTGGCCGAACGGCCCGACGCTCGTACGCTGGTATTCACTCGGACCAAGCACGGTGCCGATCGGCTCGCTGGGCAGTTGCGAACCGACGGCACTTATGTCGCTGCTCTGCACGGTGGTAAGACGCAAGAGGCGCGCAACAAGGCGTTGGAACGCTTCAAGAACGGCAAGGTGAACGTCTTGGTGGCGACCGACGTTGCCGCCCGGGGCATCGACGTGGAAAACATCGTCATGGTGGTAAATTTCGATGTGCCGCGGGACCCCGAGATCTATGTGCATCGTGTGGGCCGCACGGCCCGGGCAGGTGCGCAGGGGGTCGCGCTCACACTCATGTCGCCTGACGAGTGGCTGCTCATGTGGGACGTCGAGAAGTTGATGGGCCGCACGTTCCCGCGGGAAGTTTTCCCCGGGTTCGAACCGGCGGTTGCGCCCATGCAGCCCCGGGAGCGAGTGGAACGCCTGCGCCCGGAACGATCGATCAGACCCCGCCGCGGCGGCGCTCGCAAACGATAAGAGGAAGAGGATCCACACATGGCGCTGAACGGCACCGAGATTCTCAGATCACGGGACCCCGAGGAATTCCACGACGATATCATCTACCCCGCACCGATTCCGTTCTTGTTGGTGCACGTGGTGTGCGTGGCGGCCATTTGGACGGGCGTGACCGTTGAGGCGCTGGTGCTCTGTGCGGTGCTGTATGTGGTCCGCATGATCGCGGTGACGGCTGGGTACCATCGCTACTTTTCGCACCGATCATTCCGGACCAGTCGTGTCGGACAGTTCGTGCTCGCGTGGCTAGCCCAGAGTTCGGCGCAGCGCGGCGTGTTGTGGTGGGCCGCGAAGCATCGGCAGCATCACAAGCACTCCGACACGAAACTCGACGTGCACTCCCCGCGGCATCACGGCTTCTTTTACGCACATCTGGGCTGGATCTTCGCCCCGAAACAGGGCAAGACGGATCTGCGCGCGGTGCCCGATCTCGCGAAATATCCCGAGCTGGTGTGGCTCGACACGCACCGCTACCTGCCCGCCGTCGTTCTTGGTGCCGTCGTCTGGCTGGTGGCCGGTTGGTCGGGCCTCGTGGTGGGGTTCTTTTGGAGCACGGTGCTGTTGTACCATGGCACATTTGCGATCAATTCTCTGGCACATGTCCACGGGACGCAGCGGTATGTGACGGGCGACGACTCACGGAACAACTGGTGGCTGGCGCTGATCACGATGGGCGAGGGATGGCATAACAACCACCATGCCTATATGGCGTCGACCCGGCAGGGATTCCGGTGGTGGGAGATCGACGTGACCTACTACGCGCTCAAGCTGCTGTCGTGGGCAGGCATCGTATACGATCTGAACGCGCCTCCCAGGTCACTCGTCCGAAACGAGAAGGAGCTGTCTCGCGGCGTCGTCGAGAAGGTGGCTCGCCACCTCGCCGCCACGATGGCCGTGGAGCAGATAACCGCCCAGGTACGTGAGGCGTGGCTAAACACGCCGACCTTTGACGAGCTCCGAGCGCGGGCGCAGACCGCGAAGGCAGAAGCAGTGGCTATGCTTGCCGATATGCACGTGCCGCATGTTCCAACGATGGAGGAACTGCGCACCGAAGCGCGACAGATGTTCGCCTCGACGCCGTCCTTGGACGATATCGTGGCGCGGGCGCGCGAAATCATTCTCGAAGCGGTCGCTACCGAGTTACTGGTGGCAGCGCCCGCCTAGTCGCATCCATCACGTCTCGAGGGTCAGACATGTCCAGTCGATACAGAGTTGAGCAACGCCACATCATGCATCGGGGCCGCGAATTTCATTTCGTATCGTATGACGGCCTTCCGGCCAACGTGAAGCGCGACGAGCCGGCGACCGAACCCGCCTGGTTCCTCGTGTCCTCGGGGTATCGGCGAGAAGCATTGCCGCACCTCCTGGGTCAGGAAGTCGACGAGGTCGATCGGTTGCTCACCGAGTGGCTCGAAGGCTCTGTCTTTGCCGATGCAGATTCCGTCAGAGCCTGAGCTTCCGGCATTACGAGAAGAGGGGCCGCACCGATTCTTTCGATGCGACCCCCCATGGCCTGTGGTGCTGCGCGGCGCGACTAGCCGACCTTGGTCACGTTTTGCGCGGCTGGGCCTTTCTGGCCCTGGACCATCTCAAACTCCACGGCGTCCCCTTCCGCGAGCGTCTTGAAGCCCGAGGCTTGGATCGCCGAGTGGTGGACGAAGCAGTCCTTTTCGCCATTGTCGGGCGTGATGAAACCAAAGCCCTTTTGGTCGTTGAACCACTTCACCTTGCCAGTGATGGGTGACATACCTTCTCCTCCGTGTTCGATGCGCGTCGGAGTCCGGAGTGTCCGCACTGGCCGATCGTCCATCGAGTTGTCCGCGGATCAGTCCCCGCGGGTGGTGCCGCATGGTGCGGCGTGCTACCAAAGAAAAAGAGGAACCGCGTCAGTTGCCGGTTCCCCTGCACTTCCGTTGCGATTGTCTACGTGCTCCGATGAGCGGCTCGTGACTTGCTTACAAGATAGTCAAAGCGGTGCGGAAGGGGAATACGTCGCGTTTGGGGCGTCCTGGCTACCGGTCAGGGCGTTTGACAGGGTGATCGCCACCGATTATGGTTCATATGCGATTACATCGTGTGTCGCCCGACTGACAGCCATCCGAAAGCGGGAATGCGCCACGGCGCCAGTCCCGCTTTTTCTATACTAAGGAGAACAATGGTCCTGGTGTGTTACTGTTGCATTTGTGGTTCCGAGACCGACGTGGTCGTCGGGCTCAAATGCGTCGCGGGTAAGACCACGTGAGCTTCATTGTCCCCGACGAGTATCAGGATGGCGGTTCGGCGGGTTCACTGACCGAGGCGCGACGCTGCTGGCTCGAACTATCGGCCGCCGGCGTGCAGCACCTTCCGCAGCTGTTCACGTTTGTCTTCCACTGCCCGACCGAACGCCTGGCGCTCGGTTTGATGGATTTCCTGCGGCAGACCCACTGCGCTGGGTTCGTGCGCACAACTGCACAAGTCGCTGGTTACCAAGATGACCAGTGGTCGGTCGTGGGAACCACCCACGCCGCGATTTGGTCCTTTCCGAACCTCGAGCATTTGTTCATGCGCCTGCGAGGTGCGGCCTCGCGCTATGAGTCCGCGCTCGTGGCCCTGGACCTCATGCCGATGGTGGAATCCCTGCGATGAGCCCCCTCACGTATCAGGGATGGACGATCACGCCGCGCACGTTCCAGATACGCGGCAGCTGCAAATGGACTCTGGATCTCCTGATTGCGTACCGCACGAAGCGGCGCGCGTTCAGCGGACCGCAGACGTTCCAGACCGAGGAGGAGGCGATTCGCGGATGCCACGCGTTCGGACGTCGCATCATCGACGGGCGGGTGCCGTACTGTACCCTCGAGGGCCTGCGTTGAATTGACCGGTCGTCACTGCGGTTGCGGTGACGTCTCCGGATCGCTCGTCGGTACGAACCATGCGGCTGTGGCGAGGACGGCGAACGACGACACCCACAGGTAGTACCCCAGCCGCAGCGCACCACGGTCGCCATCCAGCAAGAACCAGGTCGCGTTGATCACGGTCGCGGCCACCAGCAGCCAACACACAGCCCGGCCATAGGTCCCCGGCCGCCACAACATGTGAGCAAGTGCAGCCACGAATAGGAAATTCGTGAGCGCGCTCACCACCGTGTGAATGCTCCCGTACCAGGTTTCGACCATCGCATCCTGAAAACTCCACAGGGGAGTGAGCGCAACGCGGAACGCCTCCCACCCTGGCACGCCGCCTTGGGCGAGCGTGGTGCCATACTCATGGACGGGCGTGAGCCAGGCGACGACGAACAGCAGCGCAGCAGTTGCCACGGAGACCTTGAGGAGCGGTTTCAACGGTATCACCTACGCGACGGGGGATTGGTCGCAAAGCTGTATCTGACCTCGCATGCGCGCAAGTGGGTCGGATCGCTCGGGCGTCCACGGTTGGGTGTACGGAAACACAAGAGGGGCCGCGTGCGGCCCCCCTCGATCGTGTAGACTGCGTCTTTGGCTTAGGACACCAGCGCCGGCTCCCGCTTGGATTGCCCGAGCGCCTTGCGCACCCCGGCCGCGTACGCCGGGTCGGCTTTCTCGAAGTGCCCGAGTTGCCGATCGATGATTTCTTTGGGCAGGCCTTTCATCGCGCCAGCCAGCGCAACGTGCAGGCGCTGCTGCTCGTCGCGAGGCATGAGCCGGTACAGATTGCCGGCCTGCGTGTAGTCGTCGTTGCCCTCCCGATGGTCGTAACGGTCGGCATCCCCGTCGATCGCGAGGGGAGGCTCCTTGAACCGCGACGACTCCTCAGGCCCACCCATGCTGTTCGGCTCGTAGTTGACTGCCCCACCTTCGTTGCCGTCGAACCGCATGCTCCCGTCGCGGTGGTAGGTCGCGACTTTGCAGCGCGGTTTGTTCACCGGCAGACTCTCGTAGTTCACGCCGAGCCGATACCGGTGGGCGTCCGCGTACGAGAAGATCCGAAATTGCAGCATCTTGTCGGGACTATGGCTGATACCGGGCACAACATTCGCTGGAGAGAAGGCAGACTGCTCGACGTCCGCGAAGTAGTTCTCCGGGTTGCGATTCAGCTCCAACACGCCGACCTCGATCAACGGGTAGTCGCCGTGCGGCCAGACCTTGGTGAGGTCAAACGGGTTGTACGGTGTTCTGTCGGCGTCCGTTTCGGGCATGATCTGCACCATCATCCGCCACTTTGGGCAATCCCCCTGCTCGATCGATTCGAACAGGTCGCGCTGGTGGCTTTCCCGGTCCTGCCCGACGATCCCCTCAGCCACGTCGTCGGTGAGGCACTCGATCCCCTGCATCGTCTTGAAGTGGAACTTCACCCAAGACCGCTTGCCCTTCGCGTTGATGAAACTGTAGGTATGGCTGCCGTAACCATTCATGTGCCGGTAGCTCTTGGGCAATCCGCGGTCCGAGAACAGGATGGTCACTTGATGGAGACTCTCGGGCGAGAGTGACCAGAAGTCCCACATGGCCTTCGGACTGCGCAGGTTGGTTTTCGGGTCCCGCTTCTGCGTGCGAATGAAATCCGGAAACTTGTAGGGGTCGCGGACGAAGAACACCGGCGTGTTGTTCCCTACGAGATCCCAGTTCCCCTCGTCCGTATAGAACTTCATGGCGAAGCCCCTGACGTCCCGCTCCGCATCGGCGGCACCGCGTTCACCGGCGACCGTAGAAAACCGCAGGAAGCACTCGGTCTCTTTCCCCACCTTCGAGAAGATCTTCGCCGTGGTGTATTGGGTGATGTCGTTCGTGACCTTCAACATGCCGTACGCGCCGGAACCCTTCGCGTGCACCACGCGTTCCGGGATACGTTCCCGGTTGAAGTGGGCATGCTTCTCGAAGAGCTGCCAGTCCTGTACGAGCAGCGGTCCCCTCGGACCGGCGGTGAGCGAGTTCTGGTTATCTCCGACCGGTATGCCTGCAGATGTCGTGAGTTTGCGCTTTCCCATGGTTCCTCCTCCCTGAATTGATCAAATGCTCTGAAGCTTCACGGATCGACTAGGGGGTGACGCCCACGGTGGCCACACCATTCCTCAGTTCCGACCATGATCTTACGCGTGTGCGCCGCCGGCGGGAAGGAGCGCCAGCGGTCGGTCAAGGGCGGTGCTGACGGCCGGTCTGCAGCGGGACCGGCGCAACGTCCAATGACACCGGGGGTTGGCCCTCGACGACCCGGTAAATCGTGTTGACGGCCAAATCGTGGTAGGTGTCGGTCGAGCGCACCTGGTTCGGCCACGTGATCGTGAGCTCGTCGATCCGTGCGGTCTGTCCCACGCCGATTTCCTGTTGCAGACTCGCCGCGCCGAAGCTACCGCCGGTCGACACGGTCTGGTGGATGACGCGCTCCGTGCCGCTTGAGTCCGTGACCCTGAGGCTGATCCGCGCCCCGAGGCCCGAGCGGTTTGCGGAGCGCCCCTCGAGCTGCAACACGACCCATGCGTTGTCACGGCCGAATCCCGGGTTCTCGAACAGCGCATTGGGATAGTGGTCTCCCTCTACCGCGCCGCCCATGACCGCGTAGACATCTTGGTCTCCGTCACGGTCGAAATCGGCAAAGGCGATGGCATGCCCTTTCTGCAAGTGCCCAAAGCCACCGTCGAGTGTGATGTCGCGGAACTGGGTGCCCTGCTCGTTGAGGAACATGCGGTTTGGCATGATGGATCGCAGGTCAGGAGTGCCGGTGCCGATGTACATGTCCGGAAACCCGTCGTTGTTCAGGTCACCGACGTTGATCCCCATGGCCCAGAGGCTCAAGTCGAGTCTCAGCTCGGGCGCGACATCGGTGAACGTGCCGTCACCGTTGTTGCGATACACCCGGTTGCGCTCCCCGTGCTGGCGAAGTCCCAAGAACTGAGCGGCGATTTCTCCTGCCGACCCGAAGCTCTGACGGACGTCGAAACTCGCCACGAACAGGTCTTCCCACCCGTCATTGTTGTAATCCCAGAAGAACACGGGGAAGCTGGAGATGGGCCGCTGCACGCCTGCCACGGCGCCAACCTCCTCGAAGTGCCACGTCTCCGGCGCCTGGCTTCCGCGGTTGAGATACAGGCGATTGGGTTGGTCCAGCACCGAGAGGTATAGGTCGAGAAACCCATCGTTGTTGACGTCGCCCCACGCGACCGCTTTCACGAACTCGAAGACGTCGATCCCGACGCGTGCGGCGACGTCGGTGAACGTCTCGTCGCCGTTGTTCAAGTACAGCTCACAGTGTCCAGCCCCGCCACCGTTCTGTCCCCCCTCGT
>Ga0224512_10001077_pt1 | contig 27137 bp, 33 predicted proteins | sample SF_May12_sed_USG_4_FD_169103 | JGI IMG/M metagenome (GOLD analysis project Ga0224512, IMG submission 169103) | Sediment microbial communities from San Francisco Bay, California, United States - SF_May12_sed_USGS_13 | ecosystem: Environmental > Aquatic > Marine > Sediment | place: USA... | reverse complement strand
TACACCTCCACCAAGGAGAATCCGGCCGACTGACCTGGCGGGTTGACCGGTAGACTCGGCCCCGGTCGCCGTCCCTGTGATTTCCAAGATCCGCTCGGCGAGTGGGGGTTCCCCCTGGGTCACCTTGCCTGGACGGGGTCAGACCCGGAGGTCCCGGACTCCTGGGACTGGGCCGAAACCTCACGTTTGCCACATAGAGATCTCTGTAATGGGGTAAACGTGAGGAACGGGACGGACGGCCCTCACGGCCACGCCTCATACTCCCAGGGCGTGGATCGGTGAGGTCGCGTCGGCCGGCATCCGTGCCGTGGCGAAGTAGCGACAGAGGGCGCGTGCTCCATGTTACGGGCACGGTTCACCCTCCCGACTCCCACGACGAGGAAAGGAGCCGATCGCGCTTTCAAATCGGGCGCAACGGCGACCGGTCCTGACCACAGTGCCCCTGGGTCCCTGCTCATCCAGGGGCCCTATCGGTATCAGCCATGGGCATCTACTTGGGCTTTAGCTCCAAGGTCGCCATCATCCCACCGTGGTCCGATGGCCACAACGGTCGCAAGGCCGGGCCGGGGCTGAGCGCCGTATCCACCACCGCCGCTGCTTCGACAACCGGCCCGCCCCGCACAGTGATGAAGTCGATTCGGGAGTTGTCCAGCAGGTCGGCCGGGTCGGCCAGGTTGGCGTCGTGGCCGGAGGTGAAGCCGGGTCCGACTCCTGCAACCGCCCACGCGTCTGTGAAGCCGGCCGACAGGAACTGGTCGATAGCGTCGCCCGGGTCGGTCACCTGCGAGTTGAAGTCACCCACGAGCACCACCGGCCGCTTCGTGGTGTTGAGCGGCGAGGTGGGAGACATAAGTAGCTCGGCCGCCTGCGCCTGGCGGATACCGGCGACGGGCCCGAGATCCAGGGACTCCAGGTGGGTGGTGACGAACCGGAACTTCATCCCGCGGACCTTGGCATCGATTGCCGCCCACTGGCGAGGGAACGGCACCGGACCGATCGGGGTTTGCAGGACGACCTGCGTGGTGTACCGGCCCGTCTGGGGGTTCTCAACCTTCAGCTCGGAGGGCGAGAGGTCGGTGCGGGCCAGGATCACGTCCGAGATCGTCAGGCCGGCCAACCCCACTCCCGGGATGGGAGCGGCGAACTGGAATCCGGGGGCCACCGCCACGGCCTCGTAGCTGAGACCGCGGTTCGCCAGCCCTTGGATCACCAGGTTGGTGAAGTCCGATACCACCACGCCGTTGATGGACCATGTGGCGACCTCCTGCATCCCGACCAGCACAGCCCCGCTGTCGGCGATCTCGCCTGCGACGGCGTCCATTCTCAGCGGGAAGTTGCTTCCCTGCGCCTGCCCGAACGCGCCGAATAGCGCCGTCTGGAGCGCCTCCGGAGTGTCGGCCAACACCACCGGCGTCAGGTCTGCACCGAAGTAGAGGTTGCGGGTCATGACGGAGATCTCCCGGTCGGGCCCTCTGCCTTTCTCGCCGGCCTGGACCGGTCCGGCCAGGGCGGCCAGCAGCGCCACCGTGAGAGTTACGACCATCCAGCGCAAGCGGCTTCGTGATCTGGACATGCTTCTCCTTTCCCCAGCGAACCCGGCGCACACCGCGCCTCCCATCGCCAGGATGCATTCCATCCAACACTACCTGCCGAGACCAGACCCCGGCCCGCCCGATCCCTGGTATTCAGGAGAACGGGCAAGGCCCCCGCACTCTTCGCTCTATCACTCTAGATAGGGACTACTTGGAGAACTTCGATCGCCGCCATCCCTTGCCGGAACGCTGCGCTCGCCAGTCCTTCGCCGTCGCTCGCACGCGGAGGGAAGATTCGTGGAGGAGGTGGCTAGGAATTGCGAGGATCCGTCTGGGGTTCGGCCGTTTGGCTGGTGGTGCAACACCACGGAAACCTCAACCCGCCGGCCAACAACTTCGCGGAGGTCTAATGCCGCCACCACGATCACGATGGCGACCGCAGCAATGGCGATCATCTCTGCCGGCGATCCCGCCAACCTCCGTCTGCCATCGCCGCCGTACACCGTCGAATCGGACCAGCAGTCTGATCGCCCGGTTGCTCATGGGACCACGGTAGACCTGCGGGGCGGGCGGCGACCCGAGAAGAGCAAAATGGGTCCGAGATGGGCACCAGGGCAGGTGCGCTCGATTCTGGGAGGCGGTGAGCGGCCAACACCACATGGGCCTGGCTGATCTTCCGATCGGCCTGCAAAACGCCGGTGTGCCGCTCGTTGACGCCACAAAGAGAAGTGGTGGCGATTTGTCTCGCCACCACTTCGTAGGTTGTTGGATTGATGCGTGCCTAGAGGTCGCTACCGGTGTCGCCGTTCCCTATGTGCGGGAGTAGGCAGACGTATTCAGGTATCACGCTGTTTGGAGCAAGCGTCTCCCCTGGCGGAGGATTAGCGACTGACCAGTGCTCGGCCTCAACTGTGAAGGTGCCCGCCGAGAAGAAGTACGGTCCTACGTTGGTCTCGACGAATGGTGTCAAGTCGCTGTCCTCGTCGGGAAGGTCGTCCGAATAGCCGGTCGAGAAGGTGGTTGCTCCGTTGTCGAAGTTGGCTAGCCACCGCTCATTGTCCTGCTGTTCGGTGTTGTCTTTTCGAGTGTCGCTGCTACCCAGCAGAACGTCGTACACGCCGGCGGGAACGATGACACTGGAGGTTCCGTCTTCGAATTGATTCACGGCCAACGGGTTCGGGTGAGGTCCGACCAGCTTGTCACCGTCGAAAAGGATCGTGATGGCATCGGGATCGGCACAAGTCAATGCGATTGCACACTCTTGGCCGTCCAGGAGGATGTAGTCCTTCCACGTCACACCATCCTTGGTGCGAGTGTGGTGATCTCCGTGGTTCTTGTCATCGTCTGGATCGTTCCAGGCCGCCACGTCGATGGTGATCTCGACGTACGGATTCGATAGCGAGCTGGTCGCATGACAGATGGTGACCTTGTGGCCGTCCACGAGGTCTGTCCCCGTATCTGGCTTGGTGGCCGCCGCCGGTGCGACCATCGCCACCAGCAGCATGGTTGCAAGCAATGCAACCGCTATTCCGCGTTTCATAGTGCCTCCCGTTTCTTCCCCGCCTCACGAGGAGTGGTCTCTATGCTATAGGATGTCACCCCGGGTGGTTGGGGGATTAAGGTCACTCACAGATGGTCTAGTGCGACGCCAGGACCCGGCCCGGGTTGCCGAGAGTTCCTTGTCCGGGATCGTCTCGTTTGTGCGGTACCAGATACTCGGTCTCAGCGGGCCTTCACACCGTGATGAATTTAGGCAGCCTGTTTCTGGTATGTCGAGGACGGCAGACGATATTTGTGTCGGCGGCGGCGCAGCGCCCTCGCCCGAACGTAAGGCTTGGCACGGTCTAGCTTGAAGTAGAAGCGTGGTGGATATTCCATGTCTTCCTCCCGCACCTGAGACGCTTCTGCGGTCCCGTGCGGTTCCCAACGGACGCCCCCACCCGCCAGGGGGCACCCTCGTACCTGTCGACCAGCCCGCCGACCACCGTCCAAGCGTGATTGTGCCCGGCCCCGGTCGGCTCGGCCCACTTGTCACCGCGGCGGGGACATCGCGTTGGCGAAGAGGGTCGCGCCGCGGCTGGTGCGGTGATGTGTCGAACCGATTCCCCGAAGACTGAAGCGTTTCAGATGATCCGGGGGTCGGTGAGCCGCAGCACCGACTGTTGGTCTCGATGGGAAGGAGCCGCCTCCGCCACGAGACGGTCCTTCTCCCTCTCCCAGCATTCCTGACAAGTTGACTCAAGTTGAAAAAGGGACCGTCTCAGTACAATCTCGTCCGATCCGATGCTCGCGATCCACTCCGCGGGAACCAGAAGGTCGATGTTCGGACGGATGTGGAGCTTCTGGAGCGTTTGCTGGACGAAACCTCCCCCGAGAACGAACCAGGTGGAACCCTCTTCATCGAATCGAACGTCGATGATTGCGCCGACACGCACCCCGTCGGCGTCGACGACTCTCTTCGTCTGGAGTTCGCTGAAGCTGATGTCGGAGTGCTGCATCGCGTCGAGCCTAATCCAAGGAGGCGGGCACTGCCGGAGAGGGAGATGAGTCAAAGCCAACCGCAGCCGGGCAGCGGCACGTCGGCGGGCTGGATCGAAGAGATCGCCAAGCGCGAGCGAGGGGGACGCCTAGGAATTCATCCTGTCGAGCATGTCTCGTATCCTTCTCTCACCACGCTCATAGACCTCGGATGCGACTTCCAGCCACTCCGGCTGACTGATGACATCATTTGCCATCAGCAGCGTTCTCGCAATGATGCACGTGAACACCTCGCCGCCAGAATCCGGCCAAGGTGACACTGTTTGATAGCCCGATCGAAACTCGTGCAACTTCTGATCGAAGTCGTCACGCTGCCAGTAGTAGTAGAGAGCAACGCCGATGTCTTGTACGGGCCAACCCCACACCATGTCCTCGAAGTCGAACACCGAGACTCTTCCGTGGTCGGTCTTGACGTTCCAACCATGGAGGTCACCGTGAAGCAAACGCATCGGTTCCCGGCTCGGCAGCGACCCGAACAGCTCTTGCACCAGCCCCAAACCCTTCTCGAACAAGGAACGTCTTGTGGGTGGAAGTAAATCACCGTCAGCTTCGCTGAACACGATGAACGGAGATTCATACGGATAGACCGTCGTGTATTTCGGTGCAACGAACCCTGACCTCGGCTCAAACCCGATGGCAGCACGATGCAGATTCGCCATCGCTGCACCGTACTTGTCGAACGACACCTCGTCGAGGCGATCGGCGAGCAACGACCCGTCGAGCCATGTGAAGATTGCACAGGGCGGGTCATACGGCACATTCGGTGCCGACCCCATCACAACAACTTCACCGGTACGAGAAGGTACCGGACGTGGAACCGCTGGCGTTTCGATCGTGCAGAGCGCATCGAGCCATTCCATTTCTGACCGCATCTCGTCGGCGCTGTGCCCGATCGGAGGTCCCGCGCCCACCCGCATCGCGAATCGGTCACCGTTAGCACAGTCCAGCCGGAACACTCCGTTGGTCGCATCCGACATCGATCGCATCCGAACAACTTCGAGGTCATATTCGTTGAGCACCGTTTCGGCAATAGGCCGTAACCGGCGAGCCCGTCCAATATCGGTCAGCTCGTAGAAGTCCTTCATAATCCCAGCCTACCGATGGCCCAGCGACAGCCTCCAGGCCCCGTGATCAGGTGGTGAAACAACCGATCCTGCCCGCATCGGGGACACCGGCGGAAAGCCCCCGCGACAAAGGGCGGCTTAGAGGCAGTTGCTCACCTGGAATAGCCGCAACGCAGGCTCCAACGCGTCTGCACCCCGGCGAAACCGTGGTTCAGGTCCAAAAGAAGGCCCGGTCGGTTAGTCCTTGTTGCCGAACATCCCTCCGAGCTTGTCGGTGAGGCCACCGGTCGCGTCGCCGAGCGTGTCGGTGACACCACCGAGGGCGCTGCCGCCCCCCGCCATCAGCTTCTCGATCTGGCCTGCGATGGGTGCAGGCAATTTGTCCTTGAGGAAGTCCATGACAGCGTCGATGGCGCCTTGAGCCTTGTCGAGCGGGAGACCCGTTTTCTCGGCGACCGTATTGAGTAACTCATCCATGGCTGGCCTTTCTTCGAAGCATCCTTTGATGAGACCCACCGCAACTCGGGAAGTTCCGCGAGCCGCTGGCCACCGAGGGGCACGGGGACGGTTCAGCCGCCTGTTTTAGTCCCATCCCAGCTCGTGCAGTCGTGCATCGTCAATGCCCAGATGGTGGGCGATTTCGTGGAGGACCGTCCTACGGATCTCCTGAACCAGAGCTTCGCGACTGAGGCCCAAAGCGAGATGGGGCATACGGAAGACGGTGATCTGGTCGGGCATGAAACCGTAGTAATCGATGCCACGGTCGGCCAGCGAGACACCTTCGTACAAGCCCAGCAGTTCTTCGCCGTCCGGATCCTGGTCGGGCGGTGGCCGGTCTTCAACAATCACTACCAGGTTGTCGATTCGAGACAGGAACTCCTCAGGGATCCCCTCGAGCGCCTCGTCGACCAGCCTTTCGAACTCTTGGCGGTCCATAAGCGACCATTCAACCACCGGTTGGGGTCGGGAGGCGGTACTAACATGCCTCGACACGGGCGCTTAGCTCAGCGGGAGAGCGCTGCCTTCACACGGCAGAGGCCACTGGTTCGATCCCAGTAGCGCCCACCCCAAGAATCCCCTGTAAACACAGGGGATTCTGCCGTTTCCGTATCTTCGATTGGGCTCCCATTGGTGTCACGTGTCCGTCTGGTGTCCGTCAGAGGTCCGGATCCGCGTCAGTTGGACTCCCCCGGGCAACGTCCTCGCGCTGGGCGTCCTACCCGTTGGTGGTCGGCTAAACCCGGCGCCGGGGACGCTGTCTCCCGAGGTCTGCACCGCGATTCCACCGCGCAGAAACAACGGTTTGAATCACTGCGAGTGGTCAGTCCCGTATTCGTGAGGCGTCCGGGATTGCCACATATGTCTGCAATCCCCTTGGGCTTTCGCGATGATCCTTGGAGGGTGTTATCGGGGCTTGGGGAGGTGGGCTGATGTTGTGGTGGCCGTGTCTGGTTCGGGTTGGTGATCGGGGTGGCCGGCCGGTTGTTCTCAGGCGTGTTGACCGGCGAGCTGTCGGCTGGGTGGGGGGGGGTCCTCGCTGGAGGAAGGTAGGTGCCGACGAGAACGGCGCTGGTGGGATTGTTGCGTGGCGCGGTGATCGCTGGGATCCGCGCCGGCAGTGATCGCCCCGAGCTCGATCGCTTTGGCGTTCACAGCGATCAGATACTCGGCTGAGAGACGGTCGGCCTGCTCCTCCGGATCGATGGCTTCGCTGTGCAACACGTCGGGCGCGACAACGAAGCGGCGTGCGGCACGGCGAACGAACCGCTCGGTGATGCCACCCCATTCGCGTTCGAACGCCGCCTCGACGAGGCCACGGGCCTCCAACGCATTCAAGAGGTAGTTCACCTTCTGGCAGGTTGATCCGATCGCTGCTGCGATCGTGGTCGCCGATCCCGCTTCGGCAAGTGCGTCAAGGATCGAAGCTCGAATCGGACCGAGCCCAACCTCCACGGCGGCGGCGGGAGCCAGCACTCGAACGTCGTCCATGGGAGCATCACATGTCTTGACAGGAAGTATTGTCGAGCCCGTCAGCGGGAAGTCGTAGCGCAGTCCGAGCCGCACTCAGCCCACCACACCAGCACTGGAACGGCCACCACGGCCACGTGCACGTCCTAGAAGGCGGCAGATACCGGCGGCTCAAAGGCAAGCAGCAGGAGGTGATCGCCACCACGACAACCATCTTGGCCGCGCAGAATTCAACCGGCGCACATCGCGCAGAATTGAACCGGCGTTGACACTGGAGCGGGATTCACGATCTCACTACGATCTTGCCCCCAGCTCTTCCGCTGTCCAGTAAACGATGCGCTTCTTGGATGTCGTCAAATGGGTACACCTTCGCCAAGGCGCTCGGCATACGACCACTTGCTACCTGCTCGGCGATCAGATCCAGCGGAGAATCGGTGAGAGGTAGCGCTTCAGTACCCAGTAGCTGACTGTTGAAGAAGCTCAGTTTCACCGTGTTCGGTATGTCCATCATGAGGTTCAAATTGCTCAGAACCGGGGGGCCTGCCAGCAACCCGACAACCACTACCTCTCCCCAAGGCCTTATGCAGCTTGCCGTATCCAGGAGCGTTGCCGCACCCACGACCTCAATGGCATGGTCAACGCCTTGCTGGTTGATCGCACGTACTTGATCGCGAATCTCTCCGTCGTCGATGACAACATGATCCGCCCCGATGGAGATCAGCTTCTCGGTGGCCTCAGACTGGCGCGTTGTGGCGAGGACGTTCAGGCCCCGCATCTTGGCGTAGGCAACGGCTGCCATGCCGACGCTGGACGTGGCACCACGCACCAAGAGCGTCTGACCGTCGACTATCCGCAGACTCTTCTCGAGCGCGCCCCAGACCGTCAAGTACGCTTCTGGCAGCGCAGCCAGTTCTTCGAATGCCAACAGGCTATCGATCGGAACCACGTTCTTCGCATCGACGGAGATGTAGTCCGCATACCCTCCGTGACGAGTGATCATCATGCCGCCCATCGCTGTCGCCACTCTTTGGCCTACCGCCAGGACGCCGTTCGAGTCCTCGACGACCTCGCCGACTGCTTCGTATCCCAGCGCCAGATCCGACCGGAAGATGCCGTAGTTGCCGCTGCGGTAGTAGCTCTCAGCTTTGTTGAGGCCAAACGCTCGGACTCTGATCTTCACTTCTCCGGGTCGTACGTCGGGTTCGGCGGTCTCGATGATCTCGAGAACCTCGGGCCCACCTGGTCGTGATGCGACTATCGCTCGCATGACGGCCCCTTTCGCTTCGGTTTCGTTGATGACGTGATCTCGGATTGCTTCGGGATGCGACCCCGGCTCCGTGGCGGCGACTGTCGGCCGCAAGCCGCCTGCCGGGGTTGATGAAGTGAGGCGCCGATGGGTTCGCAGCTGATGTGATCCTGGACCCATCCGATGGCCAGAGAGGCGCCGGCGTGCCGCTTCGCAGCTGCACTGCTCATGGTTTGTCCCCCGCTCGGTCCCCACAGCGGGAGGGCCGGGCAGCCCGCCTCCCCTCGGCGGGGCGGACCGGCCTTTGCCTCGATCGACCGGTACGCACTCAGTCCGCTCGTTCGAGCACGACGACGGGAATGCGTCGGTCTGTCTTGGTCTCGTACTCCGCGAACTGTCCCATGATCACCACAAGCTCTGCGTACAGCTCGTCGCGGTATGGGCCATCTTCGACGATGATCGCCTTGGCAGGGAACCGGTCCGTACCTACTTCGACGGTCACCTCGGGATTGGCCCGCACATTGAAGAACCAGTCCGGGTGGTTGGGTGCCCCGCCCTTGGTTGCGCCCACTACATAGCTCTCGTCGTGAGTTGCGTACACGAGCGGGTTGAGGCGCTGCTTGCCGGTCTTGGCTCCCGTGCTGTGCAGGATCAGGACGGGTTTGCCCACGAAGAACCCGCCCAGTGCGACATCAACGGCGCCACCGTTGGCCCGGAAGTCTTCGATCACCTGCTGGTTGATGGCGGCCGCCTGTTGCTTCTCTACGGTCATTATGCGAGCGCCTGTGATTCAGCTGCGGCCGCCAGGGACGCTCGGCGGTCGGGGAGGGAGCGGGCGAGGAGGCCGACGATCGGTAGTGCGGCTGCAAGGTGCATGGCGTTCAGCCAGATCGCTGTGGATGCTTCTTCGGCGGCCGCGAATGGCATGATGCCGTAGAGCACCAGCGCCACTGCGGCGACGACCACGAATGTGATCCGCGGTCGACCAGTTCGGTTGGCGAGGAAGGCGAGTCCGATCCCGACTGCGCCACCGAGCACCGTGAACCCGAGTGCGAAGCCCATGGGTATAGCCTCCGGGGTATCGCCGCCTGGTTGGGTGACAAGCAACGGTCCGCTTGCGGCGTCGGCTGCGACGTAGGTGATGGCAACCAACACCAGGGCCACGATGAGTCCGATTCCTCCCTGTCTCGCTATGGCTGACTTCATGAGTGCTGCCTTCCTCTCTGGATCGATCAAGCCACGCCGAGTGCTCAGCGAGACTATGTATATGCGTAAGCATACACTATCTATGCGGACGCATGCAAGTTCGGGTAGTCTCCCCGCATGAACGATTCGGCCCCGCGAGCCAGCAGCCTTGAGCCTTCCCAGGTCGGGGTGACCGTCGACCGCGACGGAACCAAGTACCTGCGTCCGGAATATGCCAGGGCGTTCCTTGGACTCATCCGCGCCAGTGACTCCGTGTTCCGTGCCCTCGACCGGTCCCTCCAGGACGGGCACCGTATCTCGCTCCACGAATACGAGGTGCTGCTCTTCCTCGCCGTCTTCTCCCCGGATCACTCGATGCCGATGACCGAACTCCGCCGCCGCACGCCACTTAGCCAGAGCCGGGTCTCTCGCGTCGTGAGCGGCCTCGAAGACGGCGGGCTCGTTCGACGATCCACCGATGACGCCGACAAACGCTCGGTCACGGTGACCCTCACCGCGCAAGGGCTCGAGAAGTATCGATCCGCTCAGGATCGACACCTGCAAGACCTCGACGAACACCTCTTCTCCGTGCTGACCGAGCGGGAGATCAACCAACTGGCCGCCATCACAGCCAAGATCCTTGCCGCCAATCACACTCCGGGCGGCACCGGGGCCGCGCCGCTCCTACTGCCGGATATCTCTCAGTCTTGAGGTCACCGTCAAGGGCGAAGTGGCCGTGATTATGGATGGGCTGGCTCCGTCGTTCGAGTGAAGGCGAGTTCGAACAAAGACGCCGTGGTCGCCACTGCCGCCAACCCCCAAAGCGCGACGCCGGGGTCCACTCGACTGATGACCGGAATCGAAGCTAGCGCCACCACGGTGAACCCGAATCTCGGCAATGCCACCCCCTCGATTCGCGCTCGCCGGCCGGCCATTCCAAGACCGCCTGCAAACATCGCTGCTCCCACCGCTAGGGCAGTCGACGCTCCCAAGCTGAGCGACTCCTCGGGATGAGCCACGGCCTCCTCAAACCCAACGGCAACCCCGATCACGCCCGCCACGACTACGGCATGCCATAACGAGAAGACATCACGGGCGAACTGTGCGATCTCCTGGTTACCTTGGGCGGCGAGACCTGACTCGAGTCTCGAATGAAGGGTCCCGAAGTACATCCACCACAACGCACCAGTGGCGAGCACCGCACCGGTGGTGATCACGGTGAATGTGAGGTCACGCTCCAGATCGGCCGTGGCTCCACCCGCCGCGATGAGCGATTCCCCCAGAGCGACAATGACGATCAGGCCGTGACGTTCGGCGAAGTGTCCAGCCTGGAGGACCCACGTTTGCCGCCCGGCGACCGCGACGGTGGCGAGATCGGCCAAGATTGCGCCCAACCAGAACCATGCTCTGGCATCTTCCGGCGCGAACGCTCCCACAAGGACCATGGCTATCCCGATCAGGGATGCGGATGCGTACCTGGTCAGACCCTTGACCTGTGTTACGTCGTCCCCTATCACCCAAACCTGGCCCCCGATCCCGAGCCCCCGAACGACGACATAGGAGACGGCGAACCAGACTCCTCCGTCCCCGTAGGCGTCAGGTACCGCCTGCGCCAGGAAGAACGCGGCAGCCGTACCAGCGAGCGCGAGAAATCGAATCTGTGGGATCTCCGTATCGGCGAGGTTCAACGTCCAGGTGAATTGGGTCCACGCCCACCAGATCAGCCAGAAGACGAGTGCCCACCGCCCGACACCCGTCCAGGTCAAATCATGGAGCACCGAACGCGTCAGTTGAGTGATCGCGTAGACGAAGACGAGATCGAAGAAGAGCTCGACGAACGTCACGCCTTGAATATCGGCTGCTCTCACGCGGGACATCGGGGACTCTCGGTCTACGGTGGAAGACAGACACACTAACCCGGAGGAGTCACGTCTCCGGGCCACCCATACATACCCTTAGGAAGCGACATGCGGAGCCTCAAACTCCCGCCCAGCCTCACACAACCACCGCATCAACGACAGATCTCGACCGAAAGATCACGGAGGGCGACTGCCCGGTCGCACGGTTGACGCTTCGAATGGGTGTCCCCTCTGAGGAACTCTCGCCGTACCCACGAACGAGCGCGTGGCCACTGCCATATCGGAGGTTTCAGCACCGATGGTGTACTCGGACCGTGTTTCGCGTTCTATCCTCGGCCAGTCCGGTGTGGGTGGGTGGTTTACCTCCCCGGCGGGTCAGTCTTCCGCAGGGGTGACCTTGCGGAGAAGCTCGCTCAATGTTTTCGCTTCAGCCTCGGAGAGGTGCGCCCCGAAGAACTCGTCGATGCCTCTGCGGTGGATAGGCCATGCCGTTCGCAACACGCCTCGACCCTTCTCCGTGATGCATGCCCGGACGAACCTCCTGTCGTCCGTATCCGCGACCCGCTCTATCGTGCCGGCCTTCTCCATCCTGTCCACGAGTCTCGTCACACCACTCTTGGACAGGTGGACCTCGCGGGTGAGGTCGCCAACCGCAAGACTCCGGTCGGGTGCGTAGCGCAAGGTCAGGAGTACGACGTACTCCGAGAGCGACAGGCCGGCTTCCGTCTGAAGATCATCGTCGAGGCGGCGAACAAGCTCCGCTTGAGCGCGCATGAGATTACCGAACGCTTCCATCTGCGCGGTTTCGACCCCGGCGTTGGTCTTCGGTGCCATACGCAGAATCTACCTCGCAGATAGTTGACAGCGCAACTACGTGTTGCCTAAGATAGTTGCGTAAGCAAATATTATGACTCGAAGAGGAGACACAACATGGCAGACAACAAGGTGATAGCGGTCGTTGGGGCCACCGGTGCCCAAGGTGGAGGGTTGGCGGACGCCATCCTGCGCGACCCCGACGGGGGTTTCACGGTACGAGCATTGACCCGCAACCCCGAATCCGACGCAGCGACGGCACTCGCGTCGCGTGGGGCCGAAGTGGTGGCGGCGGATCTGGATGACCAGGCGAGTCTGTCGGCTGCTTTCGTGGGTGCGCACGGCGTGTTCGGTGTGACCAACTACTGGGAACTCTTCTCGGTGGAACGCGAGCAGGCCCAAGCAGCCAACATCGCACGGGCCAGCGTGGAAGCCGGAGTCCATCACGTGATCTGGTCCACCCTCGAAGACACACGGAAGTGGATCCCACTCGATGACGACCGGATGCCGACGTTGGCCGAGCACTACAAGGTCCCCCACTACGACAGCAAGGGCGAAGCCGACGCTCTCTTCGCCGAAGCCGGCACCCCGACCACATACCTGGCAACCGCGTTCTACTGGGAGAACCTGTTCGGAATGGGAACGGTTGCCCGTGGCGACGATGGCGTCTTGGCGATCACACTCCCGATGGGCGATGCGCGTCTTCCGGGGATCGCGGTCAAGGACATCGGAATCACGGCCTACGGAGTGTTCCAGCGCGGGGACGAACTCATCGGCTCACACATCGGGATCGCAGGCGAACATCTGCGCATCGCCGAAATGGCTGCCACCCTCACCGCGGTTCTCGGCGAAGAGGTGAAGTACGTCGACATCCCCGCCGACGTCTTCCGCTCCTTCGGGTTCCCCGGCGCGGACGACGCGGGCAACATGTTCCAGTTCAAGCATGACTTCGAGGACTACTACGTGGGAGCCCGCGATCTGTCTGTGGTTCGCTCCCTGAACCCAGACCTCCAAACGTTCGAGAGCTGGGCACGCGCCAACAAAGACCGCTTCGAAGGGATCACCCGACCATGACGAAGAAGCCAACCACGATGCGGCCGTAGCTACCGAGCTTGATCATCATTGAGGAACAGGCAGCCCGGCCGGGAGCGGCGGTGTCGCCGGAGCAGCCTGCCCTCGTCGCGTCGACCGTACGAGACGTGCGCCAGCACGTCGCCACCCAAGAAGGAAATGCACAATGACCGAGATCCCAACCTCGATGCGGGCTGTCGTGTTCGACGCGCCAGGGCCGCCAGAAGCGCTGCAGATTCGTGAGGTGCGGGGCGCCTACTTCGGCGACTCCCACACCAATGTCGGGTGGGAGATCATCACGCGACCCTACGGCTCCGGTCCAAAAGGCGAGCCGAGCGACATGAACGAGACCAGCCCAGTGCAACTGGAACGCGAGCTAGGGAGATGACAGCGATGAGTAAGGGCGACGATTGGAATGCGGCCATCATCGAGGAGTTCCGAGCCAATGGGGGCCGAGTCGGCGGACAGTTCGAAGGCGCGCCACTGTTGTTGCTGCACAGCGTGGGAGCCAGGTCCGGCAAGGAGCGGGTCAACCCGATGATGTACCAGGCGGTCGGCGACGCATACGCCGTGTTCGCCTCCAAGGGCGGGGCGCCGTTCAATCCAGACTGGTACCACAACCTGGTCGCGAACCCGGAGGCCACCGTCGAGGTGGGCGCCATCACCGTCGAAGTGCGGGCGCGGACCGCGCAGGGCGCTGAACGCGACACGATCTGGGAGACGCAGAAGGAGCGCTATCGCGGGTTCGCCGACTACGAGGCGAGCACCGCGCGGCAGATCCCGGTGGTCATTCTCGAGCCGGTCGGTTGACCAGGGCGGTTCCGAGATGAGCGCGCCTCAGGCACGTCCCGTCCCGCTGCCAAGCGCCGATTCGGTCAACTACAGCCCCCGTCGCTCGACGAGGTGGTGATGATCCACAATGGCATCGAGTCTGCCGCCGCACCGAGTGGAGGCCTGGCCGAGCTGCAATCTTTGGTCTGGGTCAACCAGTGCATCGCGATGACCGGCTCCACTCCGCAAGCGCGGCGACGCCCGTCGGAATCCAGGCTTCGCCAAGGCCCTGGCTCGGCGGGACTGGGTCTTCCGAGTACGAATGCTGCAGGAGATCATTCTGATCGGAATGCTTGCTCGGCCGGCAAACCCTGAGCTCGATGCCAAGCTGCGCGCAGTGGCCCGGGCACTCAGCGTCGGCGAGGAGATCATCGACGCCATCGAGCGGTTCGGGGCGACCAGCTACGACGAAGCGGTCGTGGACTTCGCAACGAACGGCTACGTTGCGAACTTCGCCGAGTTCCCCCGTCTTGTCCTCCACACGAAGGCCGACCTCGGCGACAGCCGGTGTGCAGTCGAAAATGACCCGGCCTTGGCGGCCAAGTAGGCAGACCTCGAACACCTGGCCCCCGGCACACTGGGGCGTCGAGTGTGGGAGTTCTACCGGTCCCGAGGCTTCACCTTTCCTGGACAGCCCGGGTCCGCGCCTCCTTCACTGGCCCAACACGAATGGGTGCACGTCGTCGCCGACCGCGGCACCACGCTGCAGAACCTCGTGACTGAACTGCCAGCACATTGATGAACACGTCGACGGCTTGTCGGAGAAGGTGGTCAGGGAGCCGCCCCTTCGATCCGGACCTCGCCTCCAGCATTGGTCGAGTCCGTTCAGGCTCGGTGGCGTTCAGCTCGTGTTCGGCACGACGTTCTGCCTTCACTGCGCGACGACGCCGCTCGTCGGTGGAGGGTCGCTTGATCGCCTCACGGTGTGGTTCGCCGACCTCGATGAGGCGGTCTCGCGCACGTCTGGACTGCTCGGCTCGGAGGTTCGGTGCAGCCAGCTTCGTCTTCCGCATCGGGCCGTAGGTTCGGCCGTACTCGGTTGCATTGAGCCCGTGGGTGGCCCAGGCGTGAGCAGCGAGATTGCGGTACCACTCTCCGCACTGGTGGCATTGGACGACGTCGGGCGTGGCGCGGAGGACGCCAGGTTGGCCGTGAATGGTGGATGCGCGGCGGCCCCGCATGGGTTTGCCACGCTCACAGCGCCAGTCGGTCGAAGTTCAAGGTCACGCTCCACGCCTCGGCAGCGACTACAGGTTTCTCGATCTGGTGTCCATCGACACGACAATCGACCCGTCTGGCGGCCGCCCGGGGTCGGCCACAGCTTGGGAGCGGAGGCGATCGAGACCTTCCATGGCGGCCTCGTCGATGCCCTCGTAGAGGTGTCCGTACACGTCAAGGACGGTTCGGGTGCTCTCATGGCCGAGTCGGTCGGCGATGTACCGGGGGGATTGATTCTCGGCGATGAGCATCGCGACGTGGGTGTGGCGGAGGTCGTGTGGAGTGCACGGACTGCCTACGGATGATTCGACGGCTGGGTTCCAATGCCGCCGGCGGAATCGGTTGTAGTCAAGCGGCCCGCCCTGGGCGTGCGAGAACACGAAGTCCGATTCGGATGGGTACTGGGCTAGGTGAGCTGCGAGCTCCGCGCACAGGAAGGCGGGTATGCCGATTGTGCGGTACGCCTTCTTGGACTTGAGCGGGCCGGCGACCATCTTCCAAGAACCCTGCCGACTGAGCTGCTCGTCGACCCTGAGAGTTCCACGAAGCAAGTCGAGATCGTTGGTGCGTAGCGCCGCCAGCTCGCCGAAGCGGAGTCCGGTGTAGGTAGCGGTCAGGACGAACGCCCGGTAGCGCGGGTCGATAGCGTTGGCGAGATCCTCCGCTTCAGTGACTGTGAGGAAGCGTTTCTCGTCGCGGTCATCCTTGGGAAGCGTGATCTCACGGCATGGAGTGCGAGGAATGAGACCGTCGGCCACGGCGACACGGAAGGCTCGCGACAGGATCTGGTAGGCCTTCGCGATTGTCCCAGGGGCGTACCCCTGATCCTGCAGGTCGGCTATCCAGAGTCGGATGTCGTTCGGCTGAACTGCGCCGAGTTCCGCCTCGCCGAAGGTGGGGAGAACAAGGTTCCGCAGGTAGGAGGCATCGCGTGACCGCGTTGATTCCCTCCTGTTGGGACGAGTGGTGTCGACCTGGATGGCCCATTCGCCGAACTTCGTCTTGCCTGCGGCGGGGTCGGTCCACTCGCCCTTGATCTTCTGCACCTCGACGGTGTGGAGGAACTTCTCGGCGTCGACCTTGCGGCCGAAGTTCTTTGACCGCTCCTTGCCATAGGGGTCGATGTATCGAACCTGCCATCGGTTGGGAGCCTTGGGATGTCGTCGTATGTGAGCCACGGGTCGCTCCGTCACCGTCAAAGGGGTGGTGCTCTCCACCCTAGGTTCTCAGGCCGAATGCGTCACCGGGTTCGTGTTTCTGCGGAATGCAGCTGACCGCGGACCCACTCCTCGACGTCGCTCCAGCGATACCGGACGTGTTTGCCAACTCTGAAGCCAGGCGGACCTTCGCCGGCGTGTCTCCAGGAGTACAGAGTGGCGACTGGAACGCCCAGGTAGTCGGCTAGTTGTCGGGTGGTGAGCAGGCGGTTGAGTGTCTCCATCGCCCGATCGTCTCGAGTCGGCCTGTCATCCGAGTGTTTGTGGGATGGCAATCGGGATGTTCCCGTGGCGTTCGACGGTGTCGATTATGGGAAAGGTTTCGGCGTTGTATCGGGGCTGGTTGACACTCAAATGACAGGGCTGCTGACACTCTGTTGACAGGGTGCGACGCAACGCTCTGGCAATGGCCATGTCGGTATCTACGAGTCCGGGCGGTGCGGCCGCTAGTTGGAGGGCCGCTGACATCGAAATGACAGGGTTGTCGCGTTGCCGGACGGTGGGCGCCCCTTACCTCTTGAACGACATGATGCGATCATTTTCGCCCCACCATCTGCCATCCCTGACGCGTAGTGTTGAATCCGCTACTGGGAACGGGGGTAGTGAGTTGGACCCACGACGCTCGTCAATTGGGTTCGGCGGCCTGACCCGGCCGCCGTTTCTTGTTGGCGTCGCACTTGCGGCGCTGCTGACCCTTGGTGCCTGCACTTCCACCGAATCCACAGCGTCGTCGACAACGTCGTCGACCGATCCGGTTTCGACCACCGCCGAACCGTCCGCTACCACAACGAGCACGTCGACCTCGCTGGCGACAACCACGACCACTCTCCCCGAAGGAGACGTGATCCTCGCATGGAACGCCTACTGGAGCGCATGGGTTGATGTGCGAGCCTCGGATGACCTCGATCGAGGTCCCCTCGAGGCCGTCGCGTCATCAGCGGTGGTTGATGGTGCTCTCACCCTGTTCGAGCGCCAGCGCTCATCCGGCCTTGGTCCGGTTCAAACCGAAGTGGCGTTGCACCCGGTCGTCACGTCCACGGAGGGCGATCGGGCCACACTCGAGGATTGCGTTCTCTTGATGCCGTCGTTCACTGACGCCGTCGGCATCTGGTACCAGGCGGACCTGGTTCGAACCGACAACAGCTGGATGGTGGACTCCATTCGTGTTCCCAGGGCCGGCGGATGCGTTCCCAGCGCGATGGCCGACGCAGCCATCGCCGGGTACCAGGCGTTCTACGCAGGCTGGACAGACTTCTGGGACCCGGCTGACCCAGATTCACCGATCATCGATCAGGTGCTGACTGACCCTCAGCGGAGAATCATTGTTGATCTTCTGGTCGATCACGAGAGCAGGGGAGCGGCCCTTCGTGGGGAGCCCACAACGCATCCCGAAGTGATCGAAGTCCGCAGCCCAACCGAAATCGTGATTCTCAGCTGCTTGGAGCCCTCCGTCGACTACGGCCTGTTTGACGTCGCGACGGACGAGCGGCTCAACGACGTGCCCGCCGTTCGAGATGGCCAGAGGAACCTCGAGTCGGCCGTGATGGTTCTCGAAGGTGGTCTCTGGAAGGTCTCGGACCTGCAAGGACAAGTGGATTTCGCATGCGAGTTTTCACCCACAGATCTCGGACTTCCGTCCGTCTGAGCCTCGCCATTGCCTTGGTTGCTTCGGCGATGGCGTTCCAAGCTGCGCCGGCAATGGCCAACCACTGCTCTGGCGAGGGCGACATCTATCAGGGCGGCGGCGACGTTGTCGCAGAGTGCCACGGGCAGACGCCGGGACGGCCCGGAGAGTGGACGGTGCATGAGACCTGGGACATTTACTGCGCTGCTGCGGTAGGCCCGTACCAGGAGGGTGACGAGGTCGAGTTCTATGCCACCGACCAGCTCACCCCGGGCGATGTAGAGCACCTGGGGTTCGATCCGACCGGGGAGTATTGGTGGTGGAACGTCACCTGCTGGCGCGATGGTGAGCCGGCGCACTCGCACGAGTTCGCTGTTGAGGTGACGCCACCTGTCCCGCCCGAAGCGATCCGTGATGTTGCGGCGGCCCGCCTGGAACCTCCTTCACCTGTCCCGGAGACGAGCCCGCCTCTCGCAAGCCAAGCCTTCGTGCAGGTTCCAACGTGGCTGTGGCTCGACTCGGCGTACTGGTCGCCGATCGAGGTTTCTGAGACCCGAGGTTTGACGACGGTGACGGTGCGGGCGACACCGACTCATGCTCGTTGGGTGATGGGCGACGGCGGCGGAACCACCTGCACGGGGCCGGGTGTGGCGTGGACGTCAGGGTTGTCGGAGGATGCCACGGATTGCTCGTACACCTTCGAGCACAGTTCCTATGGCGAGCCGGATGGCCGTTTTGGGGCGTCGGTGACGGTGACGTGGGAGTTCGAGTGGTGGATTAACGACGTCTACCAGGGTGTGTTCGGCACCGTCGATCTGGCTGCTCCCTTCGGGGTGGCGGTCGGCGAGATCCAAGCGGTGGAGACGGGAGGCTGACATGAATCGGAGCACCACGAGCCCATCGGCGAGGCGAACGGACCCGTCTGGGAACGGGCAAGGGAAGGCCGATCCCTTCCGGTTGGAGCCGCCCCGTCGCAGGGTGCAGGTACCCCAGCTGCTGATCGCCGTGTTCCTGGTGGCGGTGAGTGCGCTGGTGGCGGTGGTGCTGTTCTCGCGTGTCGCAGCCCGTGAGCCAGTGTTGGCCCTCGCTCAGCCGGTGGAGAGGGGTCAGCTGATTACGTCGAGTGACCTCATGGTGGTGTACGTGGCGACCGACGATCCGATCGCGACGCTGTCGTCGGAGGCGGCCTCCGGGCTGGTGGGGTTGACGGCTGTGGCCGATCTGGGGGCGGGGACGATTCTCACGCCCGCCCATTTCGTTTCCCGCGGTCTCCTCGATGCCGGGGAGGGTGTTGTCGGCTTGGCGCTTTCACCTGGCGAGTATCCGACCCCGTTGCTAGCACCCGGTGACCGGGTTGATGTGGTTCTGACCGATCCCGTGCCGGTCGGGGCGGGCGGCGCAGCGGCAGACGCGGTGGTTGCGTCGGCGGAGGTGTTCGATGTTGCTGAGTTGGGTATGCAGGGGGATCGGTTCGTCTCGCTGCGTATGGACGCCGAGGCAGCATCGGAGGTGGCGAGGGCAGCAGCTGCCGGCCGGGTTCGGCTGGTCCTTGTGGCGGATCCGGGGGTGGACGGATGAGCCTGGTATGCCTGGGTTCTGCTCACGGGTCCCCCGGTGTGACGACCACGGCGTTGGCGCTGGCAGCTACGTGGCCGGAGCATCGTCGCTGCCTGTTGGTTGAAGCAGATCCGTTTGGCGGGGTGATCGCGGCCCGATACGGCCTGGGCGATACGCCCGGGTTGTCTTCGCTGGCGGCTGTGGGGCGTCGAGGCCTCGATGACGACGTCGTCTGGCAGCATGCACAGCAGCTTCCGGGTGGGGTTCGGGTGCTGGTCGGTCCGGCCTCGGCGGATGAGGCTCATGCGGTGTTGCGGGATCTGGCGGGAGCTTTGGCGGCCTGGTCCGCCGCCCACATCGCTGTTGACGTCATTGTCGACTGTGGCCGATTGGCTTCGGGTTTCCCTGCGGCCGGTCCCCTTCTTGGGGCAGGTGCGTTGATGGTGTTGACGCGTTCGAGTCTGGATCAGCTTCGACCTGCAGCCCACCGTGTCGGGTCGCTTCGCCACTCGGGAGTGGATGCCAGCCTGCTGCTGGTCGGTGACCAGCCCTATGGGGTCCGTGATGTGACCAGCGCCTTGGGTGTTCCGGTGGCGGGTGTGATCGCCTGGGATCCTCGTGCTGGGGCAGTGTTGACCGGTACGCACGGTGCGGTGCGTGACCTGCGCCGGTCCCCGTTGGTCCGATCGGTGGGAACTCTGGCAGACCGTCTCGCGATACCCGCTACTGGGCCCGATGTCGGCGAGGACTTGGATCCGGCGCCGGTGATCCGCGTGGCGGAGGTTGCACGGGAGGCCGGTTCGTGAGCGGCAACGGCGACCTCGGGGGGCGGCTGCACCGGATGGTGGCCGAGAAGCTGTCTGAGCGTCTCCGGACCCTTGACGGGAGTGATCCGTTGAGCGTCGAAGACGAACAGGCCTTGACTCGCTCTTTGATCGCCGCCGAGCTGGCGCGTCTCGCAGAGGAGGCCTACCGGAACGGTCAGAAACCACTGGACGAATCAGCCGAATCCGACCTGGCCGAGGCGGTGTTCGATCGAGTCCACGGACTCGGGTGTCTCCAGCCCTACATCGACGATCCGGACGTCTCGAATATCCATGTCAACGGCTGTGACAACGTATGGCTTGTCTACCGGGACGGCACCAAGGTCCGGGGCGAACCGGCCGCCGACTCGGACCGGGACCTGATCGAAATGGTCTCCACCGCTGCCCGGCGAATCGGTCGGTCTGAGAAGCGCTGGGACCAGGTGTCCTGGGAGCTCCACCTCCAACTGCCTGGAGGAGAACGCCTCCACGCGGTGATGGGTCTGACTGGTCGGCCGGCCATCACGATCCGCCGCCACGACTTCAGCATCTATCGCCTGAAACACCTGATCGACCTTGGCGTAGTGGATGAGGGTTTGGCGGAGTTCCTGGGCGCGGCGGTGCGAGCCAAGCTCAACCTGATCGTGGCTGGAGGGACGAACACCGGCAAGACCACGATGTTGCGATGCCTACTCAACGAAATCCCCCCGGAAGAGAGGGTGGTGACCGTCGAGGACAACCTCGAGATCGGGCTGGACCGATTCACAGACCTCCACCCCGACCAGGTCATGTGGGAACGTCGCGGCGCCAACATCGAAGGCCGAGGTGAAGCCACACTGGCCGACTGCGTACGAGCGACCCTGCGCCAGAACCCCGACAGGGTGATCGTCGGTGAGATCCGCGGAATCGAAGTCGTCGACATGTTGCGGGCCATGTCCCAGGGCAACGACGGCTCAATGTCCAGCATTCACGCCGACTCCTCCAAGGGCGCCGTCGTCCGCCTCGGCATGTATACGGCGGAAGCGGGCTTGGATGAGGAAACCTCCAACAAGTGGATCGCCAACGCGGTCGACCTGATCGTTCACCTCGGCTGGGTTGACGGCATGCGCAGGGTTACGTCGGTGCGGGAAGTCCTGGAGGCGGAGGCCCGTCAGATCGCCACCAACGAGGTCTATCGACCCGCCACCGACGGAAGAGCAGTGCCGGCGGCGGGACCGACCATCCGCAATGACACGCTTGCCCAGCTCGTCGATGCTGGCTTCGACGCCGGATATCTGACCGGCCTTTCGGGAGGGTGGTGACGATGGAACTCCTCCTCGCCGCCGGTGTAGGCGCCGCAGCCGGGTTCGGGATCTGGCTGGGCATCACTGCGTTGCGAGGCGTCCGGGTTGTGCCCGACGCCGGGCGCCTGGTCCCCAAGGCCGTACCGCCGGAACGGGCCGCCATCTGGCTTGCCGCAGCACTCCTTGTCGGCATGGTCGTCGGGCTGGTGACCGGCTGGCCGGTAGCCGGACTCGGCACCGCAATCGGCATGCTGATAGGCCCGTCAGCATTAGGCGGCACCGCCCGCCGCGCTCAGGAGACGGCTACCGCCGATGCCATCGCCACCTGGGCGGACATGATCCGCGACACCATGGCCGGAGCCTCCGGTCTCGAGGAGTCACTCATCCAGACCGCAGCCGTCGCGCCTGCCGCGATCAAACCTCAACTCGAGACCTTCGCCAACCGGCTCCGGCATCAGCCACTCGAAACCGCCCTCGACGGTCTTGCTACCGACCTGAACCACTCGTCGGCCGACCTGATCGTCGCCGCCCTGGCTGCTGCCGCCCGCCTCGAAGCACGGGACCTCGGTGGGCTGCTGGCTCGCCTGGCCGAGGCCATCCGAGGAGACGTTCGCATGCGCACCCGCATCGAGATCGGCCGAGCACGGATCCGCACCTCGGCCCGGATCGCGGTCGCCACCACCACCGCCACCGTGGTCTTCCTCTACGTCTTCGCCCGGCACCTGCTCGAACCCTACGACACTGCCGCCGGCCAGGGCTGGCTGGTGGTGGTGATGGCCGTGTTCTTCGGTGCCGGGGTGATGCTTCACCACTACAGCCAACTCGAAGCACCCGAGCGCTTCACCCTCCGTCACATCTCACATCAGGAGCCGCTCCGATGACGGCGCTGGCGGTGATGGTCGCAGGGGCGGGGATCGGACTCGGTGTCTTCCTGGCAGCCAGGGCCGTGTTCCCTCGACCCGTGCCACTCCAGCGGGCCCTATCCGACCTGAGTCGACCGCGCCCAACTCTCGTCCGCTCAGACACGACGTCGACGTCGATAAGCAGCCGGATCGGTCGGGCAACAATCAGCTTGTTCGAGGCCACCGGACTGGTCGACCTTGGAGGGCTCCGCCAGCGTCTCCGAGCTCTCGGCAAGCCAGTCGAAGTCCATGCCTACGAGAAGGTGGCTGGCGGGCTCGCCGGGATGTTCCTCCCTCTGGTTTTCGCCGCCGTACTCGCCGTCGGGGGAGTGACGGTACCGGTGGTGTGGATCGCTGTTCTCGCGGTCGGGTTGGGCATCGGTGGCTTCGTGTGGCCAGACCTCGGGTTGTCGGAGCGGATCGAACGTCGCCGCCGCGACTTCCGCCACTCCCTGTCCGCCTACCTGGACCTCGTCACCATCATCCTGGCCGGCGGGGGAGGGCTTGAGACCGCCCTGCAAACCTCCGCCGACCTCGGAGATGGGTGGGCCTTCGTCGAGATCCGATCGGCCTTGCGCAAGGCGCGCCTCACCAACCGCACCCCGTGGGAGGTCTTCGACCAACTCGGACAGGAGTTGGGTGTCGACGAGCTCCGCGAACTCGCCGCATCCGCTCACCTGGCCGGCGATCAGGGAGCCCGCATCCGGGCCTCTCTCGCGGCCAAAGCGGACTCCATGCGCAACGGTCAGACCGCCGCTATCGAAGCCCAAGCCGAAGCCGCCACCGAGAAGATGCTTCTGCCCGTCGTCACCCTGGTCGTGGGCATGATCCTCTTCATCGGCTTTGGCGTCGTCCAAGCGATCTCCACGCCGGGGACAGTCCCATGACACCCACGAAACGAAGCCAGTACGGAAGGAGCAACTGATATGACCGCTTACATCGACTACACCCGCCTGCTGATCGAAGTCACGCTGACCTCAATCGGGGTCCGGATGCGGGATGAGAGAGGAGCGATGTCAACCGAGGCAGCCGTCCTCACCGGAGTCCTCGTCACCATCGCCGTCGCCGCCGGAATCATCCTGATCGCCAAGATGCGATCCAACGCCGAGGCCATCCCCGACAACGTGCCCACCCCCTGAAAGGCTGTGGGGAGAGGTCGTGATACTGGCGAACAGACGAGGAAAGGCCGAGGACGGCCTGACGTCCACCGAACTGGCTGTGATCATGCCGGTGCTGATTGCGCTCGTCCTGGTCCCATTCCAAGTGGCGTTGTGGTGGCACGCCGATCAGATCGCCGATGCCGCCGCCCGAGAGGCAGTCGACGCCGCCCAGGTCGTCACCGCCACCGAAGAAGATGGGATCCGAGCCGCCGAGTGGTTTCTCGATGCCGCCGGCAACATCACCGAACCACAGGTGACCGTCACCCGCACCACCGAGACCGTCACCGTTGAGGTGACCGGCAGGGCGCCCCGACTGGTTCCCGGCTTCGACTGGGAGGTCACCGCCCGCGCGGCGGGTCCGATCGAACGATTCATCCCGGAGCCAGACCGATGACCGGCATCCATCATGAGCGGGGTGCCGTCTCCACCGAACTGGCCGTGCTCACCCCGGTGCTGATCGGGTTCATGCTCCTGGTTGTGTTCGCCGGGCGGGTCGCCCAGGCCGAAGGTGATGTCGCCAACGCCGCCCACGAAGCCGCCCGAGCCGCCTCCCTCGTCGCCACCCCAGCGGCCGCCCTGGAGGCGGGCACCAACACGGCTGCCGCCAACATCGCAGAAGGCGCGGTGGCATGTCGGAGTCTCGACGTGTCCGTCGACATCTCCGACTTCGCCGCCGGCGGTCAAGTCGCCGTCACCGTCACCTGTCAGGCCGCATTCGCCGACATCGCAATGCTCGCCGTCCCCGGCAACCGCACCTTCACGTCAACCGCGATTGAGGTCATCGACACATACCGGGCCAATGCCGGAGCCAGCCCATGAATGAGCGCGGAGCGGTCTCCACTTTCCTGGCAGTCATCGCCCTCGCCCTCCTCATGGCTGCAGGGCTCGCCATCGACGGTGGCCGCAAGGTCAACGCCCTCAGAGAGGCGAGCCACTTGGCCGACAACGCTGCCCGGGCGGGCGCCCAAGCCGTCGACCTCGACACCCTCCGAACAACCGGCGACCTCATCCTCGTTCCCGCCGATGCAACCGATCGAGTTGACCAATACCTGACAACCCTCGGGCACACCGCCACCGGGATCACCGTGATCGGTGACACCATCGCCGTCACTGTCGAGCTCACCGTCGATCCCGTCCTGCTTCCCACGGGACCAATCACCGTTACCGCTACCGAGACCGCAGCCGCCATCACCCAGGAGCCATGATGCGACACCTCAACAACATGATCCGCGGCGTCGGAGCCCTCATCATCGGTGTCGTGTTCATCATTGGAGTTCCCACCGGTTTGGTCGCATATGTGGGATGGCCACTGCCCACCAGCCTTCCAACCCTCGACCAAATCCAGCTCGCTTTCCGGAGCGGGATCGACCCTCAACTCCTCATCAACGCCCTGGCCGTGGTCGTCTGGATCGTGTGGGTGCAGCTGGTCACCGTCTTGATGGCCGAATCTGTTGCCGCTGTCCGAGGCAGAACCGCCCGCCGCCTACCCGTCCTGCCAGGGTTGCAGCCGGCGGTTGCTCAGCTCGTCGCTGCCGTCACGCTCGCCGCCGCCACTCTCGGTCCGCTCCGCGCCGTCCCAGCCACGGCGACTCCGCTTCCAGCCGAATTCACTCTGGCGTCTATCTATCCGGCGGTGGACCTGGGCAAAGAGACATCGAGGCCTGGATGGGCCGAGTCCACCCAACCGCAAAAAGCCGGATCTCACCGATCCACATACCAGGTGAAGCGCCACGACACGCTTTGGAGCATCGCCGAGACCGTCGTCGGCGACGGGCGACGATGGAAGGAGATCCGGGCACTCAATGAAGGACGGGCCATGCCCGACGGTCACAGGTTCACCGAGACCACAAGTGATCTCACCCCCGGCTGGCTGCTCGTCCTGCCGGACGACGCAAGCACTCCCAACAACGACGATGCGAAAGCGGCCGCACGCGTGGTCAGCGTGGAACCAGGCGACAACTTCTGGACGATTGCCGAGACCACCCTCGCAACCGCGTGGGGGCGTCCACCCACCGAGTCCGAGACATCCGAGTATTGGAGGCGCCTCGTCGACACCAATCGACAGCACCTGGCACCACCGTACGACTCCGACCTCATCTACCCGGACCAACGATTCGAACTGCCCCCCATCCCCACTCACTCCCAGGCCGAGTCAGTCGAGCCAACGGTGTTGGATCACGATCAGGAGCAGGGGGTCGCCGAGGCCACCGTCGAAGCGGGTGACAGCTTCTGGAGCATCGCTGAGACGGCCCTATCTGACGGATGGGACCGAACCCCCACCACCCCAGAAATCACCCGCTACTGGAACACCCTCGTTGATGTCAACCGGGACCGGCTGGCGCCACCTCACGACCCGAATCTCATCCACCCCGGCCAGACATTCCTCCTGCCGGCCATCCCCAACGATCCCCACCATCCCGCCGAACCCGACACCGGCCTCGAAACCCCCGCCCCGCCCGAAACCGCACCTTCACCTCCAGATGAGCCCGAAACACCCGATCTCCCATCCGCAACCACCTCGCCCACCCCGAACCACACCACGCCGACCCCGGCCGACCCGAGCACTACCGGCGAGCCGCCCGCGCCAATCATCCAGCCTGATGGAATCGACGCAGGCGACGACACCGACGACGGGAGTCTCGCCGGCGAGCTGTTTCCCATCGCTAGCACGCTCGCAGGTCTCGGAGTCCTCGCCGCCGGGATCGTTGCTCTCCTTCGCCGGCTCCGAGCGGCACAGCTGAGGCACCGCCGACCCGGCACCATCCCCACACCCCCACCCACGGAGGCGGTCGCAGCCGAGACCATGATCCGAACCGCCGCCGCCCCCACCGCCACCGAGTTCCTCGACCTCGCCCTACGCGCCATGGCCCGAGACGTCATCGTCTCCCACATCCCGCCACCACAAGTCGTCGGCGCCCACCTCAGCTCCGACATGCTGCGGGTGCTCTTGTGGACCCCACACCAACAACCACCCCCCGGATGGCGGATCGACGACGACGGACGCAGCTGGACCATTCCCACCGACACCGACATCAACAGGCTCCGAGAGAAAGCGGCCGGTGTCCCTGCGCCCTACCCGGCGCTCGTCACCGTCGGACACGGAGACCACACCCAGCTGCTCCTCGATCTCGAATACCTCGGAGCCATTCAGATAACTGGTGACGCCGACGACGTCATAGCCACCTGCTACACGATGGCCATCGAGCTCGCTGCCAGCCCCATCGCCGACGAACTCCAGATCATCTGCATCGGATTCGGGACCGACC
>Ga0224512_10001076_pt1 | contig 27144 bp, 30 predicted proteins | sample SF_May12_sed_USG_4_FD_169103 | JGI IMG/M metagenome (GOLD analysis project Ga0224512, IMG submission 169103) | Sediment microbial communities from San Francisco Bay, California, United States - SF_May12_sed_USGS_13 | ecosystem: Environmental > Aquatic > Marine > Sediment | place: USA... | reverse complement strand
CGCCCAGCAGTTCCAGGCTTACGACGTGCTCGCCGACCTGAATCTCAACGACCGCCTGATCGCGGAGTTCTACGGCTCGATGTCGGTGGTGCTGCTCTTCCTCGTCCCCGGCATCACGATGGGGCTGTTCGCGGCGGAGAAGAGCAAGGGGACCCAGGAGCTCCTGCTCACCAGCCCGCTCACGATCGGGGACATCGTGCTCGGGAAGTTCCTGGCGGGGGTGATCTTCATCGGGCTCCTGGTCCTGATCGTGGGGCTGTACCCCGCCATGCTCTTCCACTACGGCGACCCGGAACTGGGCAAGACCCTCTCCGGGCTGCTCGGCGTCCTCCTCGTGGGCTGGACCTACGTCGCGATCGGCGCCTTCGCCTCGTCGGTGACCCGCAACCAGGTCATCGCGTTCCTGATCGCCTTCGTGCTGCTGCTCTGCATGCTGCTGCTTCCCGCCATTTCGGAGCTCGGGGTGGCGGGCGGCGCCGGTCCCGTGAGCGAGATCCTCCGCTATCTCTCCACCAGCTCCCACTTCGAGGCGCTGGTGAAGGGACTCGTCGACACCTCGGACCTCGCCTACTTCGCCGTCATGATCGGGACTTTCCTGGTGCTCACCAAGACCGCCGTCGAGTCCGCGCGATGGCGCTGAGGGAGTTTGCAAGAGCATGACGGGAAGCGCGGCGTTGCTCGGTGCGCTCGGCACGGTGGGGATCGTCTTCGGCCTGCTGAGCTTTCTGCTGGCCATGCTCGGGGCTCCGTCGGACCCGTTCTGGATCGGGGCGAACCTGGTCGTGGGCTTCGTGCTGATCGGGATCAGCGCGGCTCTCAGCGTGGACGGCCTGCGCGAGCGCATGAGCTCGGGCGAAGCGCGGCGCGTCGGGAGGTACGGAACCAGCGCGATCCTGAGCACGCTTCTGACCATCGCCATTCTCGCGATGGGGGGCTTCCTCGCCCAGCGCTATCCCTTCCGCTTCGACTGGAGCGAGGCGAAGGTGCACTCGCTCTCGGACCAGAGCCTGAAGCTGCTCGCCGGTCTCGATCGGGACGTTCACGCCGTCGCCTTCTTCTCGCCCCTCGAGCAGACGCCGGTGCGCGATCTGCTCGACCGCTACGTCTACGCGAGCGACCACTTCCGGGTGGAGTACGTCAATCCGAGCGAGCGGCCCGACCTGATCGAGCGCTACGGAATCGCCCCCGAAGATCTCGGGCAGGGGCTCGTGCGCATCGCGATCGGGGAAGGGGTGACCCAGGTCGGCGAAGTGAGCGAGGAGAACATCACCAACGCGATGGTAAAGCTGTCCCGCACGGCCGACCGGAAGGTGTACTTCCTGAAGGGCCACAACGAGCGCGCCGTCGAAGGCGAGGCCGCCGCCGAGAAGGAGAGCTACGCGCGCGCCGCGGACGCCCTCCGCAACGAGAACTACGAGGTCGAGACTCTGCTGCTCGCGGCCGCGGGCGACGTGCCCGAGGACGCGGACGTCGTGATCGTCGCCGGCGCTACGCGGCCCCTGCTCGAGGAGGAGCACGTCGCGCTCCGGCGCTACCTCGAGCGGGGTGGCGCCGTGCTCGTCCTGGTGGATCCGCGCGCCAAGACGGATCTCGTGGAACGCGTGCGCGATTGGGGCGTGGACATCGGAAACGACGTCATCGTCGACCGGAAGCTCGCCATGTTCGGACGCGCCACGACGCCGTTCGCGGGCAGCTACGCCCCGGACCACGCCATCACGAGGGACCTGCAAGAGACGACGCTCTTCCACCTGGTGCGAAGCGTTCGGAGCGGCGAAGACGCGAAGGGCAACTTCACCGAGATCGTCTTTACCAGCGGGGATTCCTGGGCGGAGCGCGACATCGATCGCTTCTACGCGGAGGGGCGCGCCGAATTCGGTGGCGACGATCTGCAGGGTCCGGTTTCCATCGCGGTGGCCGGCACGCCGGACCTCGGCCGCGCCGGCTCCGAGCCGGCGGAGGCGAGCGACGAAGACGCGCCGGCGGGCGTCTCGCCGCCCGGCGAGGCCCACCTGGCGGTGTTCGGCGACTCCGACTTCGCCTCGAACGAGCTGATCGAGGCGTACCGCAATCGCGATCTGTTCGTGAACACCGTGAACTGGCTGCTCGGCGACGTCGAGGCGATTTCGATTCGGCCCGCTCTCTCTCGCGCCTCGCGCTTCCAGCTCACCACCGAGCAGTTCATGAACATCCGTACGCTTTCGCTGTTCGTCCTGCCGGAGGCGATCGCCGTGCTCGGCGTGGTCACCTGGTGGAGGCGGCGCTACGCCCCGGCCGGCTGACCGCAAGTGAACCCCCGCACCACCGGCATCGCGTTCCTGTTCGCCGCGGCGCTCTTCGCGTTCGTCTACTTCTACGAGATCCGGGGCGGGGTCGGCCGTCAGCAGGCCGAGGCGGCGGCCCGACGCCTGTTCCCCGCGGTCGAGGCCGAGGACGTCGAGTGGATCGCCCTGACCACCAGCGACGGCATCTCCGCCCGGGCCGAACGCCGGGACGACGCCTGGGAGCTCACCGAGCCCTGGGTCTTCCCCGGCGACGAGTTCGCGTTCGACGGCATGGCCTCGGCCCTCGCGCAGCTCTCTAGCGAGGCGATCTTCGACTCTCCGCAGCCGCCGGAGGTCTACGGCCTCGATGCCGACGAGCGCGAGGTGCGCTTCGGCGCGGGCGGGGAGGAGTTCTCGCTGCGCACCGGCGACAAGACTCCGGTGGGGGCCGACTCCTACGTTTCGGTCGGCGGCTCCGATGCCGTCTACACCGTGCAGACCGCCCGCATCAACGCCCTGCGCAGGGGCAGCGACGACCTGCGTGACAAGCGGATCCTGCACTTCGACACCGCGTCCATCGAGGGCCTGACGGCGACCTGGCCGGGGGGTGGGGTCGTGCTCGTGCGGGGCGACGACGACTGGCGCCTGACGGAGCCGCTCGAGGGGCCGGCCGACGCGACGACCGTGGACGCATTGCTCTCGAACCTCGCCTACCTGCGCGCCAGCGGCTTCGTGGACGATCCGCCGTCCGACCGCGAGGCCGGGCTGGCGCAACCGGACTTCGAGGTTGATCTGGCGGTGAGGAGCGTGACCGAGGGAGTCGAGCCGCGCCATCTGCGCCTCAGCGTCGGCCGGAGCCGCGACGGGAAGTCGCGGCTCGTGCGCGCAGAGCGGCCCTCGCTGTACCGCATCGCGGCGGAGCGAATCGCGGACTTTCCGCGGGACGTGGTCCGGTACCGCTTGCGGCAGCTCGCGGATTTTGCCGTCACCGATGCGACGCGCCTCGAGATCGTCTTCCAGCCGGCTGCGGATCGGCCCGAGAGCCTGGAGCCGGTGACGATCATGGCGACGCGCGGCGAGGCGGGCTGGACGTCGAGCCCCGAGCGCTTCAAGGCGGGTGCGATCGCGACGCTCGTCTCCGAGCTCTCGCGCCTGCGCGCGGACGACATCGTGGCCGAGAGCGCGGGACCCGACGAGCTGGGCGCGCTCCAGCTGGCGCCTGCGGCCGCCGTCTATCGCGTGTATGGCGCGGCGCCTGGGGGAGAGGCCGCCAGCGAGGTGAAGCTCGCCGAGGTGGCGATCGGCGCCGTGCGGGGCGACGCCGGCGTGCTGGCCCGGACCGAGGGCCGCGAGACGGTCTTCGAGTTCGACTACGCGCTGGCCGAGCACATCCCGGTGAGCCTCGCGGCGTTCCTCAATCGCTTCGTGTCGGAGGAGTCGGACGCCGCGGAGCCGGAGGAGACCGCCGCCGCCGATCCCGACGCCCCCCTCGCGGCATCCGACGAATCGCCCTAGCCGGTTCCCGAGGAACGCGGGCCTGCGAAGGCTCGTCAGGGCCGGGGCCGAGGGGGATCCCTCCTTTGCGGGGGCCCACCTTCGTTCGCCTCCGGCTCACTGCGCGGCGGCTCCGCCGCCTTGCGCGAATGGCTCGGCTTCGCCTGCCTTGATTTCGCTGCGCGATCCCCCTCGGCCCCGGCCTCCTAGCCGCGGAGGATCTCGAGCATGGCGTCGTGGATGCGGCCGTTGCTGGCGAGGCACTCGGCGCCGGAGGGGGGCGGGGCGGCGCCGGCGAGGTCGCTGGTGCGTCCTCCGGCCTCTTCGACGAGCAGCAGACCCGCGGCGACGTCCCAAGCGTGCAGGCGCAGTTCCCAGAAGCCGTCGAAACGGCCCGCGGCCACGTAGGCGAGGTCGAGCGCCGCGCTGCCGTCGCGACGCAGCGCGCGCGAGCTTTTCAGGAACGCGATGAAGTGGTTGACGTTGTCCCGCGGGTTGCGGCGCACGTCGTAGGCGAAGCCCGTCGCCAGCAGCGACTGGCCCAGCTCGTCGACCTCGGACACGCGCAGCGGGCGCCCGTTCAGCGTGGCGCCCTCGCCGCGCACCGCGCTGAACAGCTCGTCGAGCAGCGGGTCGTAGACGACGCCCACCGCGCGGCTTCCCTCGCGCTCCACGCCGATCGAGACGCAGAAGCGCGGATAGCCGTGCGCGTAGTTGGTGGTGCCGTCCAGCGGATCGATGATCCAGCGCCACGGGGCGTCGGGCCGGTCCCGGCCGCGGCCCTCCTCCGCGAGGATCGCGTCGTCGGGCCGCTCGGCGCTCAGGGCATCGACGATGAGCGCCTCGCAGGCGTGGTCGACGTCCGTCACCAGGTCGACGGAGCTGCTCTTCGTCCGGATCTCGATCGCCGTCGCGAAGCGCTCGCGCTGGAGCTCCCCGGCTTCGCGGGCCAGGCGCTCGGCGAGCCTGAGGACGTCGCGGTCCTCGCTCATGCGTCCGGCAGCCGAAACAGGCGACGGGCGTTGCGCGTGGTCGCGTGCGCGACCTCCTCGACCGGCACGTCGCGCGTCGCCGCCAGGACCTCTCCGACCAGCCGCACGCGTGCCGGCTCGTTGCGCTTGCCGCGAAAGCCCTCCGGAGACAGCAGCGGGGCGTCCGTCTCGACGAGCAGGCGATCGAGGGGCAGCTCCCGGGCCACGTCGCGGAGCCCGCGATCGCGCTTGAACGTGAGGATCCCCGAAAAGGAGATGAAGAGCCCCGCGTCCAGCGCCCGTCGCGCGAACTCGAGGGTTCCGGTGTAGCAGTGCAGGACGCCCTCCAGCTCGCCGCGACCCTCCGCCCGCCAGAGGTCCAACAGGTCGTCGTAGGCGACCGCATCGTCTCCGCGGACGTGGATCGTGACGGGCAGGTCGCGCTCCCGCGCGCTCGCCAGCTGCTCGGCGAAAACCTCGCGCTGCACCTCCCGTGGTGAGTGCGTGTAGTGGTAATCGAGGCCGCACTCCCCGACGGCCACCACCCGCGGATGGGCGAGCCAATCCGGCAGGCTCTGGCGTCCCGCGTCGTCGAGGCGGCTCGCCTCGTGGGGGTGCACGCCGGCCGTGGCGAAGACGTCCGGCTCCGATTCGGCCAGGCGGACGGCGCGCTCGTTGCGCTCGATGCCGTAGCCCGATCCGATGGCGATGAACGCCTCGACCCCGTCTTCGCGCGCGCGCGACAGGACCGCGCGGCGGTCTTCCTCGAACGCGTCCGCCGTGACGTGGCAGTGACTGTCGAGCCACACTCTAGGCGTCCTCGGCCGGCGGCTCGATGCGCGGGAACAGCGCCGGGCCCTTGACGGTAGGGGTCCCAGGCGCCAGGACGCCCCAGCGCGCGACGTCGTCCGGCAGGCGCGCCCCCTCGAGCGCCCCGGGAATGCCCAGGCGCTCCAGGATCGCCGGCGCGGTGGCGGGGAGGAAGGGCGCGATCATCAGCGCGGTGACGCGCAGGGCCTCGCAGGCCGTGTAGAGCGACGTGGACACGAGTCGCTTGGCTTCCTCGCCGCCGTCCCGTGCGGCCTTCCACGGGGCCCGCGTTTCGAGGTAGCGGTTGACGCCGTCGAGGAACCCGAAGATCGCTTCGAGGGCGCGGCTGACCTCGCAGCGGCGCAGGTGCCGATCGACCTGCGCGGCGGTGCGCGGTGCCGCTTCGGCGATCTCGTTCTCGAGGTCGTCCGGCGCACCGGGTTGCGGGACCCGGCCTCCGGAGTAGCGGGCGGTCATGTTCAGGGTGCGGCTCACGAGGTTGCCGAGATTGTTGGCGAGATCGGCATTGATCCGCGCGACGAGGCCCGCCTCGGTGAAGTTGGCGTCGAGGCCGAACACCATGTCGCGCAGCAGCACGTAGCGGAAGGCGTCGAAGCCGTAGCGTTGCTTCATGGCGAGCGGCGAGATCATGTTGCCCAGGCTCTTCGAGACCTTGCGCTTATCGACGTTCCAGTGGCCGTGTACGTTCAGGTGCCGGAAGAGCGGCGCACCGATCACGCGCAGCAGGATCGGCCAGAAGATCGCATGGGGCTTCAGGATGTCCTTCCCGATCACGTGCTCAGCTGCGCCCCACAGCCGCTCGAAGTCAGGGCCGTCGGGATAGCCGACCGCCGTCAGGTAGTTGATGAGGGCGTCGAACCACACGTAGCAGACGTAGTCGCCGTCGAAGGGCAGCTCGATGCCCCAGGAGAGGCGGTCCTTGGGGCGCGAGATGCACAGGTCGCCCAGGCCGCTCTCCTCCCGCAGCATCGCCAGCGTCTCCTTCCGGAACCCCGGCGGGCGGATGAAGTCGGGATGCTTCTCGATGGTGTCCGAGAGCCAATTGAAGTGCTTCGCAATGCGGAAGAAGTAGTTCGACTCCTTGCGCCGCTCCGGTGCGCGATCGTGGTCGCGGCACAGCCCGTCCGCCATGTCGCGTTCCGTCAGGAATCGCTCGCAGCCGACGCAGTAGAGCCCCTCGTACTCCTGGAAGTAGATCTCCCCCGCGTCGTACACCTTCTGCAGGATCAACTGCACCATTGCGACGTGATCCGGGTCGGTGGTCCGGATGAAGCGGTCGTAGGAGAAGCCCAGCTCGTCCCAGGTGCTCCGGAAGGCCTTCGAGTAGCGGTCGGCCACCGCCGTCGGCGTCTCGCCGCGCTGCTCCGCGACTTCGGCCACCTTCTCGCCGTGCTCGTCGGTCCCGGTGAGGAAGAAGGTCGGCTCGCCGGCCATTCGATGATAACGCGCGAGAGTGTCGACCACGACGGTCGTGTACGTGTGGCCGATGTGCGGCTCGGCGTTCACGTAGTAGATGGGGGTGGTGACGTAGAAGGCGCCAGTCATCGCAGCGCTACGTCGCGCAGCGCGAGCAGGGCGCGCTCGGCGACCATCTGGGGGTTCGCGTTGCGCTGGACCAGGGCCTTGCGGCAGGCGCTCAGGATCCGGTGCGCCTCGAGCGGGCGCCGCAGGTCCGGCGCCGGAGCGCGCGCGCCGACCGCGACGCGCGCACGCAGCCAGGCGCCCGACGTCTCGAGCAGTCGACTGGCGGCCTCGGCCGCGGGAGCGCGCGGCCCGCGGTACTCCTCGGCCCAGTCGAGTAGCTCCGGCAGCGTCGTCGTAGCGAGTCCGTCGAGACGCGTCACCAGCTCGCGGCTCTCGGGATCCGCGAAGGGATCCGCCGGCTGCGGCCGGAACAGCACCTTCTGACAGCGCGAGCGGACGGTGGCGAGCAGCCCGGCCGACCGCGCGGCGACGAGCACGAGCGAGGTGCGCGGCGGCGGCTCCTCCAGCAGCCGCAGCAGCGCGTTCTGCGACTCCTGGTTCAGCCACTCCGCGTCGGCGATCACGGCGGCGCGCCTGGCGCCCTCGGACGGGCGCAGCCGGAATGCGCTCTGGAGCGCGCGAATCTGTGCGATTCGAACACGCGTGTCGCCCTCACCGCGCTCGACCCAGAGGAGATCCGGGTGGTCGCCCACATGGCGGAGGAGGGGCCCCTTCTTCCCGGCGCCGTCGAGGCGAATCACGTCGCCGGGGGCCGACCGCCGGCACTCGCGGCACGACTCGCAGGGTCGGGGGACGGACGCGGTGCACACGAGTCCCCGCACAAACGCCAACGCCGCCTCCCGCGGCGCCGGACCGGGCCCCGCGAGCAGGTACGCGGAGTGGATGCGGTCATGCTCCAGGCTGCGTCGCAGCAGCGTCTCCGGATCGCTGGAGGCAGTGGACATGAGGCGAGGAGACTAGCAGCCGGGCTGCGGCAGCCCGACGGCGAACGCCCGGCCGGGTACCGCGCGGAGGGGATCTCCATCCAGCGATCCGGCGCCGGTGGGGTCCGTCTGCGAAAATATGGGTGTAAAAAGCCACGTGCTCACATCGGTGCATCGGAGCCGTTCAAGTCGTGTCTTCGCTTGCTTCTCAAGTCCCCGCTGCACCCGGCCGATCCCCTTCGACGAAGCGCACAACGGAGGGATCTCACATGGCTCTCAGCTCGTTCGGTCGGGGCCGCGACCTCGAAGGCAACCCCAGGTCCGAAGCCCGGCCGCCGCCGGCCGTCTCGTCGAGCCCCGGTGGTCTTACCGCGTTCATCGATCAGGGCTCCGACTTCGAGGGCAAGCTGTCGTTCAAGGACACCGTGCGGATCGACGGCCGCTTCCGGGGCGAGATCAGCAGTGAGAACACGCTGATCGTCGGAGAGAGCGGCGAGATCCAGGCGACGATCCGCTCGAACACCGTCGTGATGAGCGGCACCCTCGAAGGCGACATCGTCGCCAGCCACAAGGTCGTGCTCCACAAGACGGCGCGGGTCACCGGCAACATCGAGACCCCGTCCCTGATGATGGAGGAGGGCGCCATCCTGAACGGACAGGTGAAGATGGAGGTCCCCGGCACGCGGTCGGCGGCCGGGGGATCGCTCAAGGCGATTGCCGGTGGCGGCAGCCCGACCGGATCCGGGGGGCCCGCAAAGCCGTCCGAGGCCCAGCCCAAGGCCCCGAGTTCCTAGGGCCGGGCCTCCGGCGGAGGCGCCTGGGCGTCACCGCGAGGCGCGAATCACCTCGTCCCCCTCGCGCACGCGCTGGGAGACCTGGATTCCCACGACCTGGCCGGCACGGGCGACCTCGACCGCCTGGTGCTCGACCTCGATGTGCCCGACCCGGTGGTAGAAGTCCGTGGTGTGGCCGCGGAAGTGCAGCGTATCGCCCACCCGCACCTCACCGGAGTCGATCCGGACGATGGCCGCGTCGACGTGCCCGTAGTAGTGGGTGACCACGCCGATCCGATCGGGGGCGGCAGCCGCAACGGAGGGCGGCGGCGTCGGAGCCGCCGGCGCCGGGCGCACCACCGCCGGAGCGAAGGCGGCGGGTGCCGGGCGCGGCGCGGGACGCGCGAACGGGGCCGGCGGGGCACTGGGCGCTGCCGGGGCCGCCCGCTTCGGCGCGGCCTTCTTGCGGGCGCTCTTCTTCCGCCCGGCCTTCTTGCGGGCGGTCTTCTTGCGAGCGGTCTTCTTCCGTCCCGCCTTCTTGCGGGCGGCCTTCTTGCGAGCGGCCTTCTTGCGCCCGGCCTTCTTGCGAGCGGCCTTCTTGCGCCCGGTCTTCTTGCGGGCGCTCTTCTTCCGTCCCGCCTTCTTGCGGGCGGTCTTCTTGCGCCCGGCCTTCTTGCGGGCCTTCTTCTTCCCGCCAGCCTTGCGGCGGGCCGTCTTCTTGCGAGCGGCCTTCTTGCGTGCCGGCTTCCGCCCCCGGGCCTTCCGGCGCGTGGTGGATCGCTTGCGGGTTGCGGGTCGTTTGCGAGCGGCCATCTGCTCCCTCCCAGGTTGCCGTTCCATGGCGTGCGGATTCTAGGCGTGAGGCCGAAGACTGGTCAATGCATCGTTTCGGGGGTCGGATGCGGCGGCGTCGATTTGAGCTTCTCGAGCCCGGGCACTAGCCTTGCCCGCATGCGGGTCGTGGTGAAGCTGTTCGGGGCCGTCCGCGAGGCCGCCGGCGCCAAGGAGCTCTCGCTCGACCTGCCGGAGGGGGCCTCCGTGGCCGAATTGCGCGACCGGCTGTCCCGCGATCTCCCGGTCCTGGACGCCTTTGGTGAGCGTCTGGCTGTATCCGTGAACCTCGATCTGGTCCGATTCGACACGCCCCTTCACGAGGGCGACGAGGTCGCATTCCTGCCGCCCGTCGCGGGGGGCGGGGGCGCCTGCTCGATCTCGGAGCGCCCCCTCGACGTCAGCTCGGTGGTCGCGCGCGTGTCCGGCGCCGGCATCGGCGGCATCGTGAGCTTCGTCGGCACGGTCCGGGATCGGGCGCGCGGTCGGTCGATTCGCCACCTCGAGTACGAGGCCTACCCCGAAATGGCCGAGCGCGAGATGCAGAAGATCGTCGACGAGGCCGGGCGGCGCTGGCCCGGCTCGCGGGTGGCCATCGCCCACCGGGCGGGGCACCTGGAGGTGGGGGAGATCGCCGTGGTGGTGGTCGCAGCCGCCCCGCACCGGGCGGAGGCCTTCGCAGCCTGCCGCTTCGCCATCGACACGCTGAAGCAGACGGTCCCGATCTGGAAGAAGGAGATCGCGACCGACGGTGAGTTCTGGGTCGACGATCGACCGTGAGCGATCCCACCCCCGCGTCCAGCGCTCACCACCATCGTCGCAGCGCGCCCCGGCAGGTCCCCACGGCGGTGATCACGGTGAGCGACACGCGCACGCTCGAGACGGACGCCGGCGGGGCCCGGGTCGCCGAGCGGCTCGCCGAAGCAGGGCACCCCGTCGTCGCGCGGGAGATCGTCCCGGACGACCCCGATGCCATCGGCGAGGCGCTCCGCAGGGCTCTGAGCCGGGACGAGACCGGCGCCGTGATCCTCACGGGCGGCACCGGCGTGGCGCCGCGGGACGTGACGCCCGAGGCCGTCGCGCCGCTCCTCGAGCGCGTGATTCCGGGCTTCGGCGAGCTGTTCCGGATGCTCTCGTTCGGCGAGGTCGGCTCGGCGGCGCTGCTCTCGCGGGCGCTGGCCGGCATCGCGGCCGGCCGGGTGGTGTTCGTGATTCCCGGGTCGCGCGGTGCGGTCGATCTGGCGATGGACAGGCTCGTCCTTCCCGAGATCGGCCACCTGGCCGCCGAGGCCGTCAAGGTCCGCTGATTCGGCTCCGAAGAGTGTCCGATGCCGTCGCGAATCCGCAGGAGTCGACCCCGGCTGAGCGGGGACGCGCGACGCCGCCTTCTCTCCGGGCTCCGGCGGCGAGCGTCGCGGCTGGCCGGGCTGCTCCTGGCCCCGCTGGTCGGACTGCCGATCGGTGCGAGCGCCGAACCGCACATCTGGATCGATGCGCAGGGGGTCACGCACATCGCCGACGATCCCTCCGCGGTCCCGGAGGACGTCCGTCCGGGCGAGGGGCGACAGGCGCTGCGCGGGCTCTGGGACGAAGTGGTGGCGCCGCCGGGGCCCGTGCCGGCACGGCCCGCCGGCGCCAGCAGCAGCGAGGGGGACCGCACCCGACGCGTCATCCGCGGCGCCGTCGAAGACCTGGGGCGCGGCGAGAGTTCGCGCGCAGCGGCCGCCCTCGAGAGCGTGCTGCGCCTCGAACCGGGCCACCCCGAGGCACACTGGTACCTCGCCCTGCTGGATCGCCAGCGCGCACGCTACGAGAGCTCGGAGGCCCACCTCCGGGCGTTCCTGGCGGCTGCCGGCGACGATCTCGAGCCGTGGCGGGCGTCCGCCCGCCGCCGCCTGGCCGCGCTCGCCGATGAGCGACGGCTCGCCGATCCGGAGGTCGCGCCGGGTGCCGCGGCGTGGGTCGGGCTCGCGCACCCGCACTTTCGCGTCTACTACCGCTCCGAGCTGGCAGAGGCTGCGCCCGGCTACGCCGACACTGTTCTACGTTATCTCGACGAGGCGCGCGAGTCCGCGGCCCTGCGCCTGGGAGCGGTTCCCGAAGAGCCGATGGGCGTGCTCTTCTACGGCCGCGCCGCCTACGCCCATGCGCACCGACATCGCTTCTCCTTCCAGACGGTGGGCTTCTTCGACGGCCGCATCCACGTGGTCTCGGCGGCTCACCCCGCCGGCGAGCTGCGGGCTCTGCTATTCCACGAGTACGCCCACGCCGTCTACCATGAGCAGACCGGGACCGATCGGCCCTACTGGCTGAACGAGGGCCTCGCGGAGCTCTCGGAGCGGGTATCGAGCGGTCGGGCGGGGCTCACACACAGCGAGCGCGCGGCGCTGCGCCGACGCATGGACGCGGGCCGCTGGATTCCCCTGCGGAATCTCGCGCCCAGCTTCTCGGGGCTCGGTGACGACGACGCGCGCGCGGCCTACATCGAGTCGATGGCGGCCGCTGCCTGGATCGAGTGGCGCACGGACGCGGCGCAGCGGGCGCGCCTGCTCGCGCTGCTCGGCAAGGGGGTCGGTGCGGACGCGGCGCTGCGCGAGGTGATCGAGCTCGACACCGACGGCGTCGACGCCGCGCTGCGCGAGTTCGTCCGCTCCGAATTCCCGCCCCCCCGCAACAACGCCGTCCCGGCGTCCCGCTGAACGCCGACGGCAGCGGAAGACAACTACGCGTAGCCTTCGTCGAGCAGGCGCGCCGACTCGAGCAGGAGCTGCGTGACGCTCGCGTCGATGGTGGGATCCGGTGACTCGAGCTGCGGCGTGAAGGCGAAGCGCCCGGAGGTGGCGCCCACGAGCGCCAGGGCGGCGTCGAAGCCGAGCTGGTCCTTGGCCTCGGCGTGGATCGGGGCGCCATCGCGGAGCCACAGGCGGCCGCTGGCGACCTCCGCGTCGATCTCGAGGACCCCGGTCTTGCGGCCCATCTCGAGGATCTGGAGGACCGCGTAGGGGGGGATCTCAGCCAGGGCGCCGTGAAAGGCTTCGCCCTCGCTCGGCACGGGCCGTTCGAAGATCACCGTCTTGGCCTCGTTGGCCTCACCGCCGCCGTCCACGTCGGCTTCGACCCGGCAGAACGTGATCGTGCTGCCCCCGATCTGGATCCGGTCGCCCGGGTGGAGCTCGTGTTGCTGGACCCGCTCGCCGTTGACGAAGGTGCCGTTGGTGCTGCCGAGGTCGCGGAGCCGGAATTGCTGCCCCGAGCCCAAGATCTCCGCGTGGCGGCGCGAGGCGTCCGCACCGGGCAGGGGCAGGTCGCAGCTCCGGCTGCGCCCCAGGATGACGCTGCCCTTCGCTGCGAGCTTCACCGGGGGGCGGGGCGGAATGAAGAGCATCGATGTCGGGCGGCGCGCCATTGCGCCTCACGGGTCGGCAGGGAGGCGCGCGGCCTTTACCGCCGGGCCGCCTCTTGGACGGACAATCAATCCCCGCGGGGTAATTGCTCGATGAGGGCCGTGAGCAGGTGCAGGGCCTGCTCGTAGATGCCTGGAGCCTCGCTCTCGCGCGGCCCCGCGACGTTCAGCACGCGCGCGCCGCAGCGGTCGAGCCACCGCTCGACGGCGCGGACATCGCTCTCCGTCGCGAGGTCGAGCACCATCACGGGGCGCCCCTCGGCCCGGGCTCGTTCGATCGCGAGCGCGCTTCCCCCTGCTGGGGCTCCTCGGGATACGACGAGGGTGGCGTCGGAGTCCCGGGCGTTCCAGGCCGTGCGCTGGGCCGGCGCCGTCTCCGGCGTCTCGTCGAGCGGGTAGCGCTGTGCGATGGGTCCGTCTTCGGCCCAGCGGCCGCGGGGGCACCAGCCCCCACACGCGAGGCCGGCGGCGAGGGCCGCGTCGAGGGCGGCGCGATCCACGCCCGTCTGGCCGCCGGAGACGATCTTCAGGGGCGCCCCCATCACCGCACGTGAAAGCCGCGGAGCCCCTCGGGCGTCTCCTCGAAGACCTCGATGCGCTCGACCTCGGCCCAGCGCGGGCCGGCCCGGCAGAAGCGAACGAGCCCTTCCACCGCGTCGGTCGGTCCCTCGAACACGGCTTCCACGGTGCCGTCGCTGCGGTTGCGCACCCAGCCGTCGGCTCCCGCGCGGCGTGCCTCGTCCTGCGTCGAGCCGCGAAAGAACACGCCCTGCACCCGACCGTGGACCACCACGCGACGTCGGGTCCGGGCTTCCGCGCGCTCGCTCACGGCTCGGGTGCCTCAGTCCTTGGGCAGGGCGTAGTACTCGAAGTCGACGAGGTTCTGCTTGAGGTACTCGCGCATCCGGGCCACCAGGCGCGCCTCGAGCTGGCGGATGCGCTCGCGCGAGACGCCGAACTCCTCGCCGAGCTGCTGGAGCGTCTGGGGCGTCTCGGAGAGGATCCGTTCGTCGATGATGCGACGATCGCGCTCGTCGAGCGTCCGCGCGAACTCCCGCACCTTCTCGAAGAACACCTCGCGCAGCTCGGTTCCGGCGAGCTGATCCTCCGCGCTCTCCCCCGTGGCCGCAATGAAGTCGCCGAACTCGCCGCCCCCGTTGTCGGCACCTACGGGCGCGTTGAAGGAGATGTCGCCCTCGGCGAGGCGCTGCTCCATGTCGCGCACGTCGTTCTCGGAGACCTCGAGGCGCTCCGCGAGGAGCCGCGGCTCCGCCTCGAAGCCCTTGCTCTCGAGCTCGCGCTTCTCCTTGTTGAGGCGGAAGAAGAGCTTGCGCTGGGCGCGGGTCGTCCCGAGCCGCACGATGCGGATGTTGTCGAGGATGAACTTCAGGATGTAGGCGCGGATCCAGTAGGCGGCGTACGACGACACCTTCACGTCCCGGTAGGGGTCGAATCGGCGCACCGCCTGCATCAGGCCGACGTTGCCCTCCTGGATCAGGTCCAGGACGTTGACCCAGGCGCGCCGGTACTCCATGGCGATCTTCACGACGAGCCGCAGGTTCGAGAGCACGAGGCGCTGGGCGGCCTCCCGGTCGCCTTCCTCGCGCCAGCGGATGGCGAGCTCCTGCTCTTCCTCGCGGGAGATCGGGGCGTACGCCCGCAGCTCCGCCATGTAGCGCGTGAGCGCATCGACTCGTTCGATGGCGCGGTCGGAGCTGGAGGGCATGAGGCCTCGGCCGGGACCCACGATAGCAAGGGCGACGGGCGGAATCGCGCCGCGATTCCGACCCTGGGAGGCGACGAGTGGCGGGTCGCCCGCTACTGCTTGAGCGAGCGGACGTAGGCGATGAGGTCGGCGACCTGCTCCGGCGTGAGCACCGGCCAGGGGGCCATCATCTCCGATCCGCCGAATGCCAGCGCTCCCTTCGTGATCACGTTCTGGAGGTCGGCATCGGTGCCGGGCTTGCCGTCGCCGTCCGTATCGAACACGAATTCGCCCACGGTGAAGTCCCGCGGCGGCGGATTCAGCGTGGGTGCCACGGGCCCGTCGCCCTTGCCGGTCATCCCGTGACAGACAAAGCAGTACAGATCGAACTGCGCCTTGCCCGCGGCGGGGTCGCCCGCGGTTGCCGTCGCGGGAGCGATAAATGCCGCCAGCGCGACGAGCAGTGCGAGGCGAGTGCCGGAATTCGGGGTCGTCATGAGCTTCCTGTCTCCTGGTTGAGAACCGATTGCGGTGACTCCTCCCCCCCGCGAACGACGGCGGCCGGGGCGAGGGCCGAGCAGGTTAGAGAGGGATGCAGCGGGCGTCAATCGAGGCGCTTGCTCTTCCAGTCGCGCAGCACCTCCAGCAGGATCCGCACGCCGACACCCGTCGCTCCCCGTCCCTGGTAGGCGCCGGGCTTCGACGTCCATCCGGTCCCGGCGATGTCGAGGTGCACCCACGGGGTGTCCCCGACGAAATTGGAGAGGAACGCGGCGGCCGTCGAGGCTCCGGCTTCGCGCCCTCCGGTATTCTTGATGTCGGCCACCTCGCTTCGAATCTGCTTGCGATGCCCTTCCCACAGCGGCATGGGCCACGCCCGCTCGGACGCGACATCGCCCGCCTGGCGCACGATCTCGACGAGTCGTTCGCTGTTCCCGAACGCCCCCGACGCGAGCTTGCCGAGGGCGATCACGCAGGCCCCCGTCAGGGTCGCCAGGTCGATCATCGCCCGGGGCTCGAACTCGGTGCGCGCGAAGTGCAGCGCATCCGCCAGTACGACGCGGCCTTCGGCGTCCGTATTCATGACCTCGATCGTCTTTCCGGACATCGCCGTCACGATGTCGCCGGGGCGGTAGGCCGTGCCGCTGGGCATGTTCTCCGCCGCCGCGATGATGCCCACCACGTGCAGCGGAACCTTCAGCACGGCGCAGGCGCGCAGTGCCCCCACGACCGCGGCGGCTCCCGACATGTCGTGCTTCATCTCCTCCATGCCCGCCGAGGGCTTGATCGAGATGCCTCCCGAGTCGAAGGTGATCCCCTTGCCGACGAGGCAGATCGTCGGTTGACGCGAGCGGGTCTTGGCGCGCCCTCGGGTCGGGGGCGCGTTGTGCTCCAGCACGATGAGGCGCGGCGGGTTCGCGCTGCCCTGACCCACCGCGAGGATCCCGCCCATCTTCCGCCGCTTGAGCTCGGGCACGTCCAGGACGCGCACCCTCAGACCGACCTCGCGGGCCACGCGCTGCGAGCGCCGCGCCAGCTCCGACGGCGGCAGCTCGTTGGCGGGCTCGTTGGAGAGGTCCCGCGCGACGTTCTGGGATTCGCCGAGGCACACCCCGCGGGCCGCTCCCGCCCGCGCGGCGCGCAGGTCCACGCCCCGATCGAACGAGAGCGAGACTGCGGCGACCTCGCCGGGCGCATCTTCCGGCGGCGAGCGGTGCGCGTCGAAGCGGTAGCCGGCCAGCACCGCCCCCTCGGCGAGGGCCTGCGCGACGGCCGCGGCGCGCAGCCGGCGCACGTTCGGAGCGGCGATCGCCACCGAGGACGCGTGCCTTGCGGCGGCCTGCGACATCGCCGTGCCCGCCGCGCAGCGGAGCGCTTCCGCGTCGAGCGAGCCCTCGTCGCCCATCCCGACGAGCAGGACGCGCCGGGTACCGATCTCTCCAGCGGGGTAGACGAGCACCGACTGGCCCTGCTTGCCGCGAAAATCTCCGCTGGACACGATCGAGGAGATGCGACCGCCGAGGGCGCGGTCGACGGCGGCGATGCGGGCGGGCAGCTTCGGCTTCGACGGGTCCAGCGACGCGAGCGGCAGGGCGAGGACGTCGGCGGACGCGTCCACCGGGCTGCGGGAGTCGACTGAGACCTGCATCACATCTCCTTGTGCGGCGGCGGCTTTGCTTGAACTCGTTCGACGCGTTACCTAGACTCGCGCCCTCTCGCAACCGGGATGATCATGGGGTGCATCATCGTGGGGGCGGCGATGGGGGGAAGTCTCGCGAGCCTCGATGCGCTGAGCCTGGTCTGGCAGGCGAGTTGGGTCGTTCAGCTCGTCATTCTATTGCTCGTGGTCCTGTCGGTGGTCTCCTGGACGATCATCGGATTCAAGTGGCGCGAGCTTCGCCGCGCCGCGCAGGATAGCGAGGCTTTCCTCGAGGTCTATCACGAGGCTTCGCTGGACGCCGCCTACCGTGCCGCGCGAGACCTCGATCGCAGTCCCCTGGCCGCCATCTTTCTCGCCGCCCACGCCGAGATGAGCCGGCTGGCGCGCCTGGACGGGAAGTCGGCGCCGACCCACCTGGACGAACGCCACGTCCGGGTCCTCGCCCGCCAGATCGGCTGGACGGGGTCGCGGGAGGGCCTCCGTCTCGAACGCGGGCTGCCGTTCCTGGCCACGACGGGCAGCGCTGCGCCGTTCATCGGCCTCTTCGGCACGGTGGTCGGGATCATCAACGCCTTTCAGGGGATCGGCCGGGCGGGCTCCGCGAGCCTCGCGGTCGTGGCCCCCGGCATCGCCGAGGCGCTGATCGCGACGGCCGCGGGCTTGTTCGCGGCGATTCCGGCGACCATCTTCTACAACTACTTCGTGGGTGAGCTGCGCGGCCTGTCGAGCTCCATCGATCTCTTCGCCGGCGAGTTCGAGGGCGACCTGCGGCGGCTCACCGGCGCGCCGAAGGAACCGGTCCGCGCGGCGCGGTCCTGACCGGCGATGGCGGCGCCGCGCCCCGGCTCGACCCATCGGCCCCTGTCGGAGATCAACGTCACGCCCTTCGTGGACGTAGCGCTCGTGCTGCTGATCATCTTCATGGTGACGGCGCCCATGATGCAGCAGGGGATCGACGTGGACCTGCCGGAGACGACGACTCAGCCGCTTCGCATGCGGGAAGAGCCGCTGATCCTGACGGTCCAGAAGAGCGGCAAGTACTACCTTGCGCGCAAGGAGATTCCCGATTCGGAGCTGCGCGCGAAGCTCGAGGCGATCTTTGCTGGGCAGGACAAGAAGGAGATCTTTCTGCGGGCCGACCAGGACGTCGCGTACAAGTGGGTCGTGCGGGCTCTGGCTGCGGCCCGTGAGGCCGGCGCCACGAAGCTCGGTATGGTGACGGAGCCCGAATCCTAGTCGTCCGCGGGACCGGGAGCGGTCCTCGTTCCCGCGGGGGGTGCCGACCGGTCCATGGGGGGGCGGGCTCCGTCGGATCACGTGGGGGCGCGGGACGTGACAGCGACGAGTCTGGTCGCCTTCGATCTCGCCGGGATCCGGCGGCGTGAGCTGCGCCGGGCTCTGGCGATCTCGGCGAGTCTGCACGTGGCGCTGCTGGTAGCGCTGGTCGTGGTTCCCGAGAATCGGCCGCTGAAGCTTCCGAGCGTGATCACGGTGGACCTGGTGGCGGCGCCGTCGCGCCGGGCGCCGAAGGCGGTCAGGCCGGCGGCGAAGCCGGTGCCCCGGCCGCCCGTGCCCCAGAAGGTGGTGTTGCCCCAGGAGCCCACGTTGCCGAAGCCGCAGCCCCGGAGAGCGGCGCCCGAGCCGGTGCCGGAGCCTGTCGAGGAGAACTACGAGGACGTGCTGGCGGGTCTGCGCAGCGAGATGGGGGAGACGGCGCCGGAGCCGGTGCCCACGGCTCCGGCGCCCGCGGCCCCGGCGGGTGGGGGAGGGCTCGTCGCCGTCTCCCCCGAGGTTGCCGCCTGGGTGCGGCGGACCAAGATCCACGTGCGGAACGTCTGGGTCCTCCCGCCCGGCTTCCGGACGCAGCTGCTCCACACCCACGTGCTCGTCGAACTCGACGGCGACGGGCGCGTACTGGGCAGTCCAAAGGTCACGCAGCGCTCGGGGAACCCCTTCTATGACGACGGCGTGGTCCGGGCGATCGGCAAGGCCAGCCCGCTGCCGCCGCCGCCGATGGCGGGAAAGTGGACCTTCGTGTTCGCGCCCGAGGACAGCTACTGATGGAGCACTGCGTTTCCGCGGCCCTGCGCGCCGCGCTGGTGATGGCCCTTCTGGCACCGGCGACGTCTCGGTCCGCCAACGCCGAAGAGCGACCGGCCATCGTCGTCACACCGGGCTCGGAGCAGACCTACCGTGCCGCCGTCCAGCGCTTCGCAGATCTCTCTTTCTTCCCGGGCGCCGAGCGGGCGGCCGCGTTCCAGCGCGCGCTCGCGGAGGCCCTCGAGTTCTCGAGCGTGTTCCGGGTCATCGACGCCGAGGCCTTTCTCGGACCCGCGGTGACCGCTTCTCTGGACGACCCGCCGCCGGTCTGCTCCGACTGGACGCAGATCGGCGCCGACGCGCTGATCGAGGGCGAGCTCCGGGTCGACGCCTCGGAGAGGTCTGCGGAGTTCCGCGTCTGGGACACGGCGCGCTGCCGGCGCCTGCTCCGAAAACGCTACCGGGAGTCGGGGGTCGGGGACGCGAGCATCGTCGCCCGCCGCATCGCCGACGACGTCGTGGAGGCCTTCACCGGCGTCCACGGCGTCTCCGCCACCGAGATCGCGTTCGTCTCGAATCGCAGCGGGAGCTCCGAGATCTACGTGATGGACGCCGACGGCTCTCATCCGCGGGCCGCCACCGCGAACAGCTCCCTCAACAACTTCCCGTCCTGGTCCCCCAACGGCGATTCCATCCTGTACACGTCCTATCGCTCCGGCAACCGCCCCATGCTCTTCATCTCCACGCGCGGTCAGGGCCGGCCCGGTCCGGTCCTGCGCGACGGGGACTCGGGCCGGCCCCAGTACCGGGGCGTCTTCGATCCCACCGGAGATCGCATAGCCGTGGTGCTCAGTGCCGGAGGCGCCGCCGAGGTCTATACGGTGCGCCCGGGGGGGCGGGGCCTGCGTCGCCTGACGAACAATCGTGTGATCGACATCGCGCCGACGTGGTCGCCGGACGGCAAGCAGATCGCCTTCGTTTCGGACCGGTCGGGGTCGCCGCAGGTCTACGTCATGGATGCCGACGGAAAGAACCTTCGCCGTCTGACCTACGACGGCAGCTACAACACGCACCCCGCGTGGTCGCCCGACGGCAAATGGATCGCCTACGAGTCGCGGATCGAAGGCCAGTTCGACATCTGGTTGATCGATCCCGACGGAAATGTCAACGTCCCGCTGGTGTTCCACCCGCGCAATGACGAGTCGCCCAGCTGGGCGCCGGACGGTACGAAGGTCGCGTTTTCTTCGACGCGTCGCGGGCGCCCGGACATCTACATCATCGACCTGAGCGGGGAGAACCTTCGGAGACTCACGCGGGACGCCGGCAGCAACACGAGCCCCGCCTGGGGACCCTACCCGCGGTAGATCGAGCTGGTTCGCTCGGAGGAGGAGAGCCCGATGAAAAGCCACCCTGCCGTGCGACTCGGCGCGATCGCCCTCGTGTTGATGCCGCTGGCGGCGGGTTGTGTGACCGTTGCCGAGTTCCGCAAGCTGGAGCGCGACGTCATCGACCTCAAGCGCGGCGGCGGGGTCGCGGGGGCGAGCGGCGCGCGCGTGGCCGAGATGTCGGCCCAGGTCGAGAGTCTCGAGCAGCAGCTCGCGCGCATCGAGGGTCGCCTGGAGGTCACGGAGCACAACGTGGAGGCCGCGATGCGGGAAGCGCGGGCGGCGCGCGCTGACGCCGCGTCGGCGGCGTCTCGGGCCCCGGGGCCCGGCGCGGCGACCGGCGCTGGGACGAGGTCCGGGGGGACCCCGCAGGAATCCGACGCGGATGCCGAGACGCCCGCGGGCGGCGTTTCCGACGAGGTTCGCGCCTATCGGGGCGCGTACGCCGCGTGGCGGAGTGGGGACCCCGAGACCTGTATTGACCAGTTCCGGAAGTTTCTCCAGACTTACCCGGATTCGGCCTACGCCGATGACGCGGCGTACTGGATGGCCGACTGTTACTTCAAGGATGGAGACTACAAGACCGCCGTCTTGCGCTTCGATGACGTGGCTGCGCGGTATCCGACGGGCAATAAAGCCGCGGACGCGCTCTACCGACAGGGAGAGGCCCTGCTGAGGCTGGGTCCTGGCTTCGGCAAGGCGGCGGGCAAGGCATTCGAGCGCGTGCTGAAGGAGTACCCGGACTCGGCGCGCGCCCCGGAGGCCAAACGGCAACTGGATCTGCTCGGTTCCGGCTGACCGGAGGCGAGCAGGGGGTGGCGCAGGGCGCGCGAAGAGCACTCGACGAGCGACTCGACCAACGAGGTGAAAAGGCGTTGAAGAAGCGGGACGTCCAGAAGTTTCAGAAGCTCTTGCTCGCACAGCGCGAGCAAGTGCTGGGTCATTCGAAGCGCCCACTGTCGGAGGAGATCCAGGTCGACCCCGACGATTTTCCGGACGAGATCGACATCGCCTCGTCCGAGGTGAACCTCCAGTTCGCCGGTCGCTTGCGCGAGCGCGAGCAGGGGCTGCTCGCGAAGATCAACACCGCCCTGGAGAAGATCGAGCGAGGCGAGTACGGCGCCTGCATCAGCTGCGGAGAGGAGATCGGCGTCAAGCGCCTGAAGGCGCGCCCCGTGGCCGAGCTCTGCATCGACTGCAAATCCGAGCAGGAGAAGCTCGAACGCCGCACGGGCTAGGCCCCGGATGTCGGATCCCGACCTCGTTCTCGGCATCGAGAGCTCGTGCGACGAAATGGCGGCCGCCGTCGTCCGGCGCGGGCGCGAGATCGTGGCGAGCGTGGTTCACGGCCAGGCCGAGGTGCACCGCCCCTACGGGGGCGTGGTTCCGGAGCTGGCCTCCCGGGACCACGTCCGGGCGGTTTCCCGCGTCGTGGGCGCAGCGCTGGAGCGGGCGGGTCTTGAGTCCGAGGCCCTGGACGCGGTGGCCGTGACCGCGGGCCCCGGCCTGGTGGGGTCGCTCCTCGTCGGGCTCTCCTTCGGAAAGGCGCTCGCGTACCGCCTCGGCATCCCCGTCGTGGGCGTGCACCACGTGGCCGGACACCTCGCCTCGGCGGAGCTGGCCGACGACGCCCTGCGCGCTCCCTACGTCGGGCTGGTCGTTTCCGGGGCGCACACGGCGCTCTACCGCGTCCGCGAGGCCGCGCCTCCGCTTCTGCTCGGCGAGACGCGCGACGATGCCGTGGGCGAGGCCTTCGACAAGGTCGCGAGACTGCTGCGCTTGCCCTATCCGGGGGGGCCGTCGGTCTCCGCGGCGGCGCTCCGAGGCGACCCGCGCGCCGTGGCGTTTCCGCGTCCCCTGGCGGGCGAGCCCGGGCTCGAATTCTCGTTCAGCGGCCTGAAGACGGCGGTGGCCATCGAGGTGGAACGGCGTGCGGGAGGGCGGCCGCTTCCGGCCGCCGCGGTCGCGGACCTCGCAGCGTCGTTCGAGGCGGCGGCGGTCGACGTGCTGGTGGCGCGCGCGCGCCGGGCACTGGCCGGCGCGCGCCCGGCGAGGCTGGCCGTCGTCGGCGGCGTCGCCGCGAACCGCCGACTGCGCGAGCGCATGCAGGCAGCGGCGCGCGAGGACGCCTTCGAGGTCGTGTTCCCGCCGCCGGACCTGTGTACGGACAACGCCGCGATGATCGCCGCGGCGGGCTTCGCCCTGCTGGTGCGCGGTGAACGCCACGGCATGTCCCTCAACTCCTTCTCGCGCATTCCAATCGGTGCGACGCTCGGAGCGTCGCCGGCGCTCGAGTGAGTGCGGCGAAGGTCCGCTCCTTTCTCGGTCGGCACGCGCTGCTCGCGCGCCGCGATCTGGGTCAGAACTTCCTGTTCGACGACAGCCTGGCGCGCCGCCTCGTCGACCTCGCCGGGGTCGGGTCCGCCGACACGGTGATCGAGATCGGCACGGGCCTGGGAACCCTGACGCGGGCGCTGGCGGAGCGCGCGGCGCGGGTCGTCACGCTCGAGGTCGACGCGGGACTGGTGCGGGCCCTGCGCGCCGAGGCGATGCTGCCGGCCGGCGTCGAGCTGATCCACACCGATGTCCTCGAGTGCGATCTGGCGGCTCTGGTGCGGGCGGCAAAGCCGCCCGTTCGGATCGTCGCGAATCTTCCGTACTCGATCGCCGCCGTCGTCGAGCGCCGGCTGCTCGACCTGCGCGCGGCGCTCGTGGACTGGTCGGTCATGGTGCAGCGCGAGGTCGCGGAGCGGCTGCGAGCGGCGCCGGGCTCGCGTGACTACGGTTCCCTGGCCATACTGCACGCGCTCACCGTGAACGTGACCCAGGCGATGACGCTCGAGCCGCGCTGTTTCTACCCCGTGCCGCGCGTGCGCTCGGCGTTCCTCCTCGTCGCACCTCTCCGTCGGCCCCTCGTTGGTGAGCTGGAATTCGAGTGGGTGGAGCGCGTGGCGCGTGCGGCCTTCTCGCACCGCCGAAAGACCCTCGTGAACTCTCTGCGCAGCAGCGCGCTCGACCCGCCCCCGTCCTCGCGGGCGATCGAGCGGGCCCTGGAACGCGTCGGCGCGGCACCGGGCGTGCGCGCGGAACGACTCACGCCCGGCCAGATCCTCGACCTCGCGCGCTGGCTCGAGGCCGAGCGCGAGGGGGCCCCGTAGGCGCCGTGGATCCCGCCGAGCTCGTGCGACAGCTCGTCGATCTCGCCGAGGCGGCGGGCTTCGAGGTTCGCCCCCTGCGGGGCTCGGCCTTCGGCGAGAGCGAGCGGGCCGCCTCCAGCGGGGTGTGTCAGGTGCGCGGCTCGACCTGGGTGCTGCTCGATCCCGCCGATCCGGTCGAAGACCACATCGCCGTGCTCGTCGCCGCCCTGAAGACCCACGCGCCGGACTTCCTGGAGACTCGCTACCTGCCGCCGGCGCTTCGCGAGCGGATTCACGGCCGTGGCGGTCCGTCTTGACACCCGTGCCGCCGACCCCATATCCTCTTCGGGTCGGAGGGGTCTCGCAGGGTGCGATCCCCATCCGAAGCAGCGAGCCCGTGCGCGGAAGCGCCGGGAAGACAAGGACGACGCCTCGTAACGCCCGGAACAACGCTCGGATCCACTCGTGGACCGAGACGGGGGCGATTCCAGGCAGGCGCGCGGTTTGGCCGCGCGCAGTTGCCGCGCCTCCGAGATGACTCGGCAGGCGCGTTTTTGCTTTTTCGGCCGCGATGCGCATGGGCAGCGGAGGCGCCCATGTCGACGGTCACCGCCGAGTCCACCCGCGAGCACCGGATCACCCTGCCCGTACTCGCCCGGCGCAAGCGCCGCGGCCAGAAGATCTCGATGCTCACCGCCTACGACTACACCTTTGCGTGCATCTTCGACACCGCCGGCATCGACGTCCTGCTGGTGGGCGACTCGCTGGGCAACGTGGTCCAGGGTCGGGACACGACGCTGCCGGTGACCCTCGACGAGGTCGTCTATCACACGCGTCTGGTCTCGCGCGCCGTTCGGCGGGCGCTGCTCGTCGCGGACCTCCCGTTCGGGAGCTACCAGGTTTCGCCCGAAGAAGCGGTTCGCAGCGCCGTTCGCTGCTTGAAGGAGGGCGGCGCCCACGCCGTCAAGCTCGAGGGCGGCACCGCGGTCGCGAGCGCCATCGAGCGCATCGTCGCCGCCGAGATCCCCGTCATGGGCCACGTCGGTCTCACGCCGCAGGCCATCCACCGGATGGGCGGACACCGCGTGCAGGGCCGCACCGCGAAGAGCCGCGCCCGCGTGCTCGCGGACGCGCGGGCGGTGGAGGCGGCCGGGGCCTTCGCGGTCGTGCTCGAGGGCATGCCCGCCGACCTCGCCGCCGAGATCACGGATGCGCTGAGCGTTCCGACCATCGGCATCGGCGCCGGTTCCCACTGCGACGGCCAGGTGCTGGTGATGCACGATCTGCTCGGGCTCGGCGACTGGACCCCCAGCTTCGTCAAGCAGTACGCCCATCTCGGCGCGCTGGCGTCTCAGGCGGCGCGCAGCTTCGCCGAGGAGGTGGCCTCCGGAAAGTTTCCCGACGAGGAGCACTCCTACCGCTGACTGCCATGCGCATCGTAAAGACCGTTCGCGAGCTGCAAGCCGTGGCCGACGCCGAGCGCGTCGCAGGGCTGCGGATCGCCCTGGTGCCGACACTGGGCGCGCTCCACGCCGGGCACCTCTCCCTGGTGGACGAGGCGCGGCGGCGCGCCGACCGCGTGTGGGTCTCCATATTCGTCAACCCGACGCAGTTCGACGACGAGCGGGACCTCGAAGCCTATCCGCGCACGCTGGCCGCCGACCTCGCGCGCTGCCGCGAGGCGGGCGTCGACGCGGTCTTCCTGCCGCCGGCGGAGGAGATGTACCCCGCCGGCGACCCGACCTGGGTGGAGGTGGCGGGGCTGACGCAATCGCTCTGCGGCGCGGCGCGACCCGGGCACTTCCGCGGCGTGACGACGATCGTGGCGAAGCTGCTGCTCGCCGCGAAGCCCCACGTCGCCGTATTCGGCGAGAAGGACTTCCAGCAGCTCGTGGTGATCCGGCGCATGGCGCGGGACCTGGGCTTCGACGTCGAGATCGTCGGCGCGCCGATCGTTCGGGAGGCCGACGGGATCGCGCTCTCCAGCCGCAACGCGCGGCTCGACCCCGAAGCCCGCGCGCAGGCGCGGGTGCTCTCCCGCGCGCTCGCCGCCGTCGAGCGCGCCGTGGCCGCCGACGAGCGCGACACGGCGCGCCTGCTCCATCTCGTCCGGTCGGAGATCGAAAAGGCGCCGCGCGCCGAGATCGACTACGCCGAGCTGCGCGATCCCGAATCGCTCGAGCCCGTGCCCCCGCGCCTCAGCGGCCCCGCGCTCGTGGCCCTCGCCGTGTGGCTGCGGCCCGCCGTTCGCGGCTCCGGGCCGGGCGTGCGCCTGATCGACAACCGCGTCCTGCATCCGCCGAACGGCCAGGAGGACCCCCCGTGACCCGAACCATGCTCAAGTCCAAGATCCACCGCGCCACCGTCACCGAGGCCAACGTCGAGTACGAGGGGAGCGTCACCATCGACAGCGACCTCCTGCGGGCTGCCGACATCCTGCCCTACGAGCAGGTCGACATCTACGATTGCAGCAACGGCCACCGCCTCCAGACCTACGTGATCCAGGGCGAGGCGGGGTCGGGCGAGATCTGCGTGAACGGCGCCGCTGCGCACCTCGTCAAGCCGCACGATCTCGTCATCATCTGCTCCTACGTCCAGGTGGACGATGTCGAGGCCCGCGACTGGCAGGCCCGGCGGATCTTCGTGGACGAGGCCAACCGGATCCGCGCCTGACGCCCGGTCGCTCCGAGGGCCCGCGCGTCCCAGCGGCAGAATCGTTACCCTTGCGCGGCGATGGCCGATGACGCTTCCGATCGCAAAGTCATCGCCACCAACCGCAGGGCGCGCTACGAGTACGAGATCCTCGACACCTTCGAGGCGGGCGTCGCGCTCCTGGGTCCTGAGGTCAAGTCGCTCCGCGCGGGAAAGGCCAACCTCTCCGACGCCTACGCCGCGATCCGCGGCCGCGAGGTCTACCTGGTCGGCGCCCACATCGGCTCCTACCCGCAGGCCGGGCGCGCCAACGTCGATCCGCGCCGCGAGCGCAAGCTGCTGCTGCATCGGGCCGAGATCGCCCGGCTCCGGGGCCGCGTCGCGGAGCGGGGCTTCACGCTGATTCCGCTACAGCTCTACTTCAAGAGCGGCCGAGCCAAGGTGGAGCTGGCCGTCGCGCGCGGCAAGCGCCGCTACGACAAGCGCGAGGCGATTCGCCAACGCGAGACCGACCGCGAGCTGCGGCGCACGGCGCGCTCTCGCGGCCGGTTCCGGTCGTGACCCCGGCGTCGGCTCCGGGCGCGCTGCTCGCGCTGGCGCTCGTCGGGTGGGGTTGCGCCGGCGCGAGCGAGTTCGCGGAGTCGGACGTCTTCTACGCGCCCGGTCGTTACGATTACGACGGCTTCCGCGCGTCGCACCCCGATCTGCTCGAGCCCAACTACCTCCCGTTCATGGTGCACCGCTACCGCACGGGGGACGGGGAGGGCGACGTTCTGGCGTTCTGCCGCTGGCCGTCGGATGCGATGCCGCTGCCCGTCCACATCCGTCCGCCGCAGATCCCGGAGGCGTTGCAGGACGAGTTCCACCGGCAGGATCCCGCCGCTTACGTGCAGGCCGTGGAAGCGGCGCTCGCGGTCTGGGAGCAGGGCCTCGAGGGGCTCGTCGGCTTCCGGAACGTCGCGAGCAGCGACGCCGCGGAGCTCGAGGTCCTGCTCGAGGCCGAGGCGGGGCCCGAGGCGTCCGGGGACCGCCAGCTGCTCGGGGGCGTTCGGCTGCGCGGAGCCTGTCGCGTCGAGGGTTGGGCGCGCGAGG
>Ga0224512_10001074_pt1 | contig 27170 bp, 20 predicted proteins | sample SF_May12_sed_USG_4_FD_169103 | JGI IMG/M metagenome (GOLD analysis project Ga0224512, IMG submission 169103) | Sediment microbial communities from San Francisco Bay, California, United States - SF_May12_sed_USGS_13 | ecosystem: Environmental > Aquatic > Marine > Sediment | place: USA... | reverse complement strand
CTGTGAGCAACAGGCAGATATCCATTCACTGGTACCTGGGTTATCTTTAACGATCAGAATAATTAAACCGCCCCGCTAGCGGAGTGGCACCTCCGGGTCAAACCCTCTCTCATGTCACGCAAGCACAGAATCATTGCCTGTCCGGAACCGCTGTACGGCATTGCCGCTGCGGCGCTGTTGCTTGCCTGCGCCACTAATACCATGGCGGCCCTCCCTGCCATGGATCAGTCACCCGCTACCCATATCATCCAGTTCAGAGAGAACCTGGAAGCGCAACCCGCCGCGGCGGCGATTGCGCGCGAACATGACCTGTCACTGCGTTCCGTGTACCAGCATGCACTGCAGGGTATGGCAGCAGTCGTTCCAGCCGGGCGCCTGCAGGCATTGCAGCGCGACCCGCGGGTCCTCAGGGTGGAGGAAAACCGGCGCGTGCGCGCCTTCGCGCAGGCCCTGCCGACAGGGATCGACCGCATCCACGCCGAACAGCACCCGACGGCAAGGATCGACGGCAATGACGAGCGCGTCGATGTCGACGTGGCGGTACTGGATACCGGCGCCGACCTCGATCACCCGGACCTGAATATCTTTCGTTACGCCAATTGCGCCAGGCAGGGCCCCTTAAACACCACCTGCAGCGACAATGACAGCGGCGCCGATGACGGCGACGGGCACGGCACCCACGTCGCCGGCACCATCGCCGCCCTGGACAACGACAGCGGCGTGGTCGGCGTGGCGCCCGGCGCCCGGCTGTGGGTGGTCAAGGTGCTGAACAACCGTGGCAGTGGCTACCTCAACTGGATCCTGGGGGGCATCGATTATGTCACGGCTCACGCGGGCGAGATCGAGGTGGCCAACATGAGCCTGGGTTTCTCCGGTACCAGCGCCATCCTGGATGACGCGCTGACCACTGCGGTCGCTGCCGGCGTGGTATACGTGGTCGCCGCCGGCAATGATCGCGTCGACGTGAGCCAGGTATCACCGGGTGGCCACCCGGACGTGATTACAGTCTCGGCACTGGCCGATTTTGACGGCGCGCCTGGCGGACTCACTGATGACACAGTCGGTTTCTCCAGCTGCACCGAGGACAGGGACGACAGCTTCGCCTGTTTCAGCAACCACGGCACCGGCGTGGACATCATGGCACCCGGGGTCCGGATTGAATCGACCTGGCCGGGCGGCGTCACCTACAGCATCAGCGGCACCAGCATGGCCAGCCCGCACGTGGCCGGCGCCGCGGCCCTGTATCGGGCCGACAACCCGGGCAGCACGCCGGCCGGGGTGAAGGACGCCCTGGTGGCACTGGGCGACCCGGCACCCTGCGCAACCTTTGATGGCACATGTGACGACGACCCGGACGGCCTCCAGGAACCCCTGCTGAATGTCTGCGACAGCGTGGATACCGACGTAGACGGGACAGGCAATGCCTGTGACAGCGACGATGACGGTGACGGGCTCCTGGATGACTTCGAGGTATTGATCGGGACCAACCCCCTGCTTGTCGACAGCGATGGTGACGGTCTGACGGATGACATTGAGGTAGAGGTGACGGGCACCGATCCCTTGCTTGTCGACACGGATGGCGATGGCTACGGCGATGCCAGTGATCCGATACCCCTGCTCTTCAACCACGGGGACGGCGACCTGGTGCCTGACGGCGATCTGAACGCAGCGGATTACCTGGTTGCCCTGCAGATCGCGCTCGGGCAACGCGCCGTTACCGACCATGCACTGACCCATGGCGATCTCTACCTGCCGGGCGCACCGGACGGGGTGATCAACCTGCAGGACGTAATCCTGTTACTGAAACTGGTTCAGCAGTAGTCAGCTATCGAGGGGCACTGGAGAAGATCAACAAACCGGTACGTCACCGGTACCTGTGCAGGCCTTTGTCAGTGGGGATCGCAAATAAAAAGGCGGGGGCCAACTTCGCCCCCGCAATGCTTGCCGCCCGAAGCCTGTTGATTGTCAGTCCCTGATTTTTGCCAGCCAGTATTCCATTTGTTTGCCGGCGGCCTCGCGTCCCCCTAGCCCGAATGACAGGGCCACGGCAACCGCTACAGAACCCAATGTCAGGGCAAAAGCCATGTTGACGATATCGTTGGCAATACCCATGGCGCGCAGGCCCATGGCCGTGACCAGTCCGAGGATGGCGATACGGGCAATATTCGCCATGGCACCCGAGTTGGCACCGCCCACCTTGCTGATACCCTGGTAGACCAGATTGGCCAGCCAGAATCCGACCGAGAGAATGACCGTACCGAGAATGATCTGGCCGCCGAACTCGATAAACATCGCGACCAGTTCGTTTACCTGACTGAAGCCCAGGCGGTTGGCCGCCTCGGCAGTGGCAAACAGCATGGCGAAGAAAATGATAATGCTGCCCACCAGTTTCGAGGCCGTGAAGTCGCTGGTGAAGGCGTCCGCCAGACCCACTTTCTCCGGCAGCCGGTTAAAGCCCATGCCCTCGAGCAGGTTGCTCAGCAGGTTCGCAACCAGGCGCGCAACGAACCAGGCGATACCGAGGATGATGGCCGCCGCGAAGATGTTCGGTATGGCCGCCATCATCAGGCCGAGCATCTCGGTGGCAGGCTGCGAGATACTCTCGATCTGCAGGGCATTGAGCGCCGCAATCAGGGCCGGGATAAACACGAAAATAAACACCACCGTTCCGACCAGGCGCGAAACGCTCACCGCACCCTGCAGCCCGGCCTTCTCGCCGATGCCGTCCGCCCCGGCAGCCGCCAGCAGGTTGCTGACCAGGTCGCGCAGGATTTTGGCCACGAACCAGCCGACCAGGCCGATCACGGCAGCGGCAAAGATATTCGGCAGCATGTTGAGGATCTTGTCGACCATGCCCTGCACCGGGTCCAGCAGGCCACCCAGCTGGAAGGCGCCCAGGACAGCCGGCAGGAACAGCAACAGGATCAGCCAGTAGACGACATTGCTGATATTGTCACTCGGCGGTGTCATGCCGGCCTCGATCGACAGCTTGTCATCGAGCGTGGTGGCGGCCAGGGCCTTGCTGGATAGCGTGCGCGCCCCGGTAGCAAGCAGCCAGGCTATGAGCAGGAGTGCACCGCCACCGATAATGCGCGGTAGATAATCCAGCACCTGGCCCACCATATTCTCCAGCGGACGCGATACCAGCTCCAGATCAAGCACGTTGAACACGGCGATCAGGGTCATTATGATGACAATCCAGTAGCCACCCTTGGCGATCCCGCCTTCAAGATCCATCTTCTTCTCGCCGTCCCCGCTGACCTTTTCATTCAGCCCGGCCAGAGACAGGCCCTTGCGAATAGCGGCACGGACAATTACGGCTACCAGCCAACCGACAACCAGAATGCCAAGCGCACCGGCAATCTTGGGCAGGAACTCGCCCAGGGTATTCAGTATCGAGTTGACCAATGCAGAAATATCCATACCAACTTTCCCTTAGCAGCAATGCACGATATTCAATGACTGCGGTTATTCATCCGCGATTTGTTCTGGTTCACAAATAACAACCGGTGGTTTCTACAACTCACCATCAGCAATGATTGGCGTTTGATTAAGGCACGAGTATAGGCATCATTGGCGCGCGCGAATGTTAATTTTTGTAAACCATGGCAATCGGGGCACTCAGCAGATCAGCTGGGTCATTCAGGGAAATGACAGGAGAAAGGAGAAACTGCCGGCAGGATCAGTAGCTGATGCTGCCCAGGGCCTTGCGCGTGATCAACATCAGATCGGCCAGGTTGAATTCATCGATGAGTGGTGGATTGGGTACGCCACCCACTAGCGGCGCCACGTTCCCGCGCGCCAGCTGGCCACTGTCCAGAATATCCGGCCCCACGATGGCACGGGTGGCCAGCAGCACATCGACCGTGTCGACGGTCCCGTCATCGTTGATATCCCCCCAGACCGGGAAGTCGGCATCATCCAGCGGGTCGTAGCCGGCAGCCAGTTCCATGCCGTCCTTGAAACCGTCACTGTCGGTATCGGCTGCCAGCGGGTTGAGGTCCTGGCCTGGGGTGTAGGTGTCGGCCGGGTTTGGTTTGTAGTTGACCTCGAAACCATCCAGCAGGCCATCAGCATCGGTATCCGCGATAAAGGGGTCGGTACCGATGTCATCGATCTCGGTGAGATCCGCCAGACCATCGTTATCGTCATCGGGGTCCGTTGCATCCGGAATGCCGTCCGCATCATTATCTGCAAAGGCCAGTGCGCCATGAAGATTCAGGCGTCCGTTCTGGGACCACGCGAGGAAATTCTGGGTCGCTGCCCCCGAGGCGTCAGCACCCTGCTCAAGGTAACTGCGCACCACGTCGTTACACGGCACGCCGCTCGGATTTACACAGGATTGTGGTGACTGCCCGGGAAACAGGTGCGCCCAAACGAGTGCCGCGGCCCCGGCCACGTGCGGGCTGGCCATGGAAGTTCCGGAATTCCAGGCCATACATCCCTCGGTCTCAGGATCAAAGGGATAACCCAACAGGTCCGCGAAAAATTCACAATCATTGACCGGGATGGTGGACAGTATGTCTTCCCCGGGCGCAAGCATCGACACCCAGTGATCGGTGGGTACTGAAAATGTGGAGAAGGAGGCCAGGTTATCCGAATGATTAGTGGCCCCGACGGCAATCACGTCCTCATTGGCGGCCGGGTAAATCCGAGTGGTATTGCTATCATTACCTGCGGCGGCGACCAGCACCACGCCCTGGCTCCAGGCATAACCGATCGCGGCCGTTTCCGTATTCGGCTGGGAGGGTATCCCGGCGGGATCACCGCTTGCATCCACCTCGTCACTGCCATAACTCATGTTGATGACGTGGTAGCCGTTGTCAGCCGCATGCGTGATGGCGGCGGCAGAGGCCGATACCGGACACACGCCTACGATCACGTAGATACCGATAGGCGGCAGTAAGTCGATCTCATACGCAAAGCAGGTCTTGAGATTGCCCAGCGATGAATTCCAGCCGACGCCGGCGACGCCAATGCCATTATTGGTATGTACGGCGGCAATGCCGGCCACATGGGTTCCGTGCCCCACGTAGTCTCCGGGATCATCGAGGTAATCGCTGTAATCCCCAACGAAACTGATCTCCTCGACGCACTTGCCGGTATGTTCAATACTGTCGCAATCGATTCCGGTATCGAGAATGGCGATCTTGACTGCCGGGTTCCCGGTCGTGATATCCCACCCCTCGGGCGCATCGATGTCGGCATCGGGTACACCGGATACCTGTATCGGATTACCAAGAAGATCAGAAGAGGTATGATCCTGCCCGGTATTGTTAAGCCCCCACTGTTCTTCAAAGTATTCCCTGCCGGTAATAATCCCGCCTGCATCCGGCCCTGGATCATTGCCCTCGTCCGGGATCACCAGCACCCGGTAATAGTCCGGCTCGGCATACTCGACATTCGGATTGGCACGGTACTGGTCCTGCTTGTTGCGCACGCTGCCCCTGGGCACCTGCAACACATGCACGCCGATACCCGGGATCTCACGTAATGGTTTGGCCGCATTTTTCCGATGCATCCGGGCGATTTCTGCTGCTGCCGTCCCCGGGCGGAATTTCACCAGCAGACGATCCGGCGCAAACCGCGGAACGCGGGCCCTGATATCCGCACCCCAGGGTACGGACGTTGGCAGCGGCCCGGCCACCCGGATCTCTGCCAGGTCAGCCGGCGCAGCCGGTTGCGCGGCATCCAGCGATGCTGCGCCCAGTAGCGCGAGCAACACAGACAGGCTGCCTGAAAACCTTTTAGTCAATCGCTGCATTGCTCACCTGTTTGCCATCCTTCCGAACAGAGACTCTGCTGGATTAACTATAAGTCATGGCACCCCTCAGTGGCGACAATATATTGACGAATAACGGCCGAGGGTTTCCAAACTCACTGATTACTGGAAAATAATTAGGGAGCTGATGGCTTTATCTCTACACTAGGCGATTCCGTTACCACAGGACCCTGCGACATTCCGCATTGCATCCATACCCGTGAACGACCAAACCGCAGCTGATCCCGCCGACTACGCCGGCCTGACGCCCGACACCCTGCTGGACGCGGTGGACAGTTGCGGCTTTCAAACCAGCGGCCAGTTCCTGGCGCTCAATAGTTACGAGAACCGTGTCTACCAGGTGGGCCTCGACGAGGACCTGCCGCTGATCGCCAAGTTCTACCGGCCGGGGCGCTGGTCGGACGAGGCCATACTCGAGGAACATGGCTTTGCCCTGGAACTGGCCGCAGAGGAGATCCCGGTGGTGGCGCCACTGGTCATTGACGACACCAGCCTGCACAGCCACCGGGGTTACCGCTTTGCGCTCTTCCCCCGCCAGGGTGGCCGCTGGCCGGAACTGAACCTGCGCGAGGATCGCCTGTGGATGGGCCGTTTTATCGGGCGCATCCACGCGGCAGGTTCAGCACGACCCTTCCAGCACCGGCCCGCGCTGGACATCGACAGTTTCGGTACCCGCTCCTACCGGTTCCTGCTCGAGCAGGGTTTCATCCCCGCCCACATCGAGCTGGCCTACCGGACCCTCGTCGAGGACCTGCTGCAGCAGGTGCGCGGCCGTTTTGACAGTGCGGGTGCTGTTCAACAAATTCGCCTGCATGGTGATTGCCATCCCGGCAACGTGCTGTGGACCGACAAGGGACCGCACTTCGTCGACCTGGATGACTGCCGTACGGGGCCTGCCATGCAGGACCTCTGGATGCTGATATCGGGCAGTCGCGATGAAATGCAGGCCCAGCTGGCCGACATCATCGAGGGCTACCTGCAGTTTCATGACCTCGATTACCGCGAGCTGCAACTGATCGAGGCGCTGCGCACGCTGCGCATCATTCACTATGCGGCCTGGCTGGCGCGGCGCTGGGAGGACCCTGCCTTCCCGCTCGCGTTCCCCTGGTTTGACAGCCCGCGCTACTGGGAAGAGCACATCCTGGCCTTGCGGGAACAGGCCGGACTGCTGGATGAACCGGCGCTTTCTGTCTAGACTTCAGGGACATAGCTTCCATCCGGATCGTGCGCGGCAACCGGATGGTCGCAGGAGCCCGGCACCACCCATGGATCTATCAAAGTATTCCGCTACAGACCAGCTCCGTGACGGCACCCCCCTGCAGTTACGCGCGATTCGCCCGGATGACAAACAGCAACTGCTGGACGGGTTTCACCGCCTGTCAGGCCGCTCGGTCTACTTCCGCTTCATGGGGCCCCGTCAGGAACTTGGTCCGGAAGACCTGAGATATTTCACTGAAGTCGATTTCAGACACCACATTGCCATCGTCGCCGCCCTCCAGGGACCGTCAGGCGAACAACCGATCGGCGTGGGCAGACTGGTCGAAATAAAGGACGGACCGAACGATCGTGTCGCCGACATCGCTTTCGCAGTCGAGGATAAATACCAGAATCTCGGCGCCGGCACGGTGCTGTTCGAGCACATCGTCGGGATAGCGCAATCACAGGACTTTACCCGGCTGCTCGCGGATGTCCACACAGCCAACAAAAAGATGCTCGACATATTCAGGAATAGCGGTTTCGCTATTGCCTCACGAACAGAATCTGCAGTTATCCATATCGAGCTCGACATCACCCGGACCGCTACCGGTTCTGCATATCCTCAACCCGAACAGGAGACGTATCATGACTGAAACAGATCGAATCGGCGTTTCACTACTGTTACTGAGGATCGGCGTGTTTGTTGTCATGCTGGTCTGGACACTGGACAAGTTCATCAACCCGGGGCATGCCGCCGCCGTGTATGAAAAGTTCTACCTGATCGGCGGGCTCGGCAGGGAGGTCATGTACGCGATCGGAATCATCGAGCTGATCATTCTCGCCGGATTCGTCTGCGGTGCATGGAAGCGCCTCACCTACGGGACGGTCCTGGCCTTGCACGCGATATCCACTTTTTCATCCTACAAGCAGTACCTGGCGCCCTACGATGGCCCCAACATCCTGTTCTTTGCTGCCTGGCCGATGCTGGCCGCATGCATTGCACTCTACCTGCTGCGGGACCGGGATACACTGCTTTCACTCAAGGCGGGGCAATGACCGGTACCAGTTGCGCCAGCCGCACACTGCCGCCCCGCCCGGCCCTTTCATAACAACCATGATGGTGTGCACCAGATGATCGGCATTGGAAACAATAATGTGGCCACCGGCCCTGCCCTGCTTAACCTCGGGTTTCGCCCCTTCTTCTCGGGCGCGGCGATCTACTCCCTTGTGGCCATGCTGATATGGATGGCCCTGACTGCCTTTGAATGGCAGTGGCCCTATACCGGACCGTCACCAGTCGTCTGGCATGCCCACGAAATGATCTACGGCTATGGCATGGCCGTGGTGGCCGGCTTCCTGCTCACTGCCGTAAAGAACTGGACCGGCGTGCAGACGCTGCACCGTACACCCTTGTTGTTGCTGTTTCTGCTCTGGCTTGCCGGGCGGATACTGGTTCTGCTCGGGGAAACCGTTCCCCTGGCGGTAACCGGATTTGTCGACTGCCTGTTTACCGCATTACTGACCATCGCGATCAGCCTGCCGATCGTAAAGGTCAAGCAGTGGAAACAGTTCGGCATCCTGTCGAAGCTGGTTCTGTTATTCGCCAGTAACCTGCTGTTCTATGCCGGTGCCATGAATCTGGTCGACGGCGGTGTCCGCGCCGGCCTGTACTCAGGCCTCTACCTGCTGATCGCCCTGATTTTCGTCATGGGCCGCCGGGTGATGCCGTTTTTCATCGAAAAGGGTGTCGGCTACGAGGTGCAGCTCCAGAACCGGAAATGGCTCGACGTCAGCAGCCTGCTTGTCTTCCTCGTCTTCTGGCTGGCAGATATCCTGAAACCCGATTCCCTGCCGGTCGCCCTGGCTGCCATCGCGTTGCTGGTGCTGCACGGCATCCGCCTGGCTGGCTGGCATACCGCCGGAATCTGGCGCAAGCCGTTACTCTGGGTACTGTTTGTCGGTTATGGCTCAATCGTCATCGGATTCGCGCTCAAGGCTGCCGTATATCTCTTCGGTGTTTCACCGTATCTCGCCCTGCACGCCTTCGCCGTGGGGGGGGTCGGTATGATCACCCTGGGTATGATGTCCCGTGTCACCCTCGGGCACACCGGCAGGGATGTGTTCACGCCACCTGCCATCCTCAACTGGATCTTTGCGACGTTTTGCGGCGCCGTGCTATTCCGGGTGCTGGCCCCGCTAGTGGGCCCCGGCCATTATGTCCTCTGGATAGGCATTTCCCAGGTATTCTGGATCGGTGCGTTCTGCCTGTTCCTTGCCGTCTGCCTGCCGATGCTGGTGCAGCCGCGCGTGGATGGCCGTTACGGCTAGGGACCGGCCGAACGCGCTGCTGAGAGGGACTTGCCCTGTGCGCCAATCAGGGAATCCTGGTCTGGACATGTACCACGAGCACATCACAGGGCGCGTTATGGGCCACCTTGTCCATGGTGTCCTCGCGGAACATTGCCAGTCCATGACGCTCGCGCGCACCGACCACGATAAGGTCGACATTATGTTCCCTGGCGAAACTGATGATCTCCCGTTGTGCCGGGCCCGGAGAGACCCTGACGTGGGTCTGGGCGGCGTCAATTCCGATATGTAAAGCGAATTTACGCAGGGAATCCTGCGCGCTTTCGGTTAACCACTGAATCTTGTCGACCTCATCCGGCAACATCGGATCATAGGAGAAATCCAATGCCAGGTGATCCAGGACCCGTAATACGCTGAGACGGGCATCAAAGGAATGTGCCAGGTGCCTGGCGTGCTCGCCGATGGCCTCATGCTCTTCCGAGCCATCGGTTGCAAGCAGGATATGACTGTATGCGCTCATGGCTACCACCCCGCAGACTGAGCTTCCTTTACCTAAGCATAGCACCCCGGTACGGCAATGCGCATGAATGCCATGCCCGGGGATATGAGGGCTGGTGTGCACCAAAGGCAGGCACTTGCCTGGCAGGAATGTACAACGGCGTTCACTGGCCTGGATCCTGCGAACTGCGGGTGGTGGGGCTTATACAGGGAGGATCGAGACTATGGAGGCCAGGGCTTCAGGCAGTTTGCTGCTCCTCAGCGTCAATATTGCCGATATCCCTGGGAACAGCGATACCGTATCCCTGGGCATAATCGACGCCGATATCTGCGAGCACTTCGATAATGGCAGCATTCTCAACAAATTCGGCAATCGTTTCGAGCCCCATGACATGACCAACCTGGTGAATCGACCTGACCATTTCTCGGTTCACCGGGTTGGTATCGACATCACGGACGAAGCTCCCGTCGATTTTAAGGTAATCGACCGGCAGATTCTTGAGGTAGGCAAACGAACTCAGGCCGGTACCGAAATCATCCAGGGCGAAACTGCAACCCAGACCGCGCAGATCATTGATGAAGTCGATAGCCATATCCAGGTTGCTCACCGCCGCTGTTTCGGTGATTTCAAAACAAACGATCTCGGGCGGCACATCGTTTCGAATCAAGTCGGCCTTGATAAAGGCAAGAAAACCGGCATCGGCAAGCGAGGCACCGGACAGATTGATCGACATCTTCATACGTTCGTGCGCAGGCCGGTGCCTGCCGGTATCCCGGTACCATTCGAGACTCCTGGAAACAACCCAGCGGTCAAGCGCCGGGGCCAGGTTGTATTTCTCTGCCGCCGGCATGAACAGACCGGGTGCGACCAGCCCGCCATTTTCATCGATCATCCGGACCAGGACCTCGAAATGATGACCGGCGTCTGCCGCCGGAGTCACTGGAACGATATCCTGGAAATACAGTACCAGGCGGTCCATATTGATTGCCTCTGTCAGGCGCGAAACCCACTGCATTTCACCATGGCGACGCGAAAGCTCACGGTCGCTGGGCTCATAGATGTGCACCCGTCCCCGACCCATGTCCTTGGCTGCATAGCAGGCCAGGTCTGCCGCGCCCATCACATCAAACACGTCCGACGAACCCGAGTCTATCGGCGCGACACCGATGCTTGCCCCCACATCAAAGGTCTTGCCGTGACTGACGAAGTAGAAGGAATCGAGGACCGACATGATCTCATCCAGGATGACGAGGGCATCTTCCAGCGAACAGTTTCTCAGCAGCATCCCGAATTCGTCGCCGCCCATACGTGCCAGGACATCGGTTTCACGCAGACATTCCACCAGGAGCTCGGCAATTCTCTTGAGCAGATTGTCTCCCTCCGCATGCCCGCATATGTCATTGATGACCTGGAACTGGTCAAGATCGAGCAGACAGAGAACATGATGTTCATCGTTCTGAAGGTCTACCAGCAGCCGTTGCAGACAGACCTCGAACTCACGCCTGTTCATCAGGTCTGTCAAGGCATCGTGGGTGCTCTCGTGCGTCAGCTGCCTGGCAATATTGCGGGTTTCCGTGATATCGCGGAGCACCAGAACCACACCCAGTGGTTCGCCATTGTTATTCTTGATCGGTGATGCAGAATACTGGATGACCGACTTGCTTCCATCCAGGCGCTGCATAATGCAATCACTATCTGAATGGACGGCATCCCCTGCCCTTATCGCCGCATGGATGGGCTCCTCGATGCCCAGCCGGCTGGCCTCGTCGAACAGGCTGAAGGCACGCGCCATCGGAAGGCCGCGGGCCAGGTTACTGTCCCAGCCTGTGAACGCTTCCGCCACCGGATTCAGGTACTCGATCTGGCCGTTCACGTCGGTTGTAATCACCGCATCACCGATCGAGTGCAAAGTCACCTGGGCACGTTCTTTCTCCCTCTGATGTTCGTACTCCTCCTGTTTGCGCTCTGTGATGTCGAGAAAATACCCGGCATAGTGGCTGATCTTCCCGTCTTCGGATCTTACCGGGACGGTATAATCGTAGACCCAGCGGGTCTCACCGTCAGCATTGGTCAGGCGATAGTCGAGCCCTATATACATCGATCCGGTTCTGCTCCTGATAGAGTCGGTGTTCTCGACGTGGTGCAGGTCACCCGGATGAATCAGGCGCGTAAACGGAGCCTGCTCCTGCATCAACCGGTCTGCGTCATAACCATAATGGGAAATCGCCTGTGACATATATTCAATAGGCCATCCGGATTCCGCCCGCACACGATAGACAGAGACCGGCCCCTGGGTAAACAGATCCCGCTCGCGCCTGAGCACGTTCTCGACCTGCTCACGTTCCCGGACCTCGCCTTCCAGTGAGGCATTCGCCTGTTTCATCTGCTGCAACAGTTCCATGTTGTCATGACGCAGGGACAGCGAGTTCACTACGCTCTGATTGTAGTTGCGCGCGATAACCAGCAGTGCGGCAGCGAACACCATGAACAGCAGCCCCATGTGATTCGCTGACTCGCCGGCCTGTATCAGCATGGCCTGGGAAATAATCAGGATGGTCGGCACAAGAAATGCAATATAGACCGGCATCATGACCGCGTACGAGGAGATCGCCCCGGCGAGTATGCCGGCAACAGCGATGACGGCGAGCGTCTGGTACTCTACCGGCCAGCTGAAATCAATCACCAGCCCCAGGCATCCCCATACAATTCCCGAGACCAGGGTGCCCGATAGATACAGGCCAGCCCAGCGAGGCTCCCGCCGCTTCAGCACCGAGGTGCGCCGGTAATAGACAATCAGCACGGAGCGGACCAGCGTCTGTAGCAGTTGCGCGCCGAGCCAGATCTGCAGCAGTTGCTGATCGGCCACGCCCCAGAGACTGACGGTAAGCAGCGCGGCCACGGCCATTGCCGCCAGCAGGGCGACGGGTGCCTGGGTGTAAAGGAGTTCAGTTTGCTCGCTATGGATATCAATCCCCGAGGACACCAACCGCGGGATGACGTCCTGGTCGAAAGTCCTGGTATCCAGTGTCGCTGATTGCGCCTTGCTGCCCGCCATAATGATGTGGTCCCTCGCCTCCCCGGCAAACTGCCCATGGCGTTTGCCAGTCGCACCTAAGGCCTTGGATGAAATATATTTTTTACATACAAGGGGTATCGGTAGCGCGGCGGGATTATTAAGCCCGAAGAATCCGGGCCCGGACGGATCCGGGGCTGCAACACTGCACCTGGATGGTGCAGTTTATATCTAATTGATAAGTCTATATTTTTTGTAATTTACCCCCGCGACAACCGGGGCCGGAAGGTCTTATGGATGGCCGCCCTGGATCAGCCGCCCGGTATAGGCAAGCGCGCGCTGCAACCAGCCCGCCTGTTGACCGCAGGTCTTGTTGATGTCGATGGTGATCACCCCACGCCCGCCCCCCGGGACTGCCTGCCGGCTTCTTCTCACCAGCAGGCCTGACTGACCCCGGTAGACCCGGTAGACAAATATCCCGTCCATATCGTGATAGACCGAACTTCCGTACAGGGTATCGACGGGAGATAACCACCCCGTGTACCGCTCGATTATCGAAACCAGGTCAATACCCTGTTCCGGGTGCAGCTCGTGGACACGATGTGGCCTGGTGTTCTCCGCAACAGGATCGCGGTAACGCCCGCTCAGCCGTTCTATCCGATACATCGAATCCAGCCCGAACAGGTTTGCCCAGGGATGCCATTTCAGGAACAGGGCATCCAGGCGCCACTGGTCTCCCTCCAGCAGGTACTGCTCCGGCTTGCAGAAATCACCGTAGGCGATAGTGACCTGGTACTGCCGGGCGCCCGCAGGCGTGAAACTGAGCTCCGCGATCGGAGACTCATCGGTGAGGCGATGAAAGGTATACAGGTTTGCCGTGAGCATCAGGACAAAGACACCCGCCAGCAGGACGACACCGAGAAAAGGTAATACGAATATGCGCTTGATCATGGGACGGGACCGGCTGGCTGACCGTGGATCACGGCATTCTGTTGATACTACATGTTTGCCATACGGTAAAGTAGGTGCTTCAGAAACCCGGGGCACCGCCGGAAGCCGATGCCGTCTGTCCGGCCCATGCGCCTTGCGCCACCCTTCTGCACGGGTTAACGTTCCTCGTACCTGTCTTACCGCGTGAATATTCCCCACCGCCAGCGCCATGTCCGAACGCCTGAGCTTTCCCGACGACGAAGCCATCCATCCTTGGCTGTCCAGACTGCTGGAGGCCTATCACATCACGGACGAAGGCGTGACAGAGGGCATCCGCCGCGAGACGGAGCAGGGCAGACTACTCGCCTGCGCCAAAGGCTGCGCCGCCTGCTGTCGCTCGCACACCACCATACCCGTCTACCCGCTGGAGCTTGTGGGTATCAGCTGGTATGTCACCGAAAAACTGGAAGGCGATCAGCGCGCACGGCTACAACAGCAACTCAGGGAATACCGCGAACAGCCCGGTTGCCCCTTCCTGATCGACGATGCCTGTTCGATACATCCCCTGCGCCCCATGGCCTGCCGGCAGTTCAATGTGCTTGACAAGGTCTGCTCAGAGGGAGAGGACGCCTACTACACGCGTCGCCAGGACGTGCTTACGCCGATCAAGACATACACCGACCGGGCATTCGATGTCACCCTGCCGTTTTATGGCATCGAAAAGAAGGCAGAGCGGCGCAAGGCGATCAGGGAAGGATCGATACACCGCATCGCCAAGGTATTGAGAGAATGCAACTGGGACAGTCTGGCGGAAAAGATGGAGGCCTTCGACCGGAACAGGGACACATAAATCGACTGCCCCTGAATAGATAAACCAGGGACTGATTAACTCGCCTTTCGTCATTCCGGCGAAGACCGGAATCCAGTAACAACCTGGAAAATGGGGACATTCCTCTTTTTACCAGCCTGCGTTCCTGACCGGAGGAGTACACCGATAAAAAAGAGGAATGTCCCCATTTTCCTCCGCACACCAAAGAAAAAGGCGGCCAGGGGCCGCCTTTTTCGTGACCAATGTGCGGGCGATCAGTTCACCCGCGGATCGAGCTCCCCGCTCGCGTAACGCTTGAACATATCCTCCAGGTTGATCGGCTTGATCCTGGAGGCGTTGCCGGCGGTGCCGAAGGCCTCGTAACGGGCCTTGCAGATGCCCTTCATACCTTCCGTGGCGGCCTTCAGGTACTTGCGCGGATCGAAATTGGAAGGATTGTCGTGCAGGTGCTTGCGGATCGCACCCGTGGAGGCCATGCGCAGATCGGTATCGATGTTCACCTTGCGCACCCCGTGCTTGATGCCTTCCTGGATCTCCTCGACCGGCACACCGTAGGTCTCGCCCATGTCACCGCCGTGCTCGTTGATGATCTTCAGCCAGTCCTGCGGGACGGAGGAGGAACCGTGCATCACCAGGTGGGTATCGGGAATACGCGCATGAATTTCCTTGATGCGCTTGATGGCGAGAATGTCGCCGGTCGGCGGACGCGTGAACTTGTAGGCACCGTGGCTGGTGCCGATCGCGATGGCGAGTGCGTCGACCTTGGTGTCCTCGACGAACTTGGCGGCCTCTTCCGGGTCGGTCAGCAACTGATCGTGCGACAGCACGCCTTCCGCACCGGAACCGTCCTCTTCACCGGCCATGCCGGTCTCCAGCGAACCCAGGCAACCCAGCTCGCCTTCGACAGACACGCCACAGGCATGTGCCATATCCACCGTGCGGCGCGTAACGTCCGCATTGTACTCGTAGCTCATCGGGGTCTTCATGTCCTCGCCCAGCGAGCCGTCCATCATGACCGAACTGAAGCCCAGCTGGATGGAGCGCTGGCAAACAGCCGGTGAGGCCCCGTGGTCCTGGTGCATCACGACCGGGATGTGCGGCCACTGCTCGATGGCCGCCTGGATCAGGTGACGCAGGAACGGCGCGCCGGCATAGGAACGCGCACCGGCCGAGGCCTGGCAGATAACCGGGCTGTCGGTCTCGTCGGCCGCTTCCATGATAGCGTGCATCTGTTCCATGTTGTTTACGTTGTAGGCGGGCACGCCATAGCCATGCTCGGCAGCGTGGTCCAGCAACTGGCGTAGTGATATCAGTGCCATTGTTCTCTCCTCAGACTTTCAGGTTTGTCGTTAACGTGATAGATGTCCAAATAAACCAAATCGCGGACCTTATGACCCGCCTGCACAGAAACTATTGTTCGACGATTTCGTGTTCACCGACTCGGATGATCTTCATGGCATTGGTGCCACCCAGCACACCGGCCAGGTCACCCTTGGTGATGATGACGAGGTCACCATCACGTACCGCACCGCGCCGCATCAATTCGTCAATGGCCTCCTTGTTGACCTGCGGGTGATCGGTGGTGGTGACATCAAAGCTCACCGGATAGACACCGCGGTAGAGCGTCACCTTTCTACGTGTCTCGACATGACGCGTCAAGGCAAAAATCGGAATGCCTGAGCTGATGCGCGACATCCACAAGGGGGTTGCGCCGGACTCGGTCAGCGCCGCAATTGCCTTTACTCCCAAGTGGTTAGCCGTGTACATGGCGGCCTTGGCAATGGCCTCATCGACCCGGCTGAAACGCACCCGGGTACGCCGCTCCGCGGCCACGGTCGCACGCTGGCTCTCGGCCCCCGCACAGATACGGTCCATTGCCTCGATCACCTTGGCCGGGTACTTGCCGGTGGCCGTCTCTGCCGAGAGCATCACGGCATCGGTACCGTCGATCACGGCATTGGCGACATCGAAGACCTCGGCACGCGTGGGTATCGGGCTTTCGATCATCGACTGCATCATCTGGGTAGCGGTGATCACCACCCGGTCCATCGACCGGGCCACCTGGATGATGCGTTTCTGCACCGCGGGCAATTCCGCATCACCGATCTCGACGCCCAGGTCGCCACGCGCGATCATGACCACATCGGTCGCCTGGATGATTTCCTCCAGGGCATCAAGCGCCTCGGCGCGCTCGATCTTGGCCACGATGCCCCCGTGGCCACCGGCCTCGCGCAGCAGTTCCCGGGCCAGGTTGATGTCATCCGCAGAACGCGGAAAGGAGACGGCGACGTAGTCAGCACCCATTTTCGCGGCCACCCGGATGTCATTACGGTCCTTGTCGGTGATGGCAGTTGCCGAGAGTCCGCCACCCATCCGGTTGATGCCCTTGTTGTTCGACAGCTCACCGCCGACCACCACGCGGCACTTGATCTCCGTACCGACCACCTCCTCCACCCACAGGACCAGGCGGCCGTCATCCAGCAACAGGGTGTCACCGCGATTGACGTCGTTTGGCAATTCCTTGTAGGCCAGACCCACGCGCTCGTTGGTCCCGGCTGTCGGGTCCAGGGCGGTATCGAGGGTGAAGTGGCTGTCCTTTACCAGGTTAACCTTGTTATCCCGGAAACGCTCGATGCGGATCTTCGGTCCCTGCAGATCGGCGAACACACCCACCTGGTGGCCATGGGCGCGGGCCCGGTTACGCACACACTCGGCACGCTTGATATGTTCTTCGGGATCGCCGTGGGAGAAATTGACCCTGACCACGTCCATCCCGGCCTGGATCATGTCGTCCAGGATCTGCTTGTCATCGGTAGCCGGACCCAGGGTCGCGACGATTTTTGTGCGTCTTGGCATAAAGCGTCAGTATCTCAAGTGCCTCTCGGCAGCGGCTTGCTCAATCAGCTTGATATAAGCTGCTGGCAGGCGGCCCGGAGCTTATTTCGCCCGCTCCTCGAGCATGGCGACGGCGGGTAACTTCTTGCCTTCGAGAAATTCCAGGAAGGCTCCGCCACCGGTTGATATGTAGGAAATCTTGCTGGCGATATTGTATTTGTCGACCGCGGCCAGGGTGTCACCGCCACCGGCAATGGAAAAGGCATCCGAGGCGGCAATGGCCTCGCCCAGGATCCGGGTGCCCTCGCCGAACTGGTCAAACTCGAACACGCCCACCGGCCCGTTCCAGACGATGGTGCCGGCATCCTTCATCATGCCTGCATAGCGTGCCGCGGTCTCCGGTCCGATATCGAAGATCATGTCGTCGTCGGCCACATCCTCGACCTTCTTGACGACCGCCTCGGCTGACTCGGAAAACTCCTTGCCAACCACCACGTCGGTCGGAACCGGAATCTCGCCGCCCTTGGCACTGGCGGCCTCCATCAGGCGTTTGGCCTCGGGAACCAGGTCCTGCTCGTAGAGGGATTTGCCGACATTGTAGCCGCTGGCCGCGATGAAGGTATTGGCAATGCCGCCGCCGGGAATCAGCTGGTCGACCACCTTGGAGAGTGATTCAAGCACGGTGAGCTTGGTCGAGACCTTGGAGCCGCCGACAATGGCGGCCATGGGGCGCGCCGGGTTGCCCAGCGCCTTGCCCAGCGCCTCGAGCTCGCCTGCCAGCAGGGGCCCGGCACAGGCAACCGGCGCGAACCTGGCGACACCGTGTGTCGATGCCTGGGCACGGTGGGCGGTGCCGAAGGCGTCCATGACAAAGATATCGCACAGGGCCGCCATCTTCTTCGAGAGGGCCTCGTCATTACTCTTTTCGCCCCTGTTGAAGCGGACATTCTCGCAGAGCACGACATCGCCGTCGTTCATGGGTCCGACCCCGTCGATCCAGTCCTTGACCATCTCGACATTGTGGCCGAGCAGGGCGGCCATGTGCTCACCCACCGGGATCATGGAGAACTGCTCGTCATACTGCCCTTCGGTCGGACGACCCAGGTGAGACATCACCATGACTTTGGCACCGGCGTTCATGGCATGCTCGATGGTCGGGAGGCTGGCAAGGATGCGCTTGTCGCTGGTGACCTTGCCATCCTTGACGGGTACATTCAGGTCCTGGCGTATCAACACGCGCTTGCCGTGAAGATCGAGATCGGTCATCTTGAGTACAGACATAACTACTCCGCTTCAGTTTGTTTGTAAACAGCCATCAGCTCTCAGCTATCGTGGTGATGTACAAATAGCTGAACGCTGATAGCTGACTGCCGCAAGCCGTATTACGCGACGTGCTGAACCATGCGCAGCATGTTGCAGGTATAGCCGTATTCGTTGTCGTACCAGGACACCACCTTGATAAAGGTGCTGTCCAGTGCGATACCGGCACCGGCATCGAAGATGGACGGCGTGGTCCGGCCGCGGAAATCGGTGGAGACCACCTTGTCCTCGGTGTAATCCAGCACGCCGGCGAGGTCACCCGATTCGGAAGCCGCCTTCATCGCCGCGCAGATCTCCTTGTAGTCGGCCGCACTGTTCAGTTCGCAGGTCAGGTCGACCACGGACACGTCGGAGGTCGGCACGCGGAAGGCCATGCCGGTCAGCTTGCCGTTCAGTTCCGGCAGCACCACGCCGACGGCCTTGGCGGCACCGGTGGATGACGGGATGATGTTTTCCAGGATACCGCGGCCACCGCGCCAGTCCTTCTGGGACGGGCCATCGACGGTCTTCTGGGTAGCGGTTGCGGCATGCACGGTGGTCATCAGGCCGCGCTTGATACCCCACTTGTCATTCAGCACCTTGGCGACCGGGGCCAGGCAGTTGGTGGTGCAGGAAGCGGCTGAAATGATGGCCTGGCCGGCATAGGTGTTGTGATTGACGCCGTAGACGAACATCGGAGTACCATCCTTGGAAGGCGCAGACTGCACGACCTTTTTGGCACCGGCATCGATATGCTTCTGGCAGGTCTCCTCGGTCAGGAAGAAACCGGTACATTCGATCACCAGCTCGGCGCCGACCTCGTCCCACTTGAGGTTGCCCGGATCACGTTCGGCCGTCAGGCGGATGGTGTTGCCGTTGACGATCAGATTGTTACCCTTAACCTCGATATCGCCATCGAAGTTGCCGTGCACCGAATCGTACTTCAGCATGTAGGCCAGGTAGTCGGCATCCAGCAGGTCATTGATCCCGACCACCTGAATGTCTGAAAAATCCTTTGCTATGGCACGAAATGCCATACGACCGATACGGCCGAAGCCATTGATACCGACTTTTATCGCCATTGAATCTTCTCCTTAAAAGTTACATTTGAAAATCGATTAACAATTCTGTTGCTTGCGGGGAAGCGCTGCGGTGTTTACAGCAGTTCCTCCACCGCCTTGACGACGTTCTCGGCAGTTATGCCGAAGTGTCTGTAGACATCACCCGCCGGCGCCGACTCGCCGAAGCTGTCGATGCCGATCACCCTGCCGTTGAGCCCGACATACTTGAGCCAGTAATCGGTGACCCCGGCTTCCACGGCGACCCGTGCAGTGACTGAAGCCGGCAGCACGGATTCCTTGTAGGTCGAATCCTGGGCGTCGAACACATCGGTAGACGGCATGGACACCACGCGAACCTTTTTACCCTTCCCGGCCAATGCCCCGGCGGCCTCCATGGCCAGGCCGACCTCGGAACCGGTACCGATGATGATGGCCTCCGGTGTACCGTCGCAGTCGGACAGGATGTAACCACCGCGTCCTATCGCGGCAATCTGGTCCGCCGTGCGCTCCTGGTGCTGCAGGTTCTGGCGCGAGAAGATCAGGCAACTGGGCCCTGCCTTCCTGTCGATCGCGGCCTTCCATGCCACGGCCGATTCAACCGCATCGCAGGGGCGCCAGACCGACATGCGCGGAATCATGCGCAGGGTGGCCGTCTGCTCGACGGCCTGGTGGGTCGGGCCATCCTCTCCCAGACCAATGGAGTCATGGGTGTAGACAAAGATGCTCTGCACCTTCATCAGTGCGGCCATGCGCAGGGCATTGCGGGCATATTCCGAGAACATCAGGAAGGTCGCGCCGTAGGGAATGAAGCCGCCGTGCAGGGCGATGCCGTTCATGATGGCCGACATGCCGAACTCGCGCACACCGTAGTAGATGTAGTTGCCGCCGTTGCCCTTGTTGATGTCTTCCGAGCCCGACCAGATGGTCAGGTTGGAACCCGCCAGGTCGGCCGAACCACCCAGCAGTTCCGGCAAGACCGGGCCATAGCCATTCAGGGTGTTCTGCGAGGCCTTGCGCGAGGCGATGGTCTCGGCCTTGTCATTTACCGCGGCGATGAATCCGGCGGCCTTGCTGTCCCAGTCGGCCGGCAGTTCACCCGCCATGCGACGTTCGAACTCGGCAGCCAGTTCCGGATGGGCCTCCCTGTAGGCGGCGAAGGTGGCATTCCATTCCTGTTCCGCCGCAGCACCCTTCTCCTTCGCGCTCCAGCCGGCATAGACATCGTCCGGCACCACAAAGGGGGGATGGGACCAGCCGATATTTTCTCGCGTGGCGGCGATCTCGTCTTCACCCAGCGGCGCACCATGGCAGTCATGGGTACCGGCCAGGTTCGGGGCACCGAAACCGATCACGGTCCGGCAGCAGATCAGGCTGGGCTTGTCGGTCACGGCACGCGCTTCCTCGATCGCCTGGCGAATGGCTTCCGGATCGTGGCCGTCCACATCGCGCACCACATGCCACTGGTAGGCCTCGAAACGGGCCGGGGTATCGTCGGTGAACCAGCCGGTGACATGGCCGTCGATGGAGATTCCATTGTCGTCCCAGAAGGCAATCAGCTTGCCCAGCTTCATGGTACCGGCCAGCGAGCAGGCCTCGTGGGAGATCCCCTCCATCATGCAACCGTCACCCAGAAACACGTAGGTGTTATGGTCGACGATGGTGTGGCCGGGACGGTTGAACTGCGCGGCCAGGGTCTTCTCCGCAGCGGCCATGCCGACGGCATTGGTAATGCCCTGCCCCAGCGGGCCGGTGGTGGTCTCCACGCCGGGCGCATAGCCGTACTCGGGGTGACCCGGTGTCCTGGAATGCAACTGGCGGAACGACTTGAGGTCATCGATATTGAGGTCATAGCCAGTGAGATGCAGCAGGGAATAGATCAGCATGGAACCGTGGCCGTTGGAAAGCACGAAACGGTCGCGGTCGACCCATTTCGGATTGGCCGGATTGTGCACCAGGTAGTCGTTCCACAAGACTTCGGCGATGTCCGCCATACCCATCGGGGCACCGGGGTGGCCTGACTTGGCCTTCTGCACCGCATCCATACTGAGCGCGCGGATTGCATTGGCGAGTTCTTTTCGCTGGGCCATGTTTTCCTCCTGTCGGATTTGAATACTTTATTAAGGCGCCATGACGATGCCGGCGCCACTGGATATCTGTCGATTGTTCCCGTGAACGGGGCCGCCATTCACACGGGTTCGGTGGCAAAAAAAGCCCCGGGTGCCGATCAGTGCACCGAGGCATTGAACCACCACGAAATTCGTTTGCTATGGTCGGGAAACCGTTCCCGATGCAGGCCTGGCATCCATCCCTGAATGACGAAGCGCGCTATTTTCCCCTAGTTTGTCCCGTACGGCAATAGTCGATATCGTCCCTGCACCCGCCTGACGCCTGTGCTTTATTGCTGCATAACAATAACTTATAAAGAGGCCGCCCTCAGACCTCGGCCGACTCTTCACGCCACTTGATGGAGCAGCCCATGCCGGGGATCTGCTCCTCGGGGCCACGCCCGGTCTCTGCCACCTGGCGCATGGCCTCGAACAGGTCGCGACGCGCATCCGCCGCGGCCGTCTGCTTGCGGCTGGCATCCAGGCGACCCCGGTATTGCAATTCCAACTCACTGTTATATCCGAAGAAATCCGGGGTGCACACGGCGCCATAGGCCCTGGCCACGGCCTGCGATTCGTCCAGCAGGTAGGGAAAGGGGAAGCCGTAGTCACGCGCCACCGCCTGCATGTTCTCGAAGCTGTCTTCCTCATACAGGGCCGGGTCATTGGACATGATCGCGACGCTGTTGATGCCCAGCTCCCGCAGTTCCGTGGTATCCCGTACCAGGCGCTCGCGGACCGCCTTGACGTAGGGACAGTGGTTGCAGATGAACATGACCAGCAGGCCCTGCGGGCCACGGCATTCATCCAGGCTCCAGACCCGGCCATCCACGCCGGGAAGCGAAAAATCCGGGGCGGGTTTGCCGAATTCACACACGGGGGTTTCCAGACTGACCATTGCGCGCCTCACTCCTGTCAAATGGTAGTGGCGTACTCTAAGAGAAATCCCCCGGTGATGAAAATATCACTTCCGTAAGGTAGACTTCGCCGTTTGACCACCTAATAAACAGAGAACCATGTATAACTTTCATACCTTTACATCCGAATCCGTTTCCGAGGGGCATCCCGACAAGGTCGCCGACCAGATCTCGGACGCCGTCCTCGACGCCATCCTCGAGCAGGACACCTCTGCACGGGTGGCCTGTGAGACGCTGGTCAAGACCGGCATGGTCATCATAGCCGGCGAGGTCACCACCTCGGCCTGGGTCGACCTGGAAGGGATCGTGCGCAGCACTGTGCGCGATATCGGCTACAACAGCTCGGATATCGGTTTTGACTGGGAGTCCTGTGCCGTGCTCAACGCCATCGGCAAGCAGTCTCCCGACATTGCCATGGGTGTGGATGAGGCTGAGGACCACGAACAGGGTGCCGGCGACCAGGGCCTGATGTTCGGCTATGCCTCCGGCGAGACCGACGTACTGATGCCGGCACCGATCACCTACGCGCACCGGCTGGTGCAGCGCCAGGCCGAGGTGCGCAAGAACGGCACCCTGCCGTGGTTGCGCCCGGACGCCAAGAGCCAGGTCACCTTCCGATACGAGAACGGCCGCCCGGCAGGCGTCGAGGCAGTGGTGCTCTCCACCCAGCACAGCCCGGACCTGGAACTGAAGACCATCCGCGAGGCGGTCATGGACGAGATTATCCTGCCGGTGCTGCCGGCGGAATGGATCGGCAAGGACACCCGCTTCTTCATCAACCCGACCGGCCGTTTTGTGATCGGCGGCCCCATGGGCGACTGCGGGCTGACCGGCCGCAAGATCATCGTGGACACCTACGGCGGCATGGCCCGTCATGGCGGCGGGGCCTTCTCGGGCAAGGATCCCAGCAAGGTAGACCGTTCCGCCGCCTATGCCGCCCGCTACGTGGCCAAGAACATCGTCGCCGCCGGGCTGGCCGAACGCTGTGAAATCCAGGTCTCCTATGCCATCGGCGTGGCCGAGCCCACCTCGATCAGCGTCAACACCTTCGGCACCGGTGAACTGGATGAGTCCCGCCTGGAAGCGCTGATCCGGGAACACTTCGATCTGCGCCCGCGCGGGCTGGTTGCCATGCTGGACCTGCTCAGGCCGATCTACCGGGGCACTGCCGCCTACGGTCACTTCGGGCGCGAGGAGGAGCAGTTCACCTGGGAGCGCACCGACCTGGCCGATGCCCTGCGGGATGCCGCCGGCCTGAAACCCCAGGAAAACGTCGTTTAATTCATCACGAGGCATATGCATGAGCACGCAACCCGCAGAGAACCTGAGCCCTGACCACAAGATCGCCGACATCGGCCTGACCGACTGGGGCCGCAAGGAAATCGCCATTGCCGAAACCGAGATGCCGGGCCTGATGGCGCTGCGCGACAGGTACGGCAAGGACAAACCCCTCAAGGGCGCACGCATCGCGGGCAGCCTGCACATGACCATCCAGACGGCAGTGCTGATCGAGACCCTGGTGGAACTCGGCGCCGAGGTACGCTGGGCCTCCTGCAACATCTTTTCCACCCAGGATCATGCCGCTGCCGCCATTGCCGCGCGCGGCATCCCGGTCTTCGCCTACAAGGGGGAGTCGCTGGAAGAATACTGGCAGTACACCCACCGCATCATGGAATGGCACGACGGCGGTACCCCCAACATGATTCTGGACGATGGCGGCGATGCCACCCTGCTGATCATACTGGGCAGCCGGGCCGAACAGGATCCAACGGTGCTCGACAATCCGACCAGCGAGGAAGAGATCGCACTCTACGGCAGCATCAAGGCGCGCCTTGCCGAGCAACCCGGCTGGTACTCGAACATCCTCAAGAACATCCGCGGCGTCACCGAGGAAACCACCACCGGCGTACACCGGCTCTACCAGATGCAGGAACGCGGCGAGTTGCCCTTCCCTGCCATCAACGTCAATGACTCGGTGACCAAGAGCAAGTTTGACAACCTCTATGGCTGCCGCGAATCACTGGTCGACGGCATCAAGCGGGCCACCGACGTAATGATCGCCGGCAAAATAGCGCTGGTTATCGGGTACGGGGACGTCGGCAAGGGCTGTGCCCAGTCACTGCGCGGCCTGGGCTGCACCGTGTGGGTCAGCGAGATCGATCCGATCTGCGCCCTGCAGGCCGCCATGGAAGGCTACCGCGTGGTCACCGTGGAGGAGGCCGCCGACAAGGCCAACATCTTCGTCACCGCCACCGGCAATTACCACGTCATCGACCACGATCACATGGCAAAGATGCCGGACCAGGCCATCGTCTGCAACATCGGCCATTTCGACAATGAGATCAACGTCGCCAGCCTCAAGGGCTACGAGTGGGATAACATCAAGCCGCAGGTCGATCACATCATCTTTCCGGACGGCAAGCGGATCATCCTGCTTGCCGACGGCCGCCTGGTAAACCTCGGCTGCGCGACCGGGCATCCCAGCTTCGTCATGTCCAACAGCTTCACCAACCAGACACTGGCGCAGATGGAACTGTGGAACAACAAGTCCGACTACGGGAACGGGGTCTACACCCTGCCCAAGCGACTGGACGAGGAAGTGGCCCGCCTGCACCTGGGGAAGATCGGCGCCCACCTTACCCGCCTGTCACAGCAGCAGGCCGACTACATCGGCGTGCCGGTGGACGGCCCGTACAAGCCGGAGCATTACCGGTATTAGCCTTTGATCTCACCGCGGAGACGCGGAGGACGCAGAGAGAAGCTTGCAAGCACACATGAAAATGCAAAACTATAAAGACAGCAAGGATGCTCGGGATACAGGATAGGAATGCAAACACGCACTGCTTGTTACCTATCCGCATCCGCATCGAAACCTTTCCGGCAATGAATAGTATTATTTGATTTTTTCTCTGCGTCCTCTGCGCCTCTGCGGTAAAAACGACTAACGAATGAAAACCGACAGCCCCGTCTACAGCTTCGAGTTCTTCCCGCCCAAGACGGCGGACGGGCTGGCGAAGCTTGAACGGACCAGCCAGATGCTCGCCGAGCTGAAGCCGCGTTTCTTCTCGGTGACCTTCGGCGCGGGCGGGTCTACGCGCGACCGGACCCGCGAGGTGGTGGTCGATATCCAGGAGAAGTCCGGCATCGAGACCGCCCCGCATATCTCCTGCATCAGCTCGACACAGGAAAATATCCGCGAAATGCTGCAGGTCTACCAGGAACATGGCATCAGGCATCTGGTGGCCCTGCGCGGCGACATGCCCTCGGGCATGGTCGAGGCCGGCGAATTCCGTCACGCCAATGAACTGGTGGAGTTTATTCGCACCGCGACCGGCAATCACTTTCACATCGAGGTGGCCGCCTACCCGGAATACCATCCCCAGGCGATCAGCCCCGACCGGGACCTGGCCAATTTCAAGCGCAAGGTGGAGGCCGGTGCCAGCAGCGCGATCACCCAGTATTTCTATAACGCGGACGCCTACTTCCGCTTCGTCGAGCGCTGCAATCAGGTCGGCATCGACCTGCCCATCGTGCCGGGCATTATGCCGATCACGAATTATCATCAGCTGGCACGTTTCTCGGATGCCTGCGGCGCAGAGATTCCGCGCTGGATCCGCAAGCGCCTGGAGAGCTTTGGCGAAGACATCGAGGCGATCCGCAGCTTCGGCGAAGACGTGGTGACCGCCATGTGCGCCCGGCTGCTGGAGAACGGCGCCCCCGGACTGCACTTCTACACCCTCAACCGCGCCGAACCCGCAGTCGCCATCTGGAAGAACCTCGGTCTCGAGAGCAGCTAGCCTGCCCCGGACGGAGTATCTAACCGCAAAGGCGCAATGGGCGCAAAGATCAATAATTGCTTACCGCAGAGACGCACGACTGCATGGAGAAGGTGAGGCCGGGAACCGTCCGAGAGGCTGGCCTGGGCCATGCAGGAGGCAGAGTAACGCAGGGAGCAGTTACCGAGAGAGCGCCGAGAAAAAACGCAAATAAATGTTAAAAACACTTAGCCGGTTATGCTGCAAAAAGGATATTGGGCACAACTGTTCACGACTCCTGGATCTCGGTGCCTACAGAGGAAAAGCAGGGGAGGCGAAAAAGAATATATGGGGAGATTGCTTCGCTACACTCGCAATGACATGATGCAATAATAGATCAGGGATCACCTGATTTGAATAAGTATTTATCTGATTTGGTGTCTCCGCGTTCTCTGCGCCTCTGCGATGAAGATATTTTCTGCTTTGCGTCCTTTGCGCCTTTGCGGTGAATTGGATTCCCTATATTGTGACTAACCAGCCCCTATAAAATCACTTCATGTCGAACGCCGATCTTGTCAAGCGCGACCTCTCGGTCCTGTGGCACCCGTGCACACAGATGAAGGACCACGAGTGGCTGCCCG
>Ga0224512_10001073_pt1 | contig 27183 bp, 31 predicted proteins | sample SF_May12_sed_USG_4_FD_169103 | JGI IMG/M metagenome (GOLD analysis project Ga0224512, IMG submission 169103) | Sediment microbial communities from San Francisco Bay, California, United States - SF_May12_sed_USGS_13 | ecosystem: Environmental > Aquatic > Marine > Sediment | place: USA... | reverse complement strand
CCGGACAGCCGCATCTCCCAGATCTACCGCGAGATCGCACGCCGCACGGCAGCCAAGCTGTCCCTGAAGACCAAGGACTACGCGGCGCGCTTCCCGCAGATCGTCATCCAGAATGACTGACAGAGGTGTCGCTGAGGATATTGAGAAGAAATTCTCACCGCAAAGGCGCAACGGACGCCATGTAAAAAAATAAATCGCGATATTCCTCGAAGGCGGGAATAGGTTCCAAAGTGGATTGCGGTGTTAATGGATACCAACCTGCGCGGGATGAGTGCAGGGTTTTATCACAGACTTTGTTTTTCTTTGCGTCCTTTGCGCCTTTGCGGTGAATATTGTGTTTGATAACCCTGCCGGTGCTGCATCCGGCGTTTCCAGGGAATAGCTGATATGTCGATCAAGTCTGACAAGTGGATCCGGCGCATGGCCCGGGAACATGCCATGATCGAGCCGTTCGAGGCGGGGCAGGTGCGGCACGGCGAAGACGGCTCGCGGCTGGTGTCCTACGGTACTTCCAGCTATGGCTACGACATCCGCTGTTCCGATGAATTCAAGATCTTTACCAATATCAACTCGGCGATCGTCGATCCCAAGAACTTCGATGCCAACAGCTTCGTGGACGTCAAGGCCGATGTCTGCATCATCCCGCCCAACTCCTTTGCCCTGGCGCGGACGGTCGAGTATTTCCGCATCCCGCGCAATGTCCTGACCATCTGTCTCGGCAAGTCGACCTATGCGCGTTGTGGCATCATCGTCAACGTGACGCCCTTCGAGCCCGAATGGGAAGGCCATGTCACCCTGGAGTTTTCCAATACCACGCCGCTGCCGGCCAAGATCTACGCCAACGAGGGCGTGGCCCAGGTGTTGTTCCTGGAGTCGGACGAGGTCTGCGAGACCTCCTACAAGGACCGCGGCGGCAAGTACCAGGGCCAGCGCGGCGTCACCCTGCCGAAGACCTGAACGGCCTGTTCACCGCAAAGACGCAGAGAGAACAAACAAATTTTCTTACCGCAGAGGCGCCGAGAATGCGGAGAAAATTCTCAAGGAAACTCTGATGAAGTCGTCATTCCGGGCGGAGCGCAGCGGAGACCCGGAATCCAGTGGTTGCTGATTGGGTGGTTACTAGATTCCGGCTTGCGCCGGAATGACGGAGGTACGGTTAATCAGATTATCCTTGATGAAATCTTGTATCAGGCGCTCTTTTTCGAGCATTGTTTATAACCAGGTTCGGAGGTTTTGAACTAGTATTTCTTTTTTCTCTGCGCTCTCAGCGTCTCTGCGGTGATAGCAGATTTGTTCTTTGCGTCCTTTGCGCCTTTGCGGTGAAAGATGGTTTCCCAGTTTATCCGCTTCGTGTGGGTGTCTATTTCTTCACCCGCAGTGATTCGCTGAAGCTTTCCAGGTCGCTCTGGTATTCGTCGTCGTCCTTCTCGCGTTGCCAGATCCGCACCGGCAGGTAACTGAGCTCCGGGGCGCACCAGATATAGGTCTCGCGCTTGGCATTGCGGCGTACCTTGACCAGCTTGACGGTTTCAAAGGTCCCGGCTGGCAGTTCCAGCGTCTCCCTGGCCACCACCCTGAAGTTGTATTCCCTGAGCTTGCCGCCATCGGCAATGTGGAAGGCCATTTCCTTTTTGTCGGCCTGCAGCGCCAGCATCACCCCGAGTTGCGATGCCAGCCGGTCCAGGGTGCCTTCCGGTATGTCCATCTTCCATACGCTGTCATCGACATGGTTCTCCACGCTGTGCCGATCCCAGTCGAAGTGCAGTTCGGCCTCGCGTTCCCGGACGCCCCCGGAGCGCTGGTAGCGGTAATACAGCGGACGTATTCCCGATTTATCCAGGTATCCCCGGCTGAGCTCATGCAGCTTGTCCCGCAGTAGCCAGGATATCCAGCGGCTGGGCGTGCTGCGGGTCTCGTAGCGGTAGTGGCCGTCCTTGTCCAGGTCCAGCGAGACCGTCGAGGTGCCGATGCGCAGGTTGCCGCGCGAGAGTTCGAAGCTGGCCTCGAATTCCGGCAATGGAGCTGCCTGGGGCGCAGTGACGAAGGCCGCAGTGGCCAGCAGTGCGCCGATAAGGGGAAGGGTGATCTTCCGGAATCTGTATTTCAGCATGGCGCACCCGCTTCGGAGTCCAGTAGCCGGGGCCGTTCCAGTGGGACATTGTCGAACCGGATTTGTCCCTCCGGGTCGAGCCGCACGCGGCCCTCGGCATACCAGCGTATGACAACAGGATACATCCGGTGTTCCTGCTCCAGCACCCGCGCCGCCAGGCTGTCGGCATCGTCGCCGGGTAGCACCGGGACATGCGTCTGCAGGATGGCCGGTCCGCCGTCCGTCTCCTCGGTGACAAAGTGGACAGTCGCGCCGGTCTCCTTCCTGCGCGCATCCAGCACCCGCTGGTGGGTGTTCAGGCCGGGAAACTCGGGCAGCAGGGAAGGGTGGATATTGATCATTCGGCCCCGGTAGCGGCGTACGAATGCCGGTGTCAGGATACGCATGAAGCCGGCCAGTACCACCAGCCGCGGCCGGTAGTCATCGATCGTGGCCTGCAGCGCTGCATCAAAGGCGGCGCGGTCAGGATAGCTGCGGTGGTCGATCACCTGCGTGGCGATACCGGCCTGTGCGGCGCGCTGCAGCCCCCGGGCATCCGGCCGGTTGCTGATTACTGCGCAAATCTCGACCGGCAGTTCACCCGTGGCAACCGCGTCGATGATCGACTGCAGGTTGCTGCCCCGACCCGAGATCAGGACCACGATGGGCAGGGGCTTGTTTATGGTGGTCGCCATAGCCACGCCAGTCCGGTCCCGGACGACAGGTATCTATATTTCCAGGGTGACGCCGGGTGCGCCATCGCCGGGGCCGACGTGGCCGATGATCCAGGCCTGCTCGCCCTGTGACTTCAGGTGCTCGAGGGCCTGTTGTGTATCGGCCTTGTCGACGCACAGCACCATGCCGATGCCACAGTTGAAGGTGCGGTACATTTCTTTGGTGGTGACCCTGCCCTTGTCCTGCAGCCAGTCGAAGATCACCGGGCGTTCCCAGCTGCGGGGGTCGATATGCGCCCGGGTGGCGTCCGGCATGACCCGGGGCAGGTTCTCGGTCAGGCCGCCCCCGGTGATATGGGCGAGGGCATGGACATTGACCTTGCTGAACAGGGACAACAGCGGCTTGACGTAGATGCGGGTCGGTGCGAGCAGCCAGTGTGCCAGCGTCCGGCCATCGAGTTCGTCGTCCAGCCTGCTGTGGCTGACCTCGATGATCTTGCGGATCAGCGAGTAACCATTGGAGTGGGGGCCGGAGGATGCCAGCCCGATCAGGCTGTCGCCGGCCCGGACGGCGCTGCCGTCGATGATTGCATCCTTCTCGACCACGCCGACACTGAACCCGGCAAGGTCGTAATCATCCGTTGCGTACATGCCGGGCATTTCCGCTGTCTCGCCACCAACCAGTGCGGCACCGGCCAGCTCGCAGCCGCGCGCGATGCCGTTGATGACGCTGGTTGCGACCTCGATATCGAGTTTGCCGGTGGCGTAATAATCCAGGAAAAACAGGGGTTCGGCGCCCTGCACGACGATATCGTTGACGCACATGCCCACCAGGTCGATGCCGATGGTCTCGTGCAGACCGGTGTCGATTGCCAGCTTGAGCTTGGTGCCCACACCGTCGGTTCCGGAGACCAGCACCGGCTTGCGATAGCGGTCCAGCGGCAATTCGAACAGTGCGCCGAAGCCACCCAGTCCGGACAGTACCCCGGGCCGCAGCGTGCGGGCCACGGCGGGCTTGATGCGGTCGATGAGCCGGTTGCCGGCGTCGATATCGACGCCGGAATCACGATAACTCAATGAACCGGATGATTGTTCTGTGGCCGTGCTGTTATCCTGCGCACTCACGTTGGTACTCCCGTTGCTGGCAGCGCTAATGGTAGCGGTCGGTTGCGAGTGGTGTAAACCCGACCGGACAGGTCACCCGCTGTGCCAGCGCCGCCGGGTATGCCCCATTATGGCCAAATTCCGTTGATACCCGTATGCTTGGGCTTCTTTTCTATGGTGTTTGCTGGGATACGGGTTATGAATAAAACGCGTCGATGGAAGCGACTCCTGGTCATCATCGCCTGCTTGCCGGTTCTGCTGCCGGCGCTGGCCGGCGCCGTCACCGGCCAGGACCTGTTCGAGTCCGAGGTTTCGGTTACCAGCCAGCAGCCGGATGAACGCACGGCGGCAATGAAACGGGCCCTGGCCGAGGTGCTGGTCAGGGTGACCGGGCAGCGTGAACTGCTGGGACAGGAGCCGGCCAGGTCGATGCTGGCCGACCCTGCCCGCTACGTACAGCAATACCGTTACTACACCGTGCCTGAAAGCCTGCCGCCACAGCTGAAGATGCGGGTGCGCTTTGACGGCAATGCAGTGCGCGCGGCATTACAACAGCAGGGCGCGTCCTACTGGGGGAGTCCGGAACGACCCGATACCCTGCTGTGGCTGGCCGTAGAGGATCGTGGCAAGCGATTCATCGTCGCGGCGCAGGATGGCAGTGATGTTTACCGGAAGAGCCAGGCCGTCGCACAACAGCGTGGCGTTTCCCTGGTGTTCCCGCTGATGGATCTGGAGGACCAGTCGAAGGCGCGCTTTACCGATATCTGGGGCGGTTTCTTCGAGCGTGTCCTGGAGGCCTCCGGGCGCTACAATCCGAGCGCCATCCTGATCGGGCGCCTGAACCGGGCACCTTCGGGGGGCTGGGTTGCACGCTGGGATATGCAGGTCGCCGGCACGTCCTCGTCCTGGTCGGACAGCGATCAGCAACTGGAAAACCTCCTCCAGGCGGGCCTCGACGGTGCTGCAGATCGGCAGGCATCACGTCTTGCGGTCAGCGGGCCCGGCGTCAGTACCGGCGCCATAACCATCACGGTGGATGACATCAACACCCTTTCCGCCTATGCGCGCGTCAACGACTACCTTTCATCGTTGACTGCCATCAGGCAATTCCAGGTCGAACAGGTGGCCGGGTCCAGCGTGGACTATGCCGTGCAACTCAACGGCACCCTTCAGGGTCTCACCCAGGCCATTGTCATCGGCACGGTGCTGGAACCGTCGTCCAGGGGAACTACGGGCAGCTACCGGTTACGCAAGTGAAGCCCAGTGATCTGCCCAACCTGATAACGGTTTTCCGTTTTCTGCTGGTGCCGCCGGTTGTCTTGCTGCTGCTGAAAGGCCGTTTCGGAAGTGCCCTGCTGATCTTTGCCTTGGCGGGTTTCTCGGATGCCCTCGACGGCTACCTTGCCAAGCGCTATCACTGGACCAGCCGGCTGGGTGCGCTGATGGACCCGCTGGCGGACAAGCTCCTGCTGGTGTCCACTTTCATTACCCTGGGCTGGCTCGGGCTGATCCCGCTGTGGCTGGTGGGCCTGGTGATCCTGCGCGACCTGGTTATCGTGACCGGAGCGATTGTGTATCACATGCGTATCGAGCAGCTGGAGGCGGAGCCGAGCCTGGTTAGCAAGCTGAATACCTTTGCCCAGATCGTGCTGGTACTCGCCATTATGTTCACCCAGGTATTCCGGGAGCTGCCGGTGCTGTGGATGGACCTGCTGTTGTACAGCGTTCTGGTGACGACGCTGTGGAGTGGCTTTGACTATGTCTGGACCTGGGGTCGCAAGGCCTGGTCCAGCCGCGGTCGCTAGCCCGTTCCGGTGAAGCACCCCCAATTGCCGCTGGGCCTGGCGCTGAAAGACAGTGCCCGTTTCGAGAGTTTTTTCCCCGGACAGAACCAGGAGACCGTGCAGAGTCTGCGCTCGGCCGCTGCCGGGCGGGGTGAGTCGCTGGTCTACATTGCCGGTGCCGCCGGCAGGGGCAAGACACACCTGCTGCAGGCCGCCTGTCACCTTGCAGCGGAACATCAGCGAACCAGCAGCTATCTGCCCATGCGGGAATTGCTAAAGCTGTCTGCGGAGATATTCCAGGGCCTGGAACAGCTGGAGCTGGTCTGCCTGGATGATGCGCAGGTGCTGGCCGGGCAGGATGACTGGGAACGCGGCCTGTTCGACCTGTTCAACCGCTTGCGGGACAGCGGCAGTACGCTGCTGGTTGCTGCTGAGCAAGTACCGGCCCGTGCCGGTTTTGAACTGCCGGACCTGGTCTCGAGGCTGGGCTGGGGTGTGAGCTATGTCCTGAAACCGCTGGCGGATGACGAGGTACTCGCCGCCCTGTCATGTCGCGCCCGGGGCCGCGGACTGGAACTGCCGGAGGAGACCGCGGGTTTCCTCCTGAAGCGCATCCCGCGCGACCTGCCATCGGTCTTCGACCTGCTCGACCGCCTCGACGAGGCCTCCATGATCGAGCAGCGCCGCCTGACCATCCCCTTCGTGAAGTCCGTGCTCGATCAGGTGCCGTGAGCAGGTCCTGATGCCGCGTTTTTTTATTCCTGGGACCTCAATATTCACCGCATGACTGCAGGGAGACGCCGAGATCGCTGAAAAACAATACACCGCAAAGGACGCGAAGAAAAAATTATTTCAAGAGAACCAATACAGGTACACAGGTTGTGTCAAGTATACGCAGCCAGTCGTTTCGATACTTTGAGTTTCATATGCGTTAAATAAGAAATGTTACTGGAGCTGGAGAAGATGATTGCCAGTATTCGCTGGTGACCGGATTTTAATATTGAAAGATTTACCTTTGCGTTCTTTGCGCCTTTGCGGTGATTGATTTTTCTCAGCGATCTCGGCGTCTCTGCGGTGATTCTTAACTGATTATTCAGCTCCCGGCTGGGTGTTGCTCGTGCGTTCCTTCTCCTTCAGCTGGAGCCGAAGGGCGGTGTTTTGATCGGAGAGTTCGCTGATACGCTGCTGCAGCAGGGCGATATCCTGGCGTTCGAACAGCATGAGTGCGACCGAGGCAATAACAGCGCCCGTGAGTAAAAACACGGTGATGCAGAGTCCGAAGACAAGCTTGTGTTTCATGGCAGGGACAGAAAATATTTTGAATTATGGTCAGGAGTCTACGACAGGTCCCCGCTTATGTGAATCCGGCGACAGACTCAGGTTTGCCCTGCCGTGATGCGTACATAGGCCATGCCCGCGAGGAACCAGAGTGAGGAAAACAAGACCTCGAGCAGGCCAAGACTTTTTGTGGTCTCCGAGACATAGGCCTCGACCACCCCATGGGTGAAGTAGAGCAGGGCGAGGAAGCAGCTCCATGCAATGGTGTAGCGGCGCCGGTGCAGCAGGCCGCGCAGCGGAGCGAACAGGGGCAGCACCAGTACCAGCAGCACCAGGGAGACGGGGAAGTGGCGGGAAGGCGCCAGCCAGCTGTACCAGGCGACCAGCAGGATCAGGGTGCCGAGGTGACCAGCCAGTATCAGGGCATAAAGAAAACGGGTGCTGGGCTGGATCATGGTCAGGTTCATCGGTTAGATAGCCCGGCTGCGGCAACAGCCATCGGTTCGATCGGGCCCGCTGTCCTTGCGGTTCGGGCTATGAAGCCTCCAGTCTTGCCGCTGTCTCCGCCAGGCGTTTTCCCAGGGCACGGCACAGGTGCTTCTCTTCATCGGTGAGGGGCAGCTTGTTGTCGATGCCGGCGGTATGGCTGGGGCCGTAGGGTGTCCCGCCGCTTTGCGTGGTCAGTAACTCGGTTTCGCTGTAGGGCAGGCCCAGCAGCAGCATGCCATGATGCAGCAGCGGCAACATCATGGACAGCAGGGTGGTTTCCTGGCCGCCGTGCAGGCTGGCGGTCGAGGTGAACACGGCCGCGGGCTTTCCCGCAAGGGCGCCGGACAACCACACGCTGCTGGTCGAATCGATGAAGTACTTGAGCGCTGCCGCCATGTTGCCGTAGCGCGTCGGGCTGCCCAGTGCCAGGCCGGCGCATTCGCGCAGGTCATCGAGGCTGGCATAGGGCGGGCCGGACTCAGGGATGTCACTGTCGGTCGCTTCACACACGGTCGAGACCGGTGGCACGGTGCGCAGGCGCGCCTGGCAGCCGGGTATCTCCTCGACACCACGCGCGATGCGCTGGGCCATCTCGGCGGTGGCGCCGTAGCGGCTGTAGTACAGGACAAGGATCTCATTCATGGTTTTTCATTAGCTTGGTAGGATGAAATGATTTAACCGCAAAGGCGCTAAGGACGCAAAGAAAGACGGTCAATATCAACCAAGAAAAGTCTGATGGACTCTCCTTTCGTCATTCCGGCGAAGGCCGGAATCCAGTCACTGCCTGATGACCAGGCACTGGATTCCGGGTCTCCGCTACGCTCCGCCCGGTATGACGTCTTGATCAGGTTTGTTCCAACATAATCATGCATTAACAATTTTCTTCTTTGCGCTCTTTGCGTCTTTGCGGTGAGGATGCCCTCATCTGCGCTGTGAATGTTGTCTTCAAAGGATCTTCAGCACGGCTTCCGGGGGTCGGCCCAGGGCGGCCTTGCCGTTGGCCAGTACGATGGGCCGCTCGATCAGGCGCGGGTGTTCATGCATGGCCCTGATCAGGTCATTGTCCGTCAGATCCGGGTCTGCCAGGTTCTCCTGCTGGTACTCGGCCTCCTTTGTGCGCATCAGCTCGCGTGGCTGAAACCCGAGCAGTCTGAGTATCGTCGCCAGTTCTTTATCGCCGGGCGGGTCCTTGAGGTATTCGATGATGCGTGGCTCATGGCCCTGTGCACGCAGCAGTTCCAGGGTGGCGCGCGACTTGCTGCAGCGCGGGTTGTGGTAAATGGTGATCTCGTCTGTCATGGTGCCTGCCGGTCGGTACAGCTGTGGAGACGGCTATTCTCCCAGAAACGCACACGGATCGTCCATGAGGCTGGATGTCAGGCCTTGACGACAGGGATCTTGCCGATACGCATGCGCCATTCCCGGGGTCCGCTCTCGTGGACTGAGTTGCCGCGCGCATCCACCGCCACCGTGACCGGCATGTCCTCGACCTCGAATTCATACACTGCCTCCATACCCAGCTCCGGGAAGGCGACCACGCGTGCGGCGCGAATCGCCTTCGAGACCAGGTAGGCGGCACCGCCTGTCGCGATCAGGTACACCGAACCATGCCGGGCTATGGACTCCACGGCCTGCGGTCCGCGCTCGGCCTTGCCGATCATGCCGAGCAGGCCGGTCTGCTCCAGCATCCGGTCGGTGAACTTGTCCATGCGGGTGGCGGTGGTCGGGCCGGCGGGTCCGACCACTTCGTCGCCCACCGGGTCGACCGGGCCGACGTAGTAGATAAAGCGCCCGTTGAAGTCCAGCCCGTCGGGGAGGGCTTCGCCGTGGTCGAGCAGGTCGATGACGCGCTTGTGGGCGGCATCGCGGCCGGTGAGCAGTCTGCCGCTGAGCAGCAGGGTCTCGCCCGGCTGCCACTGGCTGATGGCGGCATGATCCAGTTGCTCCAGCCGGACGCGGCGCGCCGTCGTAGCGGTATCGCGGCTGATCACCGGCCAGTCCTCCAGGCGCGGCGGCACGAGGCGTGCCGGACCGCTCCCGTCGAGGGTGAAATGCACATGGCGCGTGGCCGCGCAGTTCGGGATCAGGGCGACTGGTTTGGAGGCGGCATGGGTCGGATAGTCGAGGATCTTGACGTCCAGTACCGTGGTCAGGCCCCCCAGTCCCTGGGCGCCGATGCCCAGGGCATTGACCTTGTCGAGGATCTCCAGACGCAGCTCCTCCAGTCGGGTTGCCGGTCCGCGTTCGCGCAGGGCCTGGATATCGATGGGCTGCAGCAGGGATTCCTTGGCCAGCAGCATGGCCTTCTCGGCAGTGCCGCCGATGCCGATACCAAGTATCCCGGGCGGGCACCAGCCGGCCCCCATGGTGGGGACCTGTTCCAGTACCCACTCGACGATATCATCGCTGGGGTTGAGTATGGTGAAGCGCGACTTGTTCTCCGAACCGCCACCCTTGGCGGCTACGGTGATGCCGAGGGTGTCGCCGGGTACTACATTCTTGTGAATTACCGCAGGGGTATTGTCGCCGGTATTGCGGCGTTCCCCGGCCGGGTCGGCGACAATGGAGCCGCGTAGCGGGTTGTGCGGATCGGTATAGGCGGCGTGCACGGCGCTGTTGACCATGTCGTCGATGCCCGTGTCCGAGTCCCAGCGCAGATCCATACCGATCTCGAGAAATACATTGACGATGCCGGTGTCCTGGCAGATCGGCCGGTGACCCTCGGCGCACATCCTCGAGTTGATCAGGATCTGTGCCATGGCATCGCGCGCAGGCACCGACTCCTCGGCCCGGTAGGCCGCATCCAGGGCACGGATGAAGTCGGGCGGGTGGTAGTAGGAGATGTATTGCAGCGCGTCACGTATGCTGTCGATAAAGTCCTGTTTGTTAATGACTGTCATGGTAGGAACGCCTGTGGGCTTGACTGAATTCTAGCCCGAAAATACGAGGGTTTATAGCTCGCGTGAACGGAATGGCGGATGGTTTGTCAATGTATGGGGTATAATGCACGGATAATAGTGGAGGTAAGATGATGCGGGCTTTTGTGTTTCTTGCGGGTTTGCTGGTGTCGCTGGGTGTGGTCGCCGACGACGTGGATTTCACTCTGACCGATCTTGACGGTAAACAGCGCTCCTTGTCCGAGTTTCGCGGCAAGTGGGTCGTCGTCAATTACTGGGCCACCTGGTGCCCGCCTTGCCTGGACGAGATTCCGGACCTGGTCAAGTTCCATGAGAAACACAAGGACCATGATGCCGTGGTGCTGGGCATCAACTACGAAGAGGTCAACAGGGAATATTTGCAGGAGTTCGTTGAAAGTCATTTCATGACCTACCCCGTGCTGCCAATGGAACCTGTCCCGGTAACGCCGCTAGGGCCGGTTATGGGGCTGCCCACGACCTACATCATCTCGCCGCAGGGCGAGCGTGTCGCCCGGCAGGAGGGGCCGATAACCGGTGCGGCGATCGAGGCCTTCCTGGAACGCAAGAAACAGCAGCAGAGCGGGGCCATGCTGGTTCCTGCTGAACAAGGCAGGCTGGTCGCTGCCAACTAGTCCTGCGCGCGACGCCATGGCGTGTCGACGCTTCCTTGTATCCGGTCATGTCCAGGGGGTCTTCTTCCGTGCCTCGACGCGCCAGCAGGCCATGGCGCTGGGATTGACCGGCTATGCCCGCAACCTGCCCGACGGACGTGTCGAGGTGCTGGCCTGCGGTGACGCAGCGGCCCTGCAATACCTGCAGTCCTGGCTGTGGGAAGGCCCGGCCCAGGCGCGAGTCAGCGACGTGCAGTGCGAGGAGGTGGACGTCGCAGTGCCGCCGGATTTCTCGACCACCTGAAAAATGGGGACATTCTTCTTTTTTTCGAAAAAAAGAAGAATGTCCCCATTATTCCCCTAGGATGCCTTGCGGTCAGCGCTGTCCGCCGGTACCGGCGGGGTGAGAATGGTATCGACCGGAGGCCGGGTGGTGTCGGTCTCCGGGTAGTCCAGGTTGTAGTGCAGCCCGCGGCTTTCCTTGCGCTGCTGGGCCGAGCGGATGATCAGTTCGGCGACCTGTGCCAGGTTGCGCAGTTCCAGCAGGTCATTGGATACCCTGAAGTTGCTGTAATACTCCTGGATCTCCTGTTGCAGCAGTTCCACGCGCCGGGCCGCGCGCTGCAAGCGCTTGTTGGTGCGCACGATGCCCACGTAGTTCCACATGCAGCGACGCAGCTCGTCCCAGTTATGGCTGACCACGACCTCTTCATCGGAATCCCGGACCCGGGATTCATCCCACGCCGGCAGTGAGGGCGGCGGCGATACCGATTCTATACGGGTAGGGATGTCTTCCCCGGCCGCGGCTGCGAATACCAGGCACTCAAGCAGGGAGTTGCTTGCCATTCGATTGGCGCCGTGCATCCCGGTGCAGGCCACCTCGCCAATGGCATACAGACCGGGCAGGTCGGTCCTGCCGTTGAGATCGGTCATTACGCCGCCGCAGGTGTAGTGTGCGGCGGGTACCACCGGGATCGGTTCCAGCGCCATGTCGATACCGAGTTCGCGGCAGCGGGCGTACACGGTCGGGAAATGTTCGCGGATAAACGGTGCCGGTTTGTGGCTGATGTCCAGCAGCACATGCTCCAGGCCGAGGCGCTTCATTTCGTGGTCTATGGCGCGTGCCACGATATCGCGAGGCGCCAGGTCGCCGCGGTCATCGAAACGCTGCATGAAGGGTTCGCCGTCGGGCAGCAGCAGACGGCCGCCCTCGCCGCGCACCGCCTCGGTGACCAGGAAGGACTTGGCCTTGGGGTGATACAGGCAGGTGGGATGGAACTGGTTGAATTCCAGGTTGGCTACCCGGCAGCCGGCGCGCCAGGCCATGGCGATCCCGTCGCCGCTCGAGGTGTCGGGATTGCTGGTGTAGAGGTACACCTTGCTGGCGCCACCCGTGGCAAGTACGACATTGCGGGCCGCAAACACCTCGACATGCTGGTGTTCGAGGTCAAGGATATAGGCCCCCAGGCAGCGGTTTTCGTCCATGCCGAGTTTGGCGCCGGTGATCAGGTCAATGGCGATATGGTGTTCGAACAGGGTGATGTTCGGATGCTGCCGCGCCCGGGCCACCAGGGTATCCTCGATGGCCCGGCCCGTGGCATCCGCGGAATGCAGTACCCTGCGCGTGGAGTGGCCGCCTTCACGCGTCAGGTGAAGGTCCTGCTGTCCCTGCTTGTTGGTGTGCCGGGTGAAGGGCACGCCCAGATCGATCAGCCAGCGGATCACCTCGGGGCCCTTTTCGATGGCAAAGCGCACCGCCTCGGGCTTGTTGAGCCCGGCCCCGGCAATCAGGGTGTCCTCGATATGCGACTCGAAGGTGTCTTCCGGGTGAGTCACGGCGGAGATGCCGCCCTGGGCATACAGGGTGCAGCCTTCCTGCAGCCGGCTCTTGGACAGGACGGCGACCCTGAGCTCCGCCGGCAGCTGCAGCGCATGGCTCAGGCCGGCACCGCCGCTGCCGATGATCAGTACGTCAAAGTCGTGTGCCGGAGCCATTGCTTGAGTGAGTCCTGGTTAATGGGTAATGTCTGTTGCATGCAAGTATCAATAACAGACCACGTCAGGGGCTGCCAGGGCCACCACGCCAGGCCGGGGATACCCGTTGGAAAAACTCGATATTATTATGAATCATGCGAACTATAAGTATCCAGTATTGTCTATCCGGCTGGATAACCGGGTTCCGGCTTGACAGGAGACAGGGCCCGGATGGGTGAACGAACCATAGATCAGGCGCTGATCGAGAGGGTACAGAAGGGTGACAAGGCGGCTTTCGATGTCCTGGTGCTCAAGTACCAGAACCGGATCATCCAGCTGGTCAACCGCTATGTGCGCGATCCCGACGAGGCAATGGATGTCGCCCAGGAGGCCTTTATCAAGGCCTACCGGGCCCTGGACCGCTTTCGGGGTGACAGTGCGTTCTACACCTGGATTTACCGGATTGCCATCAATACTGCAAAGAATCACCTGGTCGCATCGGGCCGCCGGCCGCCGGGCGGCGATATCGATGCGCAGGATGCGGAACAATATGATGGTGCCACCGGTCTCAGGGAGTATGACACCCCGGAGCACCTGGTACTCCGGGACGAGATCCAGGCGACCATTGCGCAGGCCATCGACGAGTTGCCCGATGACCTGAAGACCGCCATCACCCTGCGCGAGCTGGAAGGTATGAGCTATGAAGAGATTGCCCAGACCATGGAATGTCCCATCGGGACGGTGCGTTCGCGGATCTTCAGGGCCAGGGATGCGATTGACACCAAATTACAGCCGTTGTTGAAATAGTTGATTACGGACGAATGAACATGAAAGACAAGTTATTCGAGCAGCTGTCCACGCTGGTTGATGATGAATTGACCGGACCGGAGCAGGCCCTGCTGACCCGACGCATTGGCCGGGACGCTGACCTGCAGCAGCGGCTGTCGCGTTACCAGCTGGTCAGCGATGCATTGCAGAACCACCTGCCGCCTGCGGTCGATCCCGGGTTCTACCGGCGGGTACAGGCCGCGCTGCATGATGAGCCGGCCATCCGCCCGGGCGGCCTTGCCGGGTCCCGGCTGGGCGTGCTGGTCAAGCCGGTGGCCGGCCTGGCCATTGCCGCCTCGGTGGCCGTTGTTGCGGTCCTCTCCATCCAGTCGGCGCGCCAGGATGAGCCGTCATTGCCGGCCGTGGCAACGCTGCCGGCCGACAAGGACTACGTGCGGGTGCAGACGGCATCTACACCCGGGGCGCAGCCACGGATGGGCAAGAAGCTCGACATCTACATGGTCAACCACAACGAGTATGCCGTCAGCCGCGGCATGCAGGGCATGCTGCCCTATGTGCGCATTATCGGCAATGATGTAAGTCGTGACGGCAAAGAATAAGGGCGTGAGGTGGCCGGTGTTGTTATTGCTGGCGGCAGCAGCAAGTCATGCCGCTGCGCAGGACCAGGCACGCGAGTGGCTGGGCGATATGTCCCGGGCCCTGCAGAAGCTCAACTACGACGGTACCTTTGTCTATCTCCATGACGGCAAGCTGGAGACCATGCGTATCATCCACCAGGCGGGCAGCACAGGCGAGAAGGAACGCCTGGTCTCGCTGACCGGCAGTGCCAGGGAGGTACTGCGCGACGACGAGTCGGTCACCTGCATCATGCCCGACAGCAAATCGGTCATGGTGGGCCAGAGCCGGGCGCGGCAGCTGTTGCCGATGGTGCCGCAGGATCTTGACTCCCTGCTCAGGTATTACCGTTTCGAGATGCTGGGCGCAGATCGCATGGCCGGCTTTCAGACGCGTACCGTGGCCATCACCCCCCGGGACGAGTACCGCTACGGCTACCGCATCTGGATCGACCAGGACAGCAAGCTGCTGCTTAAATCCGATTTGACCGCGGCGGATGGCACACCCATAGAACAGGTCATGTTTACCCGGCTGGACATCGGTAGCACGATCACCGATGCCGCCCTGCAGCCATCACTCTCGGGCAAGGGCTACACCTGGTACCACCAGTCGGATGAAGAGACTGCCGCCCTGCCGGGATCTGGCGAGACGCGCTGGTCCGTCGGCCGCCTGCCGGACGGTTTCAGCATGACGCACTATCAGCGCAAGCGCATGCAACCCGACGGCCAGGATACCGAGCACATGGTCTTCAGCGACGGGCTGGCGACCGTGTCAGTCTACGTGGAGTCGCTGGCGTCCGATAATGCCGGATTCACCGGCCTGTCAGGCATGGGTGCTATGAATGCGTTCGGTATCATCATCGATGGCCACCAGATCACCGTGGTCGGCGAGGTGCCGGCCGTGACCGTGGAGATGATGGCCAGATCGGTCGCTTCCGGGGAGCTTCCCGCGCATGATTGAGGAAAGTGCCAGGGTGGTCAAGGTGAACGGCGACTACGCCTGGGTGGAGACCGAGCCTGCCACCGGTTGCGGTTCCTGCAGTGCACGGGCAGGTTGTGGTACTTCGGTACTGGCATCCCTGTTTAGTCGACGGGACGCACCGGTGCGTGCACTCAACCGTGCCGGTGCCCGTGCCGGTGAGCAGGTCGTGATCGGAATATCGGAGTCCAGCCTGGTGCGCGGTTCCCTGGCCGTTTACATGGTGCCGCTGGCCGGCCTGCTGGCCGGTGCCCTGGCGGGCCGCTATATTGGCGTGGAGCTGCTGGCAGGCCATGCCGAGCTGGCAAGTATTGCAGGCGCCGTCTTCGGCCTGCTGGCCGGTCTCGCCTGGCTCGGCTTGTTCAGTCGCGCTTCAGGGCGTGACGAGCGCTACCAGCCGGTTGTTCTGCGCCACCGGATTGCCCCGGGCCGGTAGCAGGACACTGTTCTGTGATGGCGCCACTGGTTCGTTTTTTTTGATGCAGTATGGAGAAATTAAGTATGTCCACTACCCGTAGATTTCCTGGTTATACCCTGGGGGTGTTGCTGTCCCTGTGCCTTGCGATGCAGCCTGTCCAGGCACGATACCTCCCCGGTTTCACCGATCTTATCAAGGAGGCCGCTCCCGCTGTGGTCAATATCAGCACCACCCAGAAGGTAAAGAGCGGCATGCCGGAATTACCGGAGGGTTTCGATATGCCGAATCTGCCGGAAGGCAGTCCCTTCGGCGAGCTGTTCAAGTACTTCTTCGAGCATGAAGATGGCGAGCCCAGCCTGCGTGATGCGCAGTCACTGGGGTCGGGGTTCGTCATTTCCGCCGATGGCTACGTGCTGACGAATTACCACGTCGTCAAGGATGCCGATGAAATCATTGTGCGTCTCAACGACCGGCGCGAGTTGCGTGGCGAGGTCGTCGGCACGGACAAGCGCAGTGATGTTGCCCTGCTGAAGATCGATGCCAGCGACCTGCCGGTGGCCAAAATCGGCAAGTCCAGCGCCTTGCAGGTGGGTGAGTGGGTGCTGGCGATCGGTTCGCCGTTCGGTTTCGATTATTCTGCGACGGCAGGTATCGTCAGTGCCATGGGACGCAGCCTGCCACGGGAAAATTACGTGCCCTTCATTCAGACCGATGTCGCCATCAATCCGGGCAACTCCGGTGGCCCGCTGTTTAACCAGGCCGGCGAGGTGGTCGGCATGAATTCGCAGATCTACAGCCGCACCGGCGGCTACATGGGCCTGTCCTTTGCGATTCCGATCGAAGTGGCGATGGACGTGGCCGACCAGCTCAAGACCAGTGGTCATGTCAGCCGTGGCTGGCTGGGTGTACTGATCCAGGATATCACCCTGGACCTGGCCGAATCCTTCGGCATGAAGCAACCACGCGGCGCACTGGTAGCCAAGGTGCTGGAGGACAGTCCGGCCGAGGAAGCCGGCTTCAGGGTGGGCGATGTCATCACCGCCTTCAATGGCAAGAAAATAAATGATTCGGCCAGCCTGCCGCCGATAGTCGGCAGCACCAAGGTGGGCGTGTTCGTACCTGTCGATATCATCCGCAACCGCAAGCAGACCGTGGTCAAGGTCAAACTGGGCGAACTGCCCGAAGAAGCCACGGTTGCCAGGGTGAAAAAACCGGCGGTTGAAATGACCAACCGCCTCGGTGTCACCGTCCTGGATCTGACGGACAAGCAGAAACGTGAACTCGAGCTGGCCAATGGTGTAGTGGTAGAGCGCCTGGTTGACGGTGCGGCATCCGAGGCCGGTGTGCGCAAGGGTGACATCATCCTCAGCATCAACAACGAGGCCGTGACCGACAGCGAGCAATTCCAGGAACTGGTCGAGGGACTGCCGGAAGACAGGTCCGTGGCAGTACTGGTGCAGCGCGGCAGCAACCCGACCTTCCTTGCGATCAAGGTGCCGGACGCGGACTGATTGCCGTTTCGACTGACGGTACAGGGCCGGTTTGACCCGCCATCTGACGGTGTTCGCACGGGCGGGCTGCCACCTGTGCGATGACATGGTGCTGGAGCTGGAGCGGCTGAAACCCGCCCTGGGCTTCGAGTACAGTGTCCATGACGTCGATGACGACCCCGTACTGGTCAGCCGCTACGGCGGGCGGGTGCCGGTGCTGGTCGCCGGCGACACCGAGTTGTGCTGCTATTTTCTCGATGAACGCAGCCTGCGCGAGTATTTCCTCCCGTCCTGAACGTGTATAATAAAAACCTCAATTATAATCAGCCAGTTAACTATTCGGCCTGGTAGCCGCAATCAGCCATCACAGGATTTACACCGACAAGGGAAGCCTATTCCTCTCGCAGGGCCGCCATGCCTGTTCTCCATCCGGCACGCCAGCTGCGCCGGGCCGGGCCTTGATTTCCTGACATACTCTCATGACCGATCGTCTACACGTCCGCAACTTTTCCATCATCGCCCATATCGACCATGGGAAATCGACCCTGGCGGATCGTTTTATCCAGACCTGCGGTGGCCTGAGTGAGCGCGAGATGGAGGAACAGGTCCTGGATACCATGGAGCTGGAGCGGGAGCGCGGGATCACCATCAAGGCGCAGAGTGTTTCCCTGAATTACAAGGCCCGCAACGGCCAGACTTACGTGCTGAATCTGATCGATACCCCGGGCCACGTCGATTTTTCCTACGAGGTGTCGCGTTCACTGGCCGCCTGTGAAGGGGCCCTGCTGGTTGTCGATGCCGCCCAGGGCGTGGAGGCGCAAAGCGTGGCCAACTGCTATACCGCCATCGAGCAGGGCCTCGAGGTAGTGCCGGTGCTTAACAAGATCGATTTGCCAGCGGCGGATCCTGAACGGGTGATCAGCGAGATCGAGGAGATCATCGGTATCGAGGCCGGGGATGCCGTGCGGGTCAGTGCCAAGACCGGCGAGGGTGTTATCGACCTGCTTGAGTCCCTGATCGACAAGGTCCCGCCCCCGGCAGGCAATGTCGATGCGCCCCTCAGGGCCCTGATTGTCGATTCCTGGTTCGACAACTACGTGGGGGTGATCTCGCTGGTGCGCCTGTTCGACGGCAGGCTGGCTCGTCGCGAAAAGATTCGCATCATGTCGACAGGGCGCAGCTTCCAGGTCGAAAAGCTGGGCGTGTTTACGCCCAAGCCGGTGGAGCGGGACTTCCTGCAGGCCGGTGACGTGGGCTTCGTGATCGCCGGCATCAAGGACATCGATGGTGCGCCGGTCGGTGACACCATTACGCGTAGCGACCGGCCGGCCGAGGAACCCCTGCCGGGTTTCATGATGGTGCAGCCACGGGTGTTTGCCGGCCTGTTCCCGGTCAATTCGGACGACTACGAGAACCTGCGCGAGGCCCTGCAGAAACTGCGCCTCAACGATGCCGCACTGCACTACGAGCCGGAGACGTCCACTGCCCTGGGCTTCGGTTTCCGCTGCGGATTCCTGGGTATGCTGCACATGGAGATCGTGCAGGAGCGGCTGGAGCGTGAATACAACCTCGACCTTATCACTACGGCACCGACGGTGATTTATGAGGTTCAGACGACCCGGGGCGAGACCCTGAAGATCGACAACCCGGCCAGCCTGCCACCTGTCAACCTGATCGAGGAAATCCTCGAACCGGTTATCGAGGCCAATATACTGGTGCCGCAGGACTACCTGGGTGCGGTTATGACCCTGTGCATGGAGAAGCGCGGAGTCCAGAAGAATATGCAGTATCTCGGCAGCCAGGTATCGCTCAGTTACGAAATGCCGATGAGCGAGATCGTGCTCGATTTTTTCGACCGGCTGAAGTCGGTGAGCCGGGGTTATGCCTCCTTCGATTACCACTTTGTGCGTTTCCAGGCGGCACCTCTGGTCAAGCTTGATATACTGATCAACGCCGAACGCGTGGATGCCCTGTCGGTGATCGTGCACCGTGATGTGGCGCAATCGCGCGGCCGCGCCCTGGCAGTCAAGATGAAAGAACTGATCCCGCGCCAGATGTACGATGTCGCCATTCAGTCCGCCATCGGTTCGCAGATCGTCGCGCGCACCAATGTGAAGGCCCTGCGCAAGAATGTGACGGCCAAGTGTTACGGCGGTGACGTGACCCGCAAGCGCAAGCTGCTGGAGAAGCAGAAGGCCGGCAAGAAACGCATGAAGCAGTTCGGCAAGGTGGAGATCCCCCAGGCCGCCTTTCTCGCGGTGTTGCGGGTCGACAATGACTGATCATCCGGCCGGTGTGACTCGCAACCCACTGAATATTTTACTAATAGTTATATTATTCGACTCCCGGGTGATAGCGTAATGGGGAGCGGGGCGGCAAGCGCATATAATCCGGTGCCGGACAATCCAACGGTCCGGGTAACTTGACTCAACGAAGGATGAAGGCTTCATGAACTTTGATTTTCCGACCCTGCTGGTTGCCGCGACCCTGTTTACCGGTATTGCCTGGGCGGTCGACGCCCTTGCCTGGGCCCCGCGCCGGCGTGCCAGGGCCGGGGAGCTGGTACGCTCGGGCAAGGCCCCGGAATCCGAACAGGTGGTAACGGTACTCAAGGAGCCGACCTGGATCGAGTACTGCAAGTCGTTCTTTCCCGTCATCCTGGCGGTGTTGCTGCTGCGTTCCTTCCTGGTCGAACCGTTCCGCATCCCCTCCGGTTCCATGATGCCGACGCTGCTGGTGGGTGATTTCATCCTGGTCAACAAGTATGCCTACGGCATCCGCCTGCCGGTGCTGGATACCAAGGTCATCGATATCGGCGAGCCGCAACGAGGCGATGTGGTGGTGTTCAGGTATCCCAAGGACCCATCGGTGGATTACATCAAGCGCGTGGTGGGCGTGCCGGGGGACCGCATCGGTTACTTTGACAAGGTGCTCTATATCAACAGCGAGCCGGCGGCCCAGGTGCCCGCCGGTGTCTATGTCGGCAAGGGATCCGGTATCTCCATGTCGGGTGCCAGCGAACGCACGGAGACCCTGGGCGGGATCGAGCACAACATCCTGGTGATGTCGCGCACACCCGGAATGGAAGGCGAATACGTGGTGCGTGACGGTGAATATTTTGTTATGGGTGACAATCGTGATAATAGTAACGACAGTCGCTACTGGGGACCGGTGCCGGAAGCGAACCTGGTCGGCAAGGCATTCCGGGTCTGGATGAACTGGGACACCGCCAACGGTGGCGCCGATCTGGACCGGGTCGGCATGAAAATTCAATAGGACAGCTGCAAGGGAGAACAGTATGCATTCACTACATCGACAGAAGGGGATGACAGGGGCCGGTTGGCTGATCGTGCTGGCGTTGATCGGTTTTTTCGCAATGTTGGTGCTGAAGATGATGCCGTCCTACATGGAGTACTTCAAGATCGTCTCCACGCTCGAGTCACTGGAGGAGGAATCGGGCCTCGAGACCCCGCAAGATATCCGCCGCCTGATCGAACGCCGCTTCGATATCAGCTACGTGAACACGATCCAGCCCCGGGATGTCATGATACGAAGTGCGGGTCCGAACTACCGCGTGCAGGCCAAGTACGAATCACGCAAGCACCTGTTTTACAATGTCTATGTGGTGATGACCTTTGACAAGCAGGTTACGGTTAAGTCGCGTTGACGCAGTCGCCGGAATCACTGGCGGAATTATTCGGCTACCGGTTTGATGATCCGCGCTTACTGACACAGGCCCTGGTCCATCGCAGTGCCGGCAGCCGCAACAACGAGCGGCTGGAGTTTCTCGGTGATGCCGTGCTGGGCTGCGTGATTGCCGACCAGGTGTTTGCACGTCATCCCGGGGCCCGCGAAGGGGAACTCAGCCGGATGCGCTCGACCCTGGTACGCCGCGAGTCACTGGCCGAACTGGCCAACGAACTCGATATCGGTGCCTACCTGAAGCTCGGTCCCGGTGAGCGCAAGAGCGGCGGTCACCACCGCCAGTCCATTCTGGCCGATGCCTTTGAAGCCGTGCTCGGCGCGATCTACCTGGACGGTGGGTTCGAGCCCTGCCGGCAGGTCATTGTCGACCTGTTTACCGAAAAACTCGACGCCATCGACGATATCGACCAGCTCAAGGACCCCAAGACACGCCTGCAGGAGTACCTGCAATCACGGCGCATGCCCCTGCCCGAATACAGTGTCGTCGAAATTGCGGGGGAGTCACATGCCCAGTCGTTCAGGGTGCGCTGCACGGTCAGCGATACTGACATCGAATCCACCGAGGGGCAGGCAAAAAGCCGCCGTCGTGCCGAGCAGGACGCGGCCGGCAAGATGCTGGTGCAGCTGGGCACCGATTAGCCCCGTGGAACCATCATACCGTTGTGGCTATATCGCCCTGGTGGGCCGTCCCAACGTCGGCAAGTCGACGTTGCTGAACCGCTTGCTGGGACAAAAGATCAGCATCACCTCGAAGCGCCCGCAGACCACCCGTCACCGCATACACGGAATCAAGACCGGGGAAGCGGCGCAGTTCATCTATGTCGATACGCCGGGCCTGCACAGCTACAGCGGGCGTGCCATGAACCGCCAGATGAACCGGGCGGCCAGCAGGTCCATGCAGGGTGTGGACGTGGTGGTGTTCATCGTCGAGGGCTTGCGCTGGACGGCCGATGACGACCTGGTGCTGAAGGAACTGGAGGGTGTTCACTGCCCGGTGGTGCTGGTGGTGAACAAGGTGGATTTGATCGCTGACAAGGAAGAGTTGCTGCCCGCCCTGCAGGCACTGTCCGAAAAACGCCAGTTTGAACAGATCATCCCGCTGTCCGCGGCCAGGGGTGACAATATCGCCCGGCTGGAGGCCTGCGTGGAGACACTGTTACCGGAGTCCGCCCCGTTCTATCCCGAGGACCAGGTCACTGACCGCAGCGAACGCTTCCTGGTAGCCGAGCGGGTGCGGGAGAAGCTGTTCCGCAAGCTGGGCAGGGAACTGCCCTACGGGCTGACGGTGGAGGTCGAGGACTTTCGCCGGGAGGCGCATATCGTCCATATCCACGCGCTGATCTGGGTGGAACGCCAGAGCCAGAAGAATATCGTGATCGGCAAACAGGGCCGGGTACTCAAGGAGGTGGGCCAGCAGGCGCGCCTTGATATCGAGCAGCTGCTCGACAGCAGGGTCAACCTGAAGCTCTGGGTCAAGGTCAAGGAGGGCTGGGCCGATGACGAGCGTGCCTTGCGGAGCCTGGGATATACTGATGACTAGAGCCTGCCCCGGTATTTGCCTATGAGTATCCGTAGCAAAGTCGCGCTCGAACCGGCCTTTATCCTGCACCATTACCCCTACCGTGACTCCAGTCTGCTGCTGGAGGTGTTTGCCAGGGGTTATGGACGGGTCGGGCTGGTCGCGCGCGGCGCACGCTCGGCCAGGGCGCGCTGGCGCGGGCAGTTGGAGAATTTCAGGCCCCTGCTGCTGTCGTGGAGCCTGCGCGGTGACCTCGGAACCCTGACCGGGCTCGAAGCTCCCGTGACCACCGGGGTGCCGGCCGGTCGGCGCCTGCTGAGTGCCTATTACCTGAACGAGTTGATCCTGCGGCTGCTGGCACGCCATGATCCCCATCCCGAGGTGTTCGATGCCTATGCGGAGGCCATTCGCGATATCGATGTTGCCGAAGAGCCGGCCCTGCGTATCTTCGAGAAGCGCCTGCTGCAGGCGCTGGGTTATGGCCTGCTGCTGGTGCACGAGGCGGACAGCGGGTTGCCGATAGAGAATGACGCCTGGTACGAGTACCTGCCGGAGCGCGGCCCCGTGCGGCGTGCACAGGCAGGCGAACAGGGTATCTTTCTGCGCGGCTCCAGCCTGACCGCCCTGCAGCGGGAGCAGCTCGCTGATCCGGCCTGCTGCCGCGAGGTGAAGCGGCTGATGCGGGCCGCACTGTCGCTCTACCTGGGTTCTCGGCCACTGAAGACCCGTGAGGTGCTGCGGCAGCTGGCGACACTCTCGGCCAGGGAGCCGGATACAGTGCCCCGGACCGGGATCAACTGATACAAGGAACAGGATGAGATGGGAACCGAATCGGAAATTCTGCTCGGCGTGAATATCGATCACGTGGCCACCCTGCGCCAGGCGCGCGGTACGCGTTACCCGGATCCGGTGCAGGCAGCCATGATGGCAGAACAGGCAGGCGCTGACAGCGTGACGCTGCATCTGCGCGAGGACCGTCGGCACATCCAGGAGCGTGATGTCGTCATGCTCAGGGACATATTGCAGACGCGCATGAACCTGGAGATGGCTGTCACCGCAGAGATGTTGACGATTGCCGAGCGCATCCGGCCGCAGGACTGTTGCCTGGTGCCCGAGCGCCGTGAGGAACTGACCACGGAGGGCGGTCTGGATGTGGCCGGCCAGGTGGAGCGCATCAAGGCGGCCTGCGAACGGCTGGAAGCGGCCGGTGTGCGCGTGTCACTGTTCATCGATGCAGACCCAGCCCAGGTGGCGGCTGCCGCCGAGGCCGGTGCCCCGTGTATCGAAATCCATACCGGTCACTATGCCGATGCCGCGGATACGCGTAGCCAGCGTGCGGAACTGGGACGTATCGTCGAGGCGGTCAGGGCCGCTGTCGACGCCGGCCTGCGGGTCCATGCCGGTCACGGCCTGCACTATCACAACGTCAGGGCCATTGCCTCGTTGGCCGATATTCGTGAACTCAATATCGGGCACGCGATTGTCGCGCGGGCGCTGTTTACGGGGCTGGGCGCCGCGGTGGCCGAGATGAAGCGCCTGATGCTGGAAGCCCGGGCGGCCTAGCCGGTGATGCTGGCCGGCTTGCGGGGGAGGCTGTCCTGATGATCTTCGGGATAGGCACTGATATCGTGCAGGTGTCGCGCATCCAGCGCAACCTGGACCGCTACGGCGACCGGTTTGCACGCCGCATACTGGCGGATTCCGAGTACCAGGAATACCTGTGCAGCCCGCACCCGGCGCGTTTCGTTGCCAAGCGTTTCGCGGTCAAGGAGTCGGTTGCCAAGGCCTTTGGTACGGGTTTTACCGACGGCCTGAGCTTTCGTGAAATCGCCGTACGGCATGGCAAGGCGGGCAACCCCCTGCTGCACCTGACGGGTCGCGCCGCCGAGCTGAGTGCGAAGCTCGGCATCGACAGGGACTTTGTCAGTATTGCCGATGAAAAGGAGTACGCCGTCGCTTTTGTCACCCTGACGGTGTCAGGAAGCTAGCCCGCTTTTGGCCAGCAGGGTCTCGATGGCCTGAACGGATGCGTTGCAGCAGGGGGTGACGGCCCTGGTATCTTCCGACCGGATGGCCTGCTGCAACTGGCGCAGTGCCCCGGCCAGTTCGGGGAGATCGCAGTACACCACGGCACCCAGCAGTTTGTGTGCGCTGCTGCCCAGCTGTTCGAGGTCGCGGTTGGTATGGGCGTCCAGCAGGGCCTGGCGGTGTTCGGGCAGTTCCAGCAGCAGGCTGGCAAACAACTCGCTGGAAAAGCCTGCAGCCAGGGTGTCTGTTGCCGGCCGGGTTTCAGCGGGTGCGTTTTCCGGCGCTGCTGCCGGCCTCTTCACGTCACGGCGTCTCAGCCGTCCGCGCAAGCGCTGCAGCAGGTTCTGTGTTGTCTTGCCCATGTGTATACTCGTTGCAGGCATTGAACGGTCTGTATCCCCCATGATCTATCCTACACTCGAAGCCACGATCGGCAACACCCCGCTGGTGCGTCTGCAACGCCTGCCGGGCTCAACGAGCAATACCCTGCTGGTGAAACTGGAAGGCAACAATCCGGCCGGTTCGGTCAAGGATCGTCCGGCACTCAGCATGATCCGTTATGCCGAGGCGCGCGCCGAGATCCAGCCGGGGGATACCCTGATCGAGGCCACCAGTGGCAATACCGGCATCGCGCTGGCCATGGCGGCCGCTATCAGGGGCTATCGCATGGTGCTGATCATGCCGGAACACATGAGCGTGGAGCGGCGTGCGGTGATGAAGGCCTTCGGTGCCGAGATCATCCTGGTCAGCAGGGAGGCCAGCATGGAAGGCGCCCGGGACCTGGCAAAGGAAATGGAGGCCCGGGGCGAGGGCCACGTGCTAGACCAGTTCTCCAATCCTGACAATCCCCGGGCACATTACGAGGGAACCGGCCCCGAGATCTGGCGCGATACCGGCGGCGAGATCACCCATTTCGTCAGCTCCATGGGTACCACCGGCACCATCATGGGGGTCTCGGCCTACCTGAAGGAAATGAATCCCGACGTCGAAATCGTCGGGGTGACGCCCACGGAAGGGTCCTCCATACCGGGTATCCGTCGCTGGCCCGAGGCCTACCTGCCGGCCATCTTCGATGCGGCGCGCGTTGACCGCACCCTCGAGGTCAGCCAGGCGGAGGCGGAACACACCACGCAGGCGCTTGCCGCTCAGGAGGGCATCTTCGCCGGCATTTCCTCGGGGGGCGCGGTCGCCGCTGCCCTGTCCCTGTCGCGGCAGGTCGAGCATGCCGTTATCGTGGCCATCATCTGTGATCGGGGTGACCGCTACCTTTCTACCGGGGTATTTCCAGACTAGCAGTGATCACGGGCCGATACGCGCGCACCGCTGGCCTGCTGACAGTCATCCTGCTGGCGGGGATTGCGCTGAGTGCCGATGCCCTGGAAAGCGCCCGCCTTGAACTGGGACACCTTGCTGGCCCCGGCTGGACACTGGATGAAGTGGCAGTCCGGCTGGACTGGCGTGATGCGCAGCAGGCCGTATTGCAACTGACGGCGACGCGGGCCCGCTTGCCCGAACCCCTCGGAACCATCGCGGGTCTGCAAATCGATTGCCCGGATGCCTCGATAGCCGCAGATGAGGTCGTCTGCGACCGTGCCCGGCTGGAGTTCACCTCGGACCAAATCGGCCCGCAGCAGATTCGGGCCGCGTTCGGCTACCGGTTCAGTGACCGGCGCCTGGTGCTGGACCTGGCCAATATCCGCCTCGACGGCGGCCGCCTGTCGGCCCACGCGACCCAGACAGACCATGGCTGGAACCTGACCCTGCAGGCGGACGGGCTGCAGCTGGGTGCACTCTCGGCGCGCCTTGCCGCCGCGGGTCTGCTGCCGGTCAAGGTGGACGGAAACGGTACGCTGGCGCTCAGCGCGAAGCTGAAGGGAACAGCCGCGCGTCTGGACACGGGCCAGGTATCCGCCCGACTGCAGTCCAGCGAGTTCTCAGACGCGGAAGGCCACCTGGCAGGCGAGAACCTCGAGCTCCGGCTCGAGGCCGACGCGGCGGCGGCCGGGGCCGGCTGGCGCATCAATCTTGATCTGGGTGCGCAACAGGGGCAGGTCTATGTCGACCCCGTGTTTGTTGACGTGGCCAAGGCGCCGGTCCATGCCCGTGCCCGCTTCGACTGGCACCCCGATCGGCGCCGGATCAGGCTGCATGCCTTTGACTACGAGCAGAAAGGGACCCTCAGCTTGCACGCCGACGGCAGCCTGGATCTCGATACACCCGCCGCACCGGAGGTGCTTTCGGTCGAGGTGCGGGAGGGGGTATTTCCGGGGCTGTACGACACCTATTTCCAGCCCTGGCTCATTGACACCGTGCTGAGAGACCTGCACACCGAGGGCAGCCTTGCTGCGCAGCTGCAGTGGCAGGAAGGCGGGCTGGCCAGCGTCCGGCTGCGGCCCGAGAACCTGACGATCCATGACCGGGAGGGGCGTTTCGGCATTGGCGGCCTGCAGGGGCAGATTGACTGGGCCGGGCAGGGGCCGCCGAGGAAGTCGCAACTGGCCTGGGAACAGGGCCACGTCTATCGCATCCCCCTGGGCCGTTCGCAGCTGCGGGTGGAATCGACGGGACCCGGTGTCCGCCTGCTGGAGCCGGCCCGGATTGCGGTACTCGACGGTGAGTTGCAGGTGGAGGAGTTCGAGCTGGAATCCACAGCGGGGGCTGTCGCGCGCTGGCACGTGGATGGCATCCTGACCCCGGTCTCCATGACCGACCTGACGCGT
>Ga0224512_10001072_pt1 | contig 27192 bp, 25 predicted proteins | sample SF_May12_sed_USG_4_FD_169103 | JGI IMG/M metagenome (GOLD analysis project Ga0224512, IMG submission 169103) | Sediment microbial communities from San Francisco Bay, California, United States - SF_May12_sed_USGS_13 | ecosystem: Environmental > Aquatic > Marine > Sediment | place: USA... | reverse complement strand
TGGGCCGAGGAGGGTGCGCGCCGGGTCGAGCCCCTCGCGGTGACGATGCGAACGCCGGGCGATGATTTCGAGCTGGTCGCGGGCTTCCTGCACGGAGAGGGACTCGTCCGTGGGGCGGGAGACCTGAAGGAGCTCATCTACTGCTCCGGTCCCGAGGAGCAGGAGTACAACGTGGTCGAGGCTCGCCTGGCGCCGGGGCGCTCGGTCGACGTGGAGGCCCTCCGCCGCAACTTCTACACGACCTCGAGCTGCGGCGTGTGCGGCAAGGCGTCTCTCGACGCGGTGTCGGCGATCGGCTGCGCGCGGATCGCCTCAGAAACCGCGATCGACGCGTTGGCCGTGAACCGTTTTCCTGAGCGCCTCCTCGATCGGCAGCGCGTCTTCGACCGGACCGGTGGGCTACACGCGGCGGGGCTCTTCGATACCCAGGGTGCGCCCTTGGTCGTCATGGAGGATGTGGGTCGGCACAATGCGGTCGACAAGGTCGTCGGTCGAACGTTGCTGGATCGAGCCCTTCCAGCGTCGGAGCGGGTCCTCGTGGTGAGCGGCCGCGCGTCGTTCGAGCTCGTTCAGAAGGCCGTTGCAGCCGGAATCCCCATTCTGGTCGCCGTGGGCGCACCGTCCAGCCTCGCCGTGGACCTCGCCCGACGCTTCGATCAGACGCTGATCGGCTTCGCCAGGGAAGACGGCTTCAACGTCTACTCCGGTGGGTGGCGCGTTCGATGACCCGTGCGGAGCGCGGAGACGCCGCGACGCCCGACCCGACCACGATGGCCGGGGTCACCCGAGTGCGGGTGCGGCTGCTCGGCGCGGTCCTTGCCGGAGGACGGAGCCGTCGGTTCGGCCGCGACAAGACGGCCGAGTCGATACGGGGTGCGCCGATGATCGAGCGCGCGGTGGACGCGCTCGCTTCGTGCTGCGCCGACGTCGTCGTGGTGTCTTCCCGCGAAGACACCCCGGTGGGTCCGTGGCGGACGATTCCCGATGATCGACCGGATCTCGGCCCGTTGGCGGGTATCGAGACGGCGCTCGCCGAGGCGGCTCGTATCGGCTGCGGCGCGGTGTTCGTCCTGGCAGCCGACCTCCCTCTCGTTCAGTCGGGGACCGTCGCGGATGTCGTTGCGGAGCTCGGCGAAGGTCGTGCCGCGGCCGCCGCGCGCGAGGGCGACCCTGATTTCGAGCCTTTGTGCGCTGTCTATCGAACCGATTGCCTCGATGACGTCGCGGCGCTGCTCGACGGAGGTGAGTCGGCTGCCCGGGCGTTGTTGGAGCGGGTCGGCGGAGCCCGCGCGCCAGTGGACCCGCGTACGCTCGTCAACGTGAACACGGAGGCTGATCTCGCTATGGCCGAGACGCTCGAAAACGAACTGGAGTCGTCGGGGTGACGGCCGAAACGGCTCGGCGCCTCGACTCCTTGGACGCGTTCCGGGGCCTGACGATCGCCGCGATGATTCTCGTCAACAATCCGGGGAGCTGGTCGTACGTGTACGCCCCTCTGGGGCACGCGGCATGGCACGGGTGGACACCGACCGATCTCATCTTCCCCTACTTTCTCTTCATCGTCGGCGTCGCGATTCCCTTCTCGTTTCGGCGCCGGCTTGCGGAGGGCGCCAACCGAAGGAGCTTGCTCGGTCACGTCGCCCGCCGTTCGGCCATTCTCGTCGCGCTCGGACTGGCCATGCGGGCCGTCCCGGACTTCGACGTCACGACGATGCGCTACTACGGCGTACTCCAGAGGATCGGCCTCGTCTACTTCGTGGCGGCGTCCTTGTACCTCTTCTTCGGGCGTCGTGGACGGGCCGTCGCCACCGTCTCACTCCTCCTCGGCTATTGGGCGCTCATGATGCTCGTCCCCGTACCGGGCTTCGGTGCGGGCGACCTGAGCCCGGAGGGGAACCTGGCCGCCTGGATCGACCGAGCGCTGCTCTATGGTCATTTGTGGCAAGGCGACTGGGACCCGGAGGGACTCCTTTCCACGCTCCCGGCCATCGCGACGTCCCTCCTCGGGATCATGACCGGCGAGTGGCTGCGGACGGAGCGTACACCTGCGGATAAGGTACGCGTACTGCTCATCACGGGCGTCGTGTTTACCGCGGTGGGATGGGCGTGGGGGCTCGTCTTTCCGATCAACAAGAATCTCTGGACCAGCTCCTACGTCGTCTTCACGGCTGGTACCGCGCTCCTCTTGCTCGGTGCGCTGTACTGGGCGATCGACGTCCGCCGTCTGAGGGGATGGTGGGAGGAGTGGATGGTCGTCTATGGGCGCAATGCGATCGTCGTCTTCGTGGCCTCCGGAATGGTCGCCAAGGCGATGGGGCGGATTCGCCTGGGGGAGCGTACATCCCTCTATGGGTGGATCTACGAGACGCTGTTTCGGAGCTGGGGCGGAGATTACCCGGGCTCGCTGGCCTTCGCGCTTGCCTACGTGGCATCGTGGCTCGGCGTCATGTGGCTCTTTCACGCGCGGCGGATCTACATCAAGATTTGAGGCATTGGCCCGCCGCTCGCTTGCCCGGCCCGCCTCCCACGGCTTTTTTCCCCTCAGACGTCGACCCCCGAACGGATGACCATGACGATACCGAGCAAGAGCGTCCTCGTGCTGGGCGCGATCTTCGGGGCCGGGTGCGCCTCGGCTTCTGCTCCCGATCCCGCGCCTGCGCCCGCACCGGAGGCCGCCGCGGCGCCGACCCCGGCACCCAGAGCCGCCGAGGTGTTGGCCGCGGCCACGTTTACGGAGGATCAAGCGGACCGGGGCCGCGACACGTTTCGCGCGCAGTGCACCGAATGTCACTATTCGAGCGAATTCTCGGACTCCCAATTCAAGTTCAAGTGGAGTCGCCGCTCGGCCGGAAACCTCTATGAACTCATCCAGACCTCGATGCCGGAGACGGCGCCCGGTAGTTTGGCCCCCGAGGAGGCAGTCGAGCTGGTGTCGTACATCATGCGCATGAACGGGTTCGAGCCGGGGGCGTCCGCGCTCCCCGCGGATCGCGAAGTGCTGGATGCGATCAGCCTCTCGGCCATCCGCGGGGAGTAAGCGGATGTCGATCGACCGCCGCGACTTCCTCAAGGCGGCGACGGCGGGTGCCGGACTCGCCGCTACCGGGGCGGGACTCGGAGCCTCGGAGGCCGCGGCGGAACCGCTTCCGAAGCGGATCGAGGCGCCTTTCGTGCGGATCGGGCAGGTACCCGACGTGGTCGTGGTCGGCGCCGGTAATTTCGGCGCTTGGACCGCCCTCAACCTTCGGCGTGGTGGGGCCGACGTCCTGCTTCTGGACCAGTATGGGCCCGCCAACTCTCGCTCGGCGTCGGGTGGAGAGACCCGGGGCGTCCGCAGCAGCTACGGCGGACGAGAGACCGGGATGCAGTGGGCCCGGTGGGCGATCCGGGCGCTGCAGAAGTGGAAGGACTGGGACGAGCAGTACACCGACGCGATGCTGCCGCGCCTCTTTTACGAGACCGGCGACCTCATCATGCGTGAAGAGCTCGATCCGTCCATGGAGCAGTCCATGGCGAACTGGGACGAGCTCGGCCACGCCTATGAGGTCCTGACGCCCGAGGAGGTGCGCTATCGATGGCCGATGATCCGGACGCCGGGCATCGGCGCGGCGATGTACGAGCCCTCCGCGGGTGTGGTGCGGGCAAGGCGAGCCATCGAATCGGTCGCTCGCGTGTTCGAGCAGGAGGGAGGACGGATCCTGATCGCGAAGGCCCAGCACGGCGACGAGGACGGGCGCACTCTGCAGAACGTCCATCTCCAGAACGGCGACAAGCTCGAGGCCGGCCTCTTCGTGTATGCGACCGGGGCGTGGTTCCACCTCTTCCTGCCGGAGCTTCTCGGTCAGCGATTCAGCGCGCGTGCGGTCGGGCACGTCTACTACTTCTCCACTCCTCCGGGAGACGACGCATACCAGTGGCCGAACTGCCCGAGCTATGGGGTCCCCGGATGCACCGGGTGGCCGGCCCTGCCGGGTGACTTCCGTGGCTTTCGCATTCGGACCGGGGGCGATCGCAGCGACGATCCGGACAACAGCGTGCGTTGGATCCCGGAGGAGCGACATGCACGCCCCCGGGAGATCCTCGCCGACTTCTTTCCGGCGCTGGCCGATCGGGTCATCAACGAGACCCGGGCGTGCCACTACAGCTCGACCGTCAGCCGCAACTTCATCATCGATACGCATCCGGACCTGGACAACGTGTGGCTCGCGGGCGGCGGCCAAGCGGAGTCCTTCAAACAGGGCCCGGTGCTGGGCGAGTATATCGCCGGACGGATCTTCGGAATCGAGACAGACGAGGAGCTCAACGACAGCTTCCGACTCCTCGAGGCGACGTTCGAAGAAGGCCAAGAGGATCTCGACCTCGAGTAGGCTCGGATGACGACCCGCGTAGGCACCCCTGCATCCGGCGGGGCTCCTCCCGAGTCCGTCGGGGCCCCGTCTGCACGTGGACTCTGGGCGCTCGGCTTCGTGGTGCTCTCGCTCGCCGCGCTGGTAGCGGTGCCCACTTACTTCGGACGACGCGTCGCGGAGGTTCAATCCGAGATCGCAGACGTGCTCGACCCGGCTGCGCAGCTGAGCTCGAACCTGCGCTTGCTCAAGTCCCGTCAGATGGCCCGGATGGAGGGCTTCCTCGCCACCCAAGAGCCCGTCTTCCGGATCGGCTATAACGCCGCGATCGCCGAAGAGGATTCCGTGCTCGCCGAGCTGGGGGGTCTCGGGCGCGCGCTAGGCCTGGACGTCGCCGAGCGGGTCGCCCGGCTCTCGACCGAATCGACCGATTGGCGCTTTTCGAACCAGAGCATTTTCGAGATCGGGGTCGATGCCGGGGCGAGGGACCGGGTGTTGGCGGGATACGAAGACCTTCAGAGCGCCACGCGAGAGCTCGATCTCCTCATCCAGGCGAAGGTAGACGACGGCCGACGACGGATGTCCTACGAGCTCAGGACCCAGTCCCGCATCATGTTCGGGCTCGCCGTCGTCGCGCTTCTCGCGACCTTGATCGTGGCTCGGGTGGCGTATCGATACCGCGCGCTGACCGTCGAGAGAGAGAAGAGACGACGGGAAGCGGTCCAAGCCAGACGTGAGGTCGACGCGCTGCTCGAGGCCACGGACGACGGCGTGTTGGGCATCGACCTCGACGGCCGCTGCATCTCGTTGAACCGAGCCGGCGAACAGCTCGTCGATTATCGCGAGCGAGAGATCGAGAATCGCGACGTCCATGAGACGCTCTTCCACACGCGCCCGGACGGTTCGCCGGCTCCGCGCGAGGAGTCCTTGCTGCTCGCCGCGGTCGCAGGCGGGAAGCCGCTGGAGTCCGATGAAGACGCGATCATGTGGCGTCGAAAGCGCGTGGCGTTCCCGGTGCGCTGGGCGCTTCGCCCGATGATCGACGGCCTGGATCTGCGCGGCGCGGTCCTGACGTTCACCGACATGACCGAGGCACTCGCTCGGCAGAAGGCGCTTCGACGTGCGATCAAGCAGCGGGAGGACGTCGTCTCTATCGTCTCACACGACCTCAGAAACCCGCTCGGCGTGACGCTCGCGGCGGCGGACCTGCTGCTCGATCTCCCTTTGGACGAGGACCAGCGGCGGCGTCAGGCGGAGATCATCAGGCGCTCGGGTGAGCGAATGCACCGATTGATCGACGACCTCCTCGACGTGTCCCGAATCGAGGAGGGCGCGCTCGTCGTGCGGCTGTCGCAGGAGGATCTCCAGCCCATCCTCGAAGAAGCGCGCGAGCACTTCGCGCATCAGGCGGACGCCCGAGGCATTCGCTTGACGTGCGACGCACCGTCGGGAGAGACACGCGCCCGGGTCGATCGCGACCGGATCATGCAGGCACTCTCGAATCTGCTCGATAACGCGATTCGGCTCACCCGGGAGGGTGGCCTCGTTCGCCTTTCCGCGACCGAGGACGGGGACGATGTGCTGGTCTCGGTCACCGATACCGGCCCCGGTGTGGCGCCCGAGCTCATGGAGACGCTGTTCGACCGGTTCGCTCAGTCCGAGGGTCGCGATCGTGGGGCTGCAGGCCTGGGCCTCACGATCGTGCGTGGCGTCGCGGTCGCGCACGGAGGAGACCTCTGGGTGGATTCGCGCCTCGGGCAGGGGAGCTCATTCACGCTTCGGCTCCCCAAGGAAGGACCTGCACCGAACGGAGAAGGCGCCTTGGCCTGACGCTCAGTCGAGCGCGTCCCGCCAACGAACCAGCGTTGCCACCTGGTTGGTCGTGATTCGCGGCACACCCATCGACAGCAGTGTTCGCGCGTCTCCGACGGTATCGACGGTCCATGTTGCCAGGGCCACTTCCGCGGCGTGTGCGCGCTCGGCGAGCTCCGGTTCAGACAGGAGGATTCGGGCGTCGAAGTCCAAGAGGGCGAGTGCATCGCCCGAGGCTCGTTCGAGCGCTTCGTCGGCCCGTGACCGCTTGTCCACGATGTATCCGATGCGGGCGGCGGGCTCGGCGACCCGAACCCGCGTCAGCCCGTCCCAGCTCATCGAGATGAACACGGTCGCCTCGAGGAGGTCGTGCTGGGCGACCTCGGCGACGACCGCGGCAAGATCGTCGATGTCGCGCCATCCCTTGAGCTCCGCGTAGATCCGGTGCGCTCGACCGCCGACCGACTTGAGCGCGGCGCCGAGTGTGGGCACGGGCTCGCCCGCGAACTCCTCGGCGAACCAAGACCCTGCGTCGAGCGTCGCCAGCTGCTCGATGCTGCGTCGCGTGACGCGGCCCCTTCCGTTCGTGGTCCGGCGGAGCGACGCGTCGTGCATGAGGACCGGGGTCCCGTCTCCGGCCGTGTGCAGGTCGAACTCCACCGCGTCGGCGCCGGCATCGAGTCCTGCCTCGAGGGCGACGACGGTGTTCTCGGGCGCCCTCGCGCTGTAGCCCCGGTGCGCGATGATCTCGGCGCGCCCCGGAAGGGCGAAGGGATCCTTCACGAGGTGCCCTGGTCGGCAGGCGGAGACCCCGGTGGTCCAGAACCGAGAGCGCGATCGAAGTCGCGCGCTTCCGAGAGGCTCCGCACTGTTTGACTCAGCATTGCGATCTCCTGCTCCTGGAGCTCGACCCTACGTTCGAGAATCCGCAGATGCTCGTCGGCGCCCCGCGCTTCGAAGAGCTTCGCGAGCGCCTCGACGACCGGGCTCAGCGCGAACCGGGCGGTGGCGCCTAAGACAGGGATGAGGACGATCGAGATTCCGAGCACGACCGCCACGAGACCGGTCACGTCGATCGGCAAGATCTGCATGTTGCGTCGCTCCGGAGAGGGAAATGCGAGAACATGGTGTCCAGGAGAGGCCCGGGACCGCAACATCCATCGGTCGAGCGGCTCGGTGGGCCGCGCGTCGCCCAGCCGTGCATCGAGGGGTGTTCCAACCTCACGGGCGCCCGCATCGTCCAATGCGGTGTAGAGAGGGCATCGAACCGGAGCCAAGAGGGCGACAGCCTCTTGGAGGAATCTTGGGCCAACGAGTGCCAGAGCATTTCGAGCAGTCGGATGTGCGTCGCGCGGCAGAGGGAGATCACGCGGCGTTCGAGCGGCTCTATCGCGAACACGTCGGTCGGATCCACGCGCTTTGCACGCGTATGGTCGGCTCCGACGTCGCGGACGACCTGACACAGGAGGTCTTCATCAGGGCTTGGCGAAAGCTCGACGGCTTCAAGGGTCAGTCGAAGTTCGGCACATGGCTGCACCGATTGGCGGTGAACCACGTGTTGAGCCGACGCGAGACGATTCGGCGCAGGGAATCGAAGCAGGCGTTCGGAGAGGGGATTCTGAGCCGGGTCGTGGCACCGCCGAGGCGGTCCTCCGGTCACGCGCTCGATCTCGATCGGGCGGTCCGAAGGCTGCCGGAGCGCGCCCGGGACGTGTTCGTCCTCTTCGATGTCGAGGGGTACAGTCACGACGAGATCGCCGAGGCGCTCGGTGTATCGGTCGGAACATCCAAGTCGCAATTGCACCGGGCTCGGATGCTCATGCGCGAACAGCTGGATTGATCCAATGACATACAAAGACAACGAACATCCCGAATGGACAGACCGTCTCTCCGACTTCCTCGACGGAGGGCTCGACCCCGAGACGCATGCAGCGTTCGAGGCGCATCTCGGTGAGTGCGGGTCGTGTCGCGGAGTCCTCGAGGGATTGGATGAGGTTCGCCGCCGGGCTGCTGCACTGGGCCCGATCGAGCCGACCAGGGACCTCTGGGCGGGCATCGCGGCAACGATCCGTGCCCCGGCAGCCGGGGCCGCGGAAGGCGCGACGGTCATCGCCTTGCCCACGGCCGAGCGGGCTCGCCCCGACATCGGGTCACGGCGGAGTCATCGTGTCTCGCTTTCGTCCATGCAGCTGGTCGCTGCGTCGTTGGTACTGGTCGTCGGGTCGTCCCTCGCCACGCTCACCTTGAGGTCGCAGAGCCCGACTTCGACGCCGCCGGTCGCGGCCACGGGGTCGGAGGGCGTGATCATGCCGGCGGGGACCGCAGCCCCGCCACCCGCGGATCTGGCCCTCGAGCTTTCGTCGCTCGAACAGGCTCTCGCGGAAGCCCGTGGGGTCCTCGACCCCAACACCGTTCGAATCCTGGAGCGGAATCTGTCCGTGATCGAGCAGGCCATCGAGGACTCTCATCGGGCGCTGATGCAGGACCCCGAGAACGCGTTCTTGGCCGAGCATCTCGATCGGGTCTATCACCGGAAGCTGGAATATCTCCGTGAAGCGGCGCGCGTCGTCGAGAGCGCGGACTGACCCATGCGCACTCGCCTGTTGTCGATCGGTCTTCTCGGGATCGTGACGTTCCCGCTCCCGGCCCAGACGAACCCGCGGGCGGAACATGCGGAACATCCAGGGGCGAGCTTCACCACGATGCTGGGAGCCCGCCATATGTCGACCATGGTGGACACCCTGGTCGAGCTACGTCCGGGCGACCGGGTCGTTCTCGAGAACCTCACGGGCCAGATCTCCGTAGGGAGCTGGGACCGGAACGAGCTCGAGATCCGCGGTGCGGACGATGGAGTGCCGATCATGGTGCGGCGCTCGGGCTCGACCGTTCGTGTCGTGCGTGACGACCGGAAGGGTCGTCGCCACGCGTTGGACGCGCGCATTCGAATGCCGGCATCGCACGACCTGCGCGTGAGTGGGTCGCTGGACCTATGGATCGAGGGCCTGAGCGGGAGCATCGACGTGGATAACGTAAGCGGGGACATATGGATCGCCGACGCGGACGGACAGGTCTCGGTGCGCACGATCGAGGGAGAGATCGACGTCGTGCGATCGCGGGGCGGCGTGACCGCTTCGTCGCAGTCCGATGACGTTCGGCTCCGCGACGTCCGCGGCCCCGTGGATGCGCACTCCGGAAGCGGCGACGTGCAGCTCATGGAGATCGTATCGGCGCGGGTACGTGCCGAGACCCAGGACGGCGATATCACCTTCTCCGGAACGATCGACGACGGAGGCGACTACGGCTTCTTCGTTCACGACGGCGACGCGGAGGTCGCGATCCCGGCGGACGCCAACGCGCGCGTCGAGGTGTCGACGTTCGACGGCGAGTTCATATCGGATTTCCCGGTGGTGCTTCAGCGATTCACGGGCGGCCGCGAGTTCGCGTTTACGGTCGGAGCCCCACGCGCCCGCATCACCATTCAAGTCTTCGATGGAGAGATCCATCTGCAGCGCAGGTAACGCCCCGGAAGGGCATGACATGAACCAAGGGAGGATGGGATGAAGCTCAAAAACTTGATCATCGCGATCGCAGCCGTCACGGCAGCCGGCGGGGTCATCGTCGCTCAGAACGGTGGCGTTCAGAGGACCGCCGCGGCGGTCGCGTCGTTCTTCGAGCGCTTCGGGATCGAAGCCGCGTTCGCAGTCGACCAGCAAGACGCCCCCGCGGTGGGCCTGGCAGAAAGCCAGAGCGCGACGGACTACCGCTGGACCGGATCCCTCGCCGCGGGACGCTCGTTGGAGATCAAAGGCGTGAACGGCTCGATCACGGTCGAGCGCGCGCCTGGCGACGAGGTCGTGGTCACGGCTGAAGCGCGAGCCCGGCGATCGGATCCTTCGGCCGTTCGAGTCGAGCGGCTCGAGCACGGCGAGGGCCTGACGTTCTGTGCCGTGTATCCGACCCCCGAAGGCGAGCGCGCAAACGAGTGCGCCCCGGGATCCAGCGGCCGAATGAGCACGCACCGGAACGACGTGCAAGTCGACTTCCGCATCGAGGTGCCCGCGGGCGTCTCGTTCATCGGGCGCACCGTGAATGGGGGCGTCGAGGCGATCGACCTCCAGAGTGACGTGGTCGCCGCAACGGTCAACGGGGACATCGAGATCTCGACCACGGGATTCGCGGAAGCGGAGACGGTCAATGGCTCGATCGAGGCGTCCATGGGGAGCGACATCCGTGAGGGCGTCTCCTTCTCGACGGTCAACGGGAGCATCTCGCTCGACCTGCCCGACGACATCAATGCCGACATCGACGCCAGCTGGCTGAACGGCAGCTTCGAGAGCGACGTGCCGTTCCTCCTCGAGGGTCGGGTGTCACGCCGGAGCGCCCGGGGCATGCTCGGCGCCGGAGGCCCCGAACTCGAGCTGGAGACGGTGAACGGCTCGATCCGAATCCGATGAGGCTCACACGCACGATCGGCCGGACCGGCCGGAGGACCAAGATGATGAAAGGTGTGGTGATCTTAGCCGCGGCGTTGATGGCGGTGCCCGTGGGAGCACAGGAGGTCGAGCGCATCTCCGGGCGAGACGTCTCGGTATACAATTTGGCGGGGAACGTGGATATCGTCCGGGGGAGCGGGTCGGAGGTCGTCGTTCGCATCGATCGTGGCGGTCGCGACGCCGCAGACCTCCGAATCGAGACGGGGCAGATCGGAGGGCGGGCGACCCTTCGCGTCGTCTACCCGGACGACCAAGTCGTCTATCCCGAGATGGGGCGAGGGTCGCGCACCTCCGTCCGCGTGCGCGACGACGGCACCTTCGGTGACCGTGGTCGTGACCGAGGATCCCAGATCGAGATTCGAGGCCGAGGGGACGGCATGGAGGCGTGGGCGGACCTCGTGATCGAGGTGCCCACCGGTCGGGATGTCGAGCTCCATCTCGCTGCGGGTGAGGTGGAGGCGCGTGGGGTGTCGTCCACGCTCTCGATCGACACCGGGTCGGGTGCCGTGACCGCGATCGATATCGATGGAGACCTGAGTGTGGACACCGGGTCTGGGAGCGTCATGGTGGGCGGGGTGCGGGGAGACCTGACGGTCGACACCGGCTCGGGGCGCGTTGAAGTGTCGGACGTAACGGGACGGAGCGTCGAGGTGGACACGGGGTCCGGCGGCGTGAAGGGCTTCAACGTTTCCGCCGAGGAGCTCGTCGTCGACACCGGCAGCGGCTCGATCGAGCTCGAGAACGTCACGTCCCGGGACGTCGTGCTGGACACCGGAAGCGGTTCGATCGAGATCGAGCTCACGACCGACGTCGATCGGCTGGACGCGGACACGGGATCCGGTTCGGTCACGGTGTACGCGCCCGCCGGGCTCGGCGCGATGGTCGACATCGAGTCGGGGAGCGGGGGGATCGACCTCGACTTCCCCGTTGAGGTGCGTACGGTTCAGCGAGACCGGGTGCGCGGCACGTTGGGGGACGGTAGAGGTGAGATCAGGATCGACACCGGCTCCGGGTCGATTCGCTTGCTTCGACGCGTGAACTGACGGCTCGCGTCAAGACAGCTTCATGGGGTGGGGTGGCTCGAACGAGGCCGCCCCGCCCCGTTCGTCTTGTGAGTCGGTTTGCCGGCCGCCCCTCAGCGGCGCGCCACCGGAATGCGGAAGGTCGTGTGCTCCCATTCGTAAACGAGCGCACCCGTTTGACCTGCCGCCGGATCGAAGCGGAAGGTCAAGGTCTCGACATGATCCTGGAGTGGGGCCGTGACCACCGAGAAGCTCCCGAGGTCGGATTGGCGCACGTCCGGGCTCAGGGGAATCCCCCAGCGGTGGACGTTGGCGTTGACGACAACCGTCCAGGAATGCTCCTGGGGAATCGCGTACAACGAGTACGAGCCGGGGTCCACGGAGACCGTTCCCACGCTCGCGGGGAAGGGTAGGTGGATCGTGGTCGGCTCGTCCGCGCCGAGCCGCCAGGGAAGACCGAACGGCTCCTGACCGCCGAGCATGACGCGACCGCGTGCCGAGGGGCGACCATAGCAGAGCTTCGCCTCCTGCCCCCCCAGAGAGAACGTCACGGAGTCCAGCGGACTCGGGCGCTCAGCGAGTGCTTCCGGCGCGCCCCTGAACGTGCATCTCGTCGACTGGGCGTCTACCTGCCCGGCGCCGACCACGAAGCACGCCACCCACGGGGTCCAGCGGAGCAGTTTCTTCATCTCGTCTATCCGTCAGCTCTTCCCGAGCGTGCAGCCGAGTCGTAGTCGCGCCCTGCGGGCCGGGGCCACCCCGGCCTCGCGGAAGTCCCGTTCCGATACACCATCATCACGCACCGCGTTCGCCTCACCCGCCGGGTCGGCGTCACCCCGCCTCGACCCGAGCTCGTCGAGTAGCTCGGTGACACCCCGGGTCACTGCGCTGCACGGAGCGCTCGCCCCAGCTGAGTCGGCTCGGTCCATGGATGCATAGTAGCGTGCGCCGCGCGGGGCCTACCACCATCTTTTCGGCTCCCCATCGCCCCGACCACGAAGTACTCCGCGTTCCACCCACCACGAGACCGCATGTGACCCGCTCCGACGACGACGACCGCTTCCGCTTTCATCACCCGGTCACCGTTCGGTTTCGTGACGTCGACGTCGCGGGGCATGTCCACCACGCCGACGCGTTGATCTACTTCGAGGAAGCGCGCTGGGCGTACTGGAGGTCCGTCGTTCGGGAGGACGCGACGGTCGATGGCTTGGATTACGTCTTGGCCGAAGGCAGGGTCCGATGGCACGCGCGCGTTCTGTGGCCTCAGGAGGTGGTGGTGGGCGTAAGAGTGTCGCGGATCGGTCGTAAGCACTTCGAGATGGAGTACGTTGTTCGGTCGGCCGCTGGCGAAAAGCTCCAAAGCGGCACGACGGTCCAAGTCATGTACGACTATGGAAAGCAGGCCTCGAAGCCGATGCCGGACGAGCTCCGAGCGACTCTCGAGGCGTTCGACGGTCCCTTCGACTGAGCGGATTGACCGATGATGGTACGGGCCGATAAGTTGTTGAGCTTGATTTTCCGAGAAGCGTCGTCTTCTCGAATTTCGCCGGAGTTCTTTGATCACTCGGGGACCTCCGGCTTTTCGTCGGGTTAGGAGAGGTCATATCGTTCGGGACCGGTCCGGGCGAGGCCCGTTGGAGTAGCGGGCCGGAACATGTTGGGGAAACCCACAAGGGAGATGGAGTCATGGTTGGACGGCTGAAGTTTGCGCTGACGGTGATTGCCGCCGCGCTTTTGTTCGCGCCCTCGGCGCTCGAGGCCCAGGACGGCGGACGCTTTCGCGTTCTGATTCCGTATTTCACCCCGCTCGAAGACGCGGACGACGACTTCGGCAAGGACGGGTCCAAGGAGTTGCGGACGCTCTTCGAGAGCATGGCGACTCACGTCGCGATGGAAGAGAACGCGATCAAGGACGAGGTCAGGCGCTTCGACATGAAGATCGAGGACCTCGATTGTATCCGATCCCGCCAGCTTGCCGCGCAGATCAACGTGCCGGTCGCCATCTGCGTGAGCTATACCGATCAGGGTCAGAAGCAATTGATGGTCAGCGCCGAGGTCTGGGACGTGGCCGCCTCCGAGTCGTTCCCGATCGAGCCGTTCGCCGCCAACGAAGACAACGAAGAAGTCGCGGCTCGCCATATCTTCGAGGCGTTCGAGAAATACTCGACGACCGTCAGGTCCGCGGCGATCTGCAACGATTATTTCGCGAGCCAGCAGTGGGAGAATGCGCTGCGCAACTGCGACGAGTCGTTGGCTCTCAACCCGAACGCTGTTGGGACGCGGTATCTGAAGGCCCGGATTCTCTACGAGATGGAGAATTATCCGGAATCGCTCTCCGAGCTCGAGACCGTGATCGAGGCGAATCCGTTCCATGAAGAGGCTCTCCAGCTCGCCGGCTACATCTCCGCCGTGACCGAGCAGGACGACAAGGCGCGCGACTACTACTCCCGTTACCTGGACATCAACCCGGGGAACGCGGCGATCCGCATGCGAATCGCGTACGAGCTCGCCCAGGCCGGTGACCCCGTTGGCGCCATGGAGTTCATCCAGGTCGGCCTCGATGTCGATGCCGAGAACGTGGACCTTCACGAGCAGTACGGTGGGTTCGCGTTCAGCGCCGCGCTCCAGATCCAGCAGGAAGCGTCGGTCGGCAACGAGAACGCCGGTGATGCGGTAGCGCCCGAGGCGGCCGCGTACTATCGCGAGGCGATCGCGTCGTACGATAAGGTTTTCGAGGCTAAGGGGCAGGATACACCGGTGGGGCACCTGGCCAACGTGATCTCGGCCTACATCCAGCTCGAGGAGCTCGACTCGGCGATCTCGATGGGAGAGCGTGTGTTGCAGACGCACGTCGAGTCCGATCGCCTTTGGGTGCTCTATGCGGATGCGCTGCAGCGCAGCGGCCGATTGGATGACGCGATCGCCGCGCTCGACCGCGTGATGGAGATCAACCCGGAGCACCCGAGCGCTCCGCTGCGTCAGGGGAATTGGCTCATCCAGGCCGGTCGGCTCCAAGATGCGGTCGCCGTGCTCTCGCGTTCCGCGCAGAACGATCCGCAGCGTGCCGAGCAGGCCGCGCGGATGATCTTCGCCGAGGCGTACCAGAACGGAAACCAGAAGGACAACTACCAGTACGCCGCGACGGGAATGGCGGCCGCCAAAGAGCTGCCGAACCTGAGCGCGGAGATGACCGCTCAGCTCAACTTCTGGCACGGGTACAGCCTGTATCAGATGGCTGTGGCCGAGCAGGAGCCGCAGACGCTTGCGACGGCGCAGTCTGCGCTCCCGAAGTTCAATCAGGCGGTGCAGCTGCTCCGTCAGTCGGGCAACTACCCGAGCTCGGTGAATGTGAACCTGCAGCAGCTCCTCGAGAACGCTCAGACCTACATCGAGATCCAGGACGCGATCATCAAGCGCGGTCGCTGATGTCGTGATGTAGGACGCACGCGAGCGCCACGGCGCCGCGGGGGACTTCGGTCCCTCGCGGCGCCTTTTTCTTGTCCCTCGAGAACGACCCACTCTTTCCCACCCGGATCGAGCCTCCTTCGGGTCGACCTTCGGGTTTTCTTCGTATTTTTGAAAATTCGGGTTTCGGGCTCTTGTCGGGTTTGTCCAAGCATGACGGGACGATCCCCCTACTGAGGCCTTTCGGTTCACGCCGAATAATTGCGAAAACTCACCCTTGACGCTTCGGTCCACCGGTCCCTATTATGCCCCAGCATTTCCCACTCTTCCCCACTCTGTACCACCCACGAGCACCAGTTGAACGGTTTCGTCGGCCAGTACGAGCACCAGATGGACCAGAAGGGGCGCGTCAGCCTTCCCTCGGCATTCCGCCGGGAGGCTGAGGGCGACCGCTTCGTTCTGCTGCAGTGGGAGCCTCGGTACCTGACCCTATTTCCGGAGGAGAAGTGGCGGGAGGTCCAGGGGAACCTGCTCGAATTCCGTCGCTCCGAGCCGAGCGCCTGGCACCACGTCCGCGCGATCATCTCGAACGCGGTGGAGGTTGCGCCGGACAAGCAGGGCCGCATCCTCGTGCCCGCCGCGCTTCAGCAGGCCGCCGAGCTCTCCGGAGCCGTCCTGCTGAGCGGCAATCTCGATCGCGTCGAACTGTGGAATCCGGCCGTGTACCGCGAGGTGGTTCAGGGCCAGGTCGGCGACATCCAGCAGTTCGCCCACAAGCTCTTCGGTTGAGCGACATGTCCAGCTACCACGAGCCGGTCATGGGCGCAGAGGTCCTCGGATTCCTCGCGCCGCGGACCGGCGGACTCTACATGGACGGGACGGTCGGGGGTGGCGGGCACACGAAAATGATCGTCGAGGCGTGCGAGGGCTGCCGGGTCATCGCCGTGGATCAGGATCCCGAGGCGCTGGAGGCGGCGCGTGGGGCGCTCGCCGATCACCGTCGGCGAGTTCGCTTCGTCGAGGCTCGCTTCGACCGTGCGCTGGACGACCCCGAGATCCGCGATCGGGGACTCGACGGCGCCCTGCTCGACCTGGGTGTGAGCTCACATCAACTCGACGCGGACGAGCGGGGCTTCGCCTTCCGCCGCGGCGTTGAGCTCGACATGCGCATGAGCGGCGAGGGTCCGGATGCCAAGGCGTTCCTGGCCACGGCCGGAGAGCCGGAGCTGGTGCGCGTCTTCCGTGAGTACGGAGAGGAGCCCAAGGCTCGTCGATTGGCGCGGGAAATCGTCAAGCGTCGGGTCACGGAGCCGATCGCGACGAGCGACGATCTGGTCGCAGCCCTCACGGTCTCCCTCGGCCGCCCCCCATCGGCCAAGGAAAAGGCACGGATCTTCCAAGCCGTACGTATCGCGGTGAACGAGGAGTTGGAGGCTTTGCTGTCGGCGTTGCCCGCGATTCGGGACGTGTTGAAGGCCGGTGGGGTGATGGTGGTGATCGCGTATCATTCGTTGGAAGACAGAGCGGTGAAGAACGCGTTCCGCGAGTGGAGCCGTTCCTGTGTCTGTCCGCCCGAGCTTCCCGTGTGCACCTGCCGTGGCGAGGCGTTGGGGAAGACGCTCACGCGGAAGGTCGTGCGACCCACGGCCGAAGAGGTGGAGCGGAACCCGCGGGCGCGCTCTGCGCGGCTACGGGCGTGGCGGAGGGCCGCCTGATGGACCCTACCGTGCTCGGCCGTGCTGCGGTCACGTTCGCGTTTCTCGTTTGTTCGCTCGGATTCGTCACCTGGCGCCAGAGTCGCGCGCTGGAAGCGCACCAGGCCCTCGACCAGGTGCGGCGCGAGGTGTCGGTAGCCCAGGCCGAGCGCGTCGAGCTCCAGCGTGAGATCCAGGTTCTGCGAAGTCGGTCCCGGATCCTTCCGGCCGCCCGTGGATTGGGGCTTCATACGCCGGACGCGTCCGAGCAGATCCTCTTGGCGAAGGAGGAAGTCCGGTGAGCCGTCGCTCGATGGATCCCCGCCCGCGTCCGTGGCGCCGCCGCCTGGTCCTCGGTGGATGGCTCGCTGCCGCGCTCCTCGTTACGGCCCGTGCCGTTCAGATTCAGCTCGTGCAGGCCGCCGAGTGGCGCAGTGTCGCGAGTAGGCAGCACAGCCAGGACCAAGAGCTTCCCGCACCGCGTGGGACCATCCGCGACCGCACCGGCAACCCCATGTCGGTGACGCGCGAGCGTGTCCGCGTCAACATCGCACCCCGCGAGGTGAACGAGCCGAAAGAGGTCGAGTCGATGCTGGTCGGCGTGCTCGGTCTGACCTCCGGGCGCGCCAACCGTCTCGTGTCGACTGGACGCGGGTGGAATCCCGCGGGGATTCACCCGCCTTCCGTCCGAGAACAGCTCAACGCGACCGGGGTGCACGTCGAGCAGGTCTTCCAGCGGTTTTACCCGCACGGCGACTTGGCCCGGGGTGTTCTCGGGGTGGTTCTGGACGACGAGGGTCGTGGTGGGATCGAGAGGGTCTTCGAGGACTGGCTGAGCGGGACGCCCGGTCGTCAGGTGATCGCGCGGGACCACGTCGGGCAGCCGATCCCCGGTGAGCGCATCACCGTGGAGGCCCCGCGCGCGGGCGGCGAGGTGGTTTTGACCCTCGACATGGACCTGCAGGAGATCGCCCAGGCGGCGCTCCTGGAGGCGATCGACCGCCATGACGCGGAGGGTGGGGACGTGCTCATCACGAACCCGCGCACCGGAGAGATCCTGGCGCTCTTTTCGATCCAAGACGGGCAGGTCGGCGCCCTCTCGGCGGTCAACACCTCGTTCGAGCCGGGGTCCACGCTGAAACCGTTCACCGTTGCCGGGCTGTTGAAGCACGATCTGGCATCGATGAGCGACTCGATCGACGTGGGCGACGGCACCTGGGAGGTCGCTGGCCGACGCCTCCATGACACGCACACCGAGGGCGTGATGACGGTGCGGGACGCGCTACGCGAGTCGTCGAACGTGGGCATCGCCAAGGCCGCGCTTCCGCTCCCTCCGGGTCTGCAATACGAGAATCTCCGGGATTTCGGCTTCGGAACCCTGACCGGCGTCGACCTTCCCGGTGAGGTGGCGGGCACGTTGAAGCGCCCCGACGACTGGTCGGGTCAGACGCCTGCGTCCCTCGCCATCGGCTACGAGATCGCCGTGACGCCGCTGCAGATGGCGATGGCGTACGGGGCCCTCGCGAATGGTGGAATTCTGATGCGACCCCGGCTGGTGCGGGAGCTGCGTGACGCGGACGGCACCTTGGTCGAGCACTTCGAGCCCGAGGTCGTTCGGCGTGTGATGGACGAGCGCTCCGCGAGCCTGATCGGCCGAGCTCTGGTCGACGTGGTGGAAGACGGCACCGGAACGCTCGCCCGGCTGGGCTCGTTCCGGGTCGCGGGCAAGAGCGGGACCGCGCGGATCAGCACCGACGGCACGTACCAGGCCGGCGACTACTCATCCTCGTTCGTCGGGTATTTTCCCGCGGACGCGCCGCAGCTCGTCGTCTTCGTCAAGCTGGACCGTCCTCGCGGGGGCGAGTACTACGGCGGTGCCGTAGCAGCGCCGGTCACGCGCGCCACGATGGAGGCCGCCCTCGCGGCGAACTCCTTGAATCTCGGAGAATTGGTCGCGTCGAGTCGCGAGCAGCCCGGGCGCATCCCGACGGATCTGACTCCGATCTTCGCGGCCTTGCCGCTCGAGCCGGCGCTACCGCCGCTCAACTTCCTCGATGGCGCGGACGGCTCGGATCGGCGGACCGCAGGGGATGCCGGGGTGGCGGTTCCGGACGTTTCGGGGCTTCCGGCGAGGATCGCGATCCGCCACCTGCACCGCTATGGGCTGCGCGTGACCCGTGCAGGAACCGGCGAGGTCACCGGTAGCGTCCCCCGGGCCGGCGCTCGGGTTCTACCCGGCGACACCATCCGTCTGAGCTACGAGGGCCGGCCGAATGAGTGACCCGCGCACGGTCGCGACGGTCGGGGATGTCCTCCGGTCGGCCGACCTCCTCACGCAGGAGCTCGGCGCGGGGGACGTCGCCGTTCGTGGTGTCGCCCAGGACTCACGCCTCGTCCGCGCTGGCGACCTGTTCGTCGCGTGGAAGGGCACCGCCGTGGACGCGCACGATTTCGTTGCCGACGCAGCGTCTCGGGGCGCGGTCGCTGCCGTCGTCGAGTACGCGGTGGATGTCGACATCCCGCAGCTCGTCGTGCGGGACGGCCGTCGGGCGGCGGCGCTCGCCGCCGATTGTGTCGTGGGATCGCCTGGCGACGAGATGCTCATGATCGGTGTGACGGGGACCAACGGAAAGACGACCACGGCCCATCTGGTTCGCCATCTTCTCGCGCCGGACATCGAGACCGCGGTGATCGGTACGCTCGGACTCGTCGAAGACGGCTGCGTTCGGCCGGGCACCGAGGGTCTCACGACCCCTGGCCCGGTCCAGGTCGCCGTTTGGCTGCGTGAGCTGGCCGATGGCGGCACCAGGGCCGTGGTGCTGGAAGCTTCGTCGCACGCACTCGCTCAAGCGCGTCTCGACGGGATCCGGTTCGAGATCGCGGTATTCACCAACCTGACGCAGGACCACCTCGACTACCACCTCGACATCGACGGCTATTTCGCCGCGAAGGCCCACCTCCTCGAGCTCGTGACGCCCGACGGTGCGGTCGTCGTGAATGCCGACGAAGCGGCCTGGTCGGCGCTCGACGTCGGGGGGCGCCGGGTCCGGACGTTCTCGGTCGAGGGAGACGCGGATTTCCTGGCGACCTCGCTCCGGCTCGGTGCAGGCGGCACGGAGTTCACACTCGAGGTCGACGGCGAGAGCCGGCTCGTCCGGACGCCGCTCGTGGGGCGCTACAACGTCGAGAACACGCTGGCCGCCATGGCCACGGCGCAGGCGGCGGGCATCGATCTGACACGGATCATCGAACGACTCGAGACCGTTCCCCCGGTGGCTGGCCGCCTCGAGACGGTGGCTTCGGACCCCTTCACCGTGCTGATCGACTTCGCCCACACGCCAGCCGCGCTGGAGAATGCTCTGGCCGCCGTGAAGCCTCTGACAAAAGGGCGACTGATCGTGGTCTTCGGGGCGGGGGGTGATCGGGATCGGACGAAGCGCGCGCCGATGGCCGAGGCCGCGTCCCGCTGGGCCGACCTCGTGGTGCTCACCTCCGACAACCCTCGCACTGAAGATCCGGACGCGATCATCGACGAGGTCGAAGTCGGACTCGGGCCGGTCGAGCATCTCCGGTATACCGATCGGAAAGCGGCGATCCACGCCGCGCTCGAAGCCGCCCGGCCCGGGGACACGGTGCTCCTCGCCGGAAAGGGGCACGAAAGCTACCAGGTCATCGGAACCGAAAAGCGGCCCTTCGACGAAGCTGCGATCGTCCACGAGACCCTCCGAGGCCTGGGGGCCGCGTGACGGATTTCCTCTGGACGGACGCCTCCGTGCGCCGTGCGTTAGGGCTCCGTTCGGACCTGGCCGAGGAAGGCGTGGAATACACCGGCGTCTCCACGGACTCCCGCTCCGTGCGCGACGGGGATCTGTACGTCGCGCTCGTCGGCGACCACTTCGACGGTCACGACTTCGTCGCCGACGCACTGTCCCGCGGAGCGGGCGGGGCCGTGGTATCTCAGCCCGCCGCTGGCGACCCGCCGATGGCCCGCCTGTACCCGGTCGAAGACACCCTGGTCGCCCTCGGGCGCCTGGCTGCGTTCCGTCGTGCCTCGCTCGACGCACCGGTGGTCGCCATAACCGGGTCGTCGGGAAAGACGTCCACCAAGGACATGATGGCGGCCGCGCTCTCCGCGACGCTCCGGGTGCACGCGACCAGCGGGAACCTGAACAACCGGATCGGCATGCCGCTGACCATGCTCTCCACGCCGCTCGACGCCGAGGCCGTGGTCCTGGAGCTCGGTACGAACGAGCCGGGCGAGATCGCCACGTTGGCCCAAATCGCGCGCCCGGACCTCGCGGTCATCACCACCGTAGGAGCGAGTCATCTCGAGAAGCTCGGTTCGGTCGAGGGCGTGCTGGAGGAGAAGCTCGATCTCCTGCGTCATATGGCCGAGGGCGGACGTTGCGTGGTGGGGGACGAGCCGGCCCGACTCGCGGAACGGGCGAGGGCCCTCTGCTCGGGCGTTCGGGTCATCGGGTGGAGTGAGCGCGCCGACGACGCGGGACGGCCAGGCCATCCGGACGTCGACGTCTTCGGCAAGTACTCGTTCGAATGGCGCGGGCAGCGGGTGACGGCGCCGATGTTCGGTCGACACGGCGTCACGAACGCGATGATGGCGCTGACCGTGGCCGAGCTGCTCGGCGTCCCGGTTCGTGACGCCATTCGGGGCCTCTCGACGACCACGCAGAGCGCGATGCGCGGAGAGTACCGGCGGATCGGCGACCTCACGCTGATCGTCGACTGCTACAACGCGAACCCCCAAAGCGTCCGGGCCTCGCTCGACGTGCTCGAGTCCCAAGGCGTCGCGGCCCGGAAGGTCGCGGTGCTCGGCAGTATGCTCGAGCTCGGCACCGAGGCGGAGTCGTTGCATCGGGCGGTGCTCGCCGACGCGCTCACACGGGACATCGATCTCGTGGTCGCCACGGGTCTGTTCGGTGACGCCGCAAGCGAGGTCGTCCGGTCCGGCCCGGAGATCGTGGCCGATCGCCTCATCACGGCTACCGCTTGGGAGGACGCATACCAGGAGCTTCGCGAGCGGCTGCGGGGCGACGAGATCCTACTCCTGAAAGCTTCCCGCGGGGTCGCGCTCGAGGGGATTCTGCCTCTGCTGGAAGGCGACTTCGGCGACTCGAGCGTCTCGGGAGACGCAATCGCCGCTCCGGAAAACCCCTCGACCCCGATGGCTCCGCTCGGCCGGGTCGAGGCCTGATGTTCTACTACCTCATGCCCCGCCTCGTGGATATCCACGGCGTCTTCAACGTCTTCGTGTACATCTCGTTTCGGACCGCGGGCGCGGTGGTCACCGCCCTCGTGATCGCCTTCGCGTTCGGTCCGACCGTCATTCGTCGGCTTCAGCTGGCCGACGTCGGGCAGGTCGTGAGGGACGCGGGTCCCGCGACGCACCTGGAGAAGAGCGGAACGCCGACGATGGGCGGACTGATCATCATCACGGCCGCCACGGTTTCCACGCTTCTTTGGGCGCGCTTGGACGACTGGTACACCGTCCTCGCGCTCGTTTCGCTGCTTTGGATGGGCGCCATCGGCTTTCTCGACGACTACCTCAAGGTGGTGCAGGGGAAGACGAGAGGACTGGTCGCCCGCTACAAGATGATCGGGCAGTGGACGTTCGGGCTCTCGCTCGGTGCGTTCCTGATCTGGCAACCGATCTCGACGCACCCGACCACGTGGACCTCGGTCCCCTTCTTCGCCGATTTCGCCGCCGCCTTCTCGGCACCGGTGTTCGTGGTGTTCACGGGTGCGGTGATCTCCGGCTCTTCGAATGCCGTGAACCTGACCGATGGCCTCGATGGTCTGGCAGCCGGGCTCACTGCAATCGCCGCCGCTACGCTCGGCATCTTCGCGTACATCGCCGGACGCGTCGATACGTCGGCCTACCTCGGCTTCTTCTACCTGCCAGGAGCAGGAGAGCTCACGATCTTCGCCTTCGCTCTCGCCGGCGGTGCACTGGGCTTCCTCTGGTTCAACTCGCACCCGGCCGAAGTCTTCATGGGCGACACCGGCTCGCTCGCGCTCGGGGGCGCCCTGGGCGCGATGGCCATTCTACTCAAGGCCGAGTTCCTGCTCGTGATCGTCGGGGGCGTGTTCGTGCTCGAGACGCTCTCGGTGATCGTCCAGAAGGGATGGTTCAAGTACACGAAACGTCGGTTTGGAGAGGGTCGCCGCGTCTTCATGATGGCGCCCGTGCATCACCACTTCGAGAAGCTCGGATGGTCCGAGACGAAAGTGGTCAACCGCTTTTGGATCATCGGCGTGCTCTTCGCGATGCTCGCATTCAGCACGCTCAAGATTCGGTGAGCGTATACGGTGCGATCATGCGACGAACGGTCGAAAACTGATGGACCTGAAGGGAACGAACGTGGCTGTCATCGGCCTCGGAGCAAGCGGCGTCGCCGCTGCCCGATTGGCCTCACAACAGGGAGGAGAAGTCTATGTCTCGGATACGCGTGAAGATGATGCAGTTGCAGCTCGTGGAGCCGATCTCAAAGCGGCCGGAATCGCCGTGGAGCTCGGAAGGCACGATGTCGAACGAATGGCGGGCGCCGGCCTCGTCGTCGCCAGTCCAGGCATCCCGCCCGACGCACCGGTGCTCCGGGCGCTCCGAGAACGGGGCGTCGGCTGGATCAGCGAGCCCGAGTTCGCCGCACGGTTCTTCTCGGGTTCACTGATCGCGATCACCGGGACCAATGGGAAGACCACGACTACGCTGCTGGTGGAGCATCTGCTGCGCGCGTCTGGCATCGACGCGGCGGCGGGTGGGAACGTCGGGGGAGGGCTTGCCCCTCCAGCGTCGGATCTGGCCCGCGCGGAGCATCCGCCCGATTGGATCGTGCTCGAGATGAGCTCGTTTCAGTTGGCCGGCGTGGAGTCCTTCCGCCCGGACATCGGGGTCGTGACCAACCTCTCGCCGGATCACCTGGATCGGTATCCGTCGGTTGGCGCCTACTACGCCGACAAGGCGCGGCTCTTCGACAACGCAGACGAGAAGAGCGTGTGGGTGCTTCCTGCCGGCGACCCGGAGGTGGAGGCACTCGCCGGTGCGGCCCCGGGTCGACGATTCCACTTCGGACTCGAGGGAGGCGACGCCTTCGTCGACGACGGGGTGATCACCCTCCGTCCATACGGTGAGGTGGAGCCTCTCGTCCCCGTTTCGGAGGTGCCCCTCTTGGGGCGGCACAACCTGGTCAACGCGCTCGCCGCTGCGCTCACTGCGCGCCTCGCGGGCGCGGAAAGCGGTGGGATCGCCGCCGGACTCGGCTCGGCCCGAGCGCTCCCGCATCGTCTCGAGCCCGTGAGGGATGAGCGCGGCGTTCTCTGGGTCAACGATTCCAAGGCGACCAACGTGGCCGCGACGCGCAGCGCCCTCGTGAGCCTCGAACGACCTGCGGTGCTGTTGCTCGGGGGTAAGGACAAGGGCGAGGACTTCAGGCCTCTCGTACCCGCGATGGGTGGCGGGGTGCGGGCCGTGCTCGTCTATGGCGCTGTCGCGCGGCGCGCCACTGCCGAGATCGCTGATGCGCTCGCCGGGCCCGACGCCGTGCGGGGCCCCGCGGGTGAGCCGATCGTCCTCGAGCACATCGAGGGTGGGCTCGATCGAGTGGTTGCACGGGCGGCTGAACTCGCGCGCGAAGGAGACGTCGTTCTCCTGTCGCCTGCCTGCTCGAGCTTCGACATGTACGAGAGCTACGAGCACCGTGGACTTCATTTCACCGAGCTCGCGCGGGAGGCCGCATGACCGCCCGCCCTATGGATCTCGCGCCACCCGCACCGGTCCGTCTCCCGGAATCGGGGCTCGGGCGGGGGTGGGAAGCCGCGACGCTCATGGGGCTCACGCTCCTCGTCCTGTCGTTCGGGCTCGTCACGCTCTACAGCGCGTCGTCGGTCTATGCCATTCGACAGGGATCTCCCGACCACGTCTTCGTACTCCGGCAGGCGGTAGGGGCCGCGATCGGGCTCGGCTCGCTCGTCGTCGTCGCCTCCATCCCTTACAAGGTGTGGTCGTACCTCTCGTGGCCGCTCCTCGCCGTGAGCACGTTCTTGCTGCTTCTGTGCGTGCTTCCGTGGACGCACGCCATCGCCCCGGAGATCAACGGGGCACGTCGGTGGCTCCAGGTCGGCGTCACCGTGCAGCCGTCGGAAATCGCGAAGATCGCGATCATCGTGTGGACCGCTGCGACGGCCGTCCGCAAGGTCGAGCACTTCAAGTCGTTGCGACGTGGACTGGCGCCCTTCCTGGTCGTCTGGGCGATTCCCGTGACGTTGGTCGCGGCGGGGCCGGATCTGTCGACCGCCGTGGTCGTGATGCTTCTCGGTCTGGTGGTGGTCTTTTCGGCTGGCGCGCGCATCGCCCACTTCGTTTTCCTCGGGGCGCTCCTCTCTCCGCTCGTCTACTGGCAGCTGCTCGTGGGCTACCGGGCCGAGCGGATGAAGATTTTCCTCGAGCAGGTCTCCGATCCGGCCGGGGCCGGATACCAGGTGAAGCAGTCGTTGATCGCGTTCGGCTCGGGTGGTCTCTCCGGCGTGGGCATCGGCGAAGGTCGCCAGAAGTACGGCTTCCTACCCGAGGCTCACAACGACTTCATCTTTGCGATGATCGGCGAGGAGTGGGGCTTCGTCGGAGTCGTCGTGCTGATCCTCCTCTACGTCTCGATGGTCCTGATCGGCTTCCGCATCGCGAGCAGGGCGCCCGACATGTTCGGCGAGCTGCTCGCCATCGGATGCGCGAGCCTGATCGCGATCCAGGCGATCCTTCACATGGCGGTCGGGCTCGCCTTGGCGCCCGCGACAGGTCTCGCGCTTCCGCTGGTCTCGTATGGGCGCTCCAATCTGATCATCACCTTCGTGGCGATCGGCCTTCTCATGTCGGTTGCTCGGTCCGCTCCGGGAGGGAAGGCCGCCCGTGTTTGACGCGCGCACGCCGCTCGTGGTGATCTCCGGTGGTGGGACCGGGGGACACCTGTACCCGGCGCTTGCCATCGCCGACGCGCTCCGCCTGGCTCGCCCCGACGTCCGCGTGCTCTTCGTCGGCGCCCAAAGGGGTCTCGAGGCGCGGGTACTCCCGGAGCGTGGCGAGGAACACGTTCTCCTGGCGGTTCACGGGATCGACCGGCGCCGCATCCTGGGGAGTTGGCGCGCCGTCACCGGATTGGTCGGTGCCATCCTGCGCGTCGTTCGGCTCTTCATGGACTCACGACCGGCGGTCGTGGTCGTGACGGGAGGATACGCGGGGGCGCCGGCCGGGATCGTCGCGGGGTTGATGGGCATTCCCCTGGTGCTGCAGGAGCAGAACTCCGTTCCCGGAGCGGTGACGAAGCTCCTCACCCGCTTTGCCGTACGGATTCACGTCGCCTATCCCGAGGCGATCGCCCGACTCCCCATGGCCGCGTCCCGATGCGTCGTCAGCGGGAATCCGGTTCGCCCGCCCTCCGCGGTGGATCGCACCGAGGCGCGGAGCTCGTTCGGCGTTCCGAGCGACGTCGTCGTGGTCTTCGTCACCGGCGGGAGCCAGGGCTCGCTGGCGCTGAATCGCGGCGTTGTGGCATACGTTGAGGCCGTGAGCCGTAGCGATGTGGTACGGCCGGACCTCCTCCACTTCCTGTGGGCGACCGGGCGGGCGCATTTCGAGAGTGTGGCGTCGGCGGTCGAGGCCGCCGGAGCGCCGGCGTGGGTCCACGCCGTTCCGTACGTCGACGACATGCCGGTGGCGCTCGCCGCCGCGGATGTCGCGCTGAGTCGCGCCGGGGCCATGACCACTGCCGAACTGGTGAACCAGGGGCTCCCGGCGATCCTGGTTCCTCTGCCCACCGCGGCCGAAGACCATCAGAGCTTCAACGCACGGGCTCTCGAAGCGGCCGGGGCGGCTCGGGTACTCCCGGAGCGTGAGTTGACGGTGGAGCGTCTCGCCCTGGAGCTGGAGCTGCTGGTCGAGGACACGACTGCACGCGAGACGATGCGCAGCCGCGCGCTCGTGCGGGCTCGTCCGCACGCGACCGCCGAGATCGCGGCGGATGTCGCGACCTTCGTTCCGCATCGGAGGGCCGCATGAGCGGGAGAATCGACCTGCGAGGGCTCGCGACCGACCGACCCGTGCACTTCATGGGTGTCGGAGGCGCGGGCATGTACCCGCTCGCGGAGTTGCTTTTGCGGAGTGGGGGACGGGTGAGTGGCTGCGACGCGAAGTCGAGTCCGGCACTCGAGCGTCTCGCGGAGCTCGGAGGCGAGCTGTCCGTGGGTCACGACCCTGGTCATGTGCGCGAAGCCGGCGCGCTCGTGATCACCGCCGCCGTTCCGGTCGAGCATCCGGAGCTCCAGGCCGCCCGCTCGGCCGGGATCCCGGTCATGAAGCGGGCCGAAGCCTTGGGTTCATGGGTTTCACACGGGACGGTCGTCGCCATCGCGG